>JAEEGL011030499.1_pt1 | contig 23335 bp, 16 predicted proteins | sample 9134231 | NCBI WGS metagenome assembly JAEEGL01 (sample SAMN16246548, study PRJNA631951) | gut metagenome | biome: gut microbiome; feature: rumen; material: fiber-attached | host: Bos | place: Iran: Karaj | collected 2018-10
ACACAGCCTCTACAGCAAGCTTAAGCTGAGTAACAGGATCTGAAGGGAAGTCCTCACCTAACTGCTTCTTGTACTCTGCCTTGAACTGCTCAGCGAGCTCTTTAAGGTCAGTAGCGGTAAGATCAACGTCGAACTTAACGCCCTTCTTCTCCTTCATTGCATCGATGAGCTGCTCGAAATACTTCTTACCAACTTCCATAACTACATCCGAGAACATCTGGATGAAACGACGGTATGAGTCATATACGAAACGCTCGAAAGCCGGATCGGGATTACCTGCGATCATAGCTGCTACTACTTCGTCATTGAGACCAAGGTTAAGGATGGTATCCATCATACCGGGCATGGAAGCACGTGCACCGGAACGAACTGAAACGAGAAGAGGATTCTTAAGATCTCCGAACTTCTTGCCATTGAGTTCTTCCATTTTCTTAACGCCGTCCATGGCCTGAGCCATGATCTCGTCATTTATCTTTTTTCCGTCTTCGTAGTACTGTGTGCAGGCTTCTGTTGTGATCGTAAAGCCCTGAGGCACAGGAAGACCGATCTTAGTCATTTCTGCAAGGTTTGCACCTTTTCCTCCAAGCAGCTCACGCATGTCAGCTGCGCCCTCACTGAATAAATAAACCCATTTTTTTGCCATTCGTCAAATCTCCTTCTAATAAGATTATTTGTTTGCCCTTTAAACGTTGCGCGAGTATTTTACCACATAAGCCTCAGAATTTGAATTATTATTAATTGCCTTGTTTATGTCTGTTCATGCTCTCAAGCCATATCAAAAGGACATTTACATCGGCCGGACTGACTCCGCTGATGCGTGACGCCTGGCCCAGATTCTCGGGTCTGATCTCTTTTAGCTTCTGTCTTGCCTCTATCCGAAGGCTTCCTATCTCGTCGTAATCCGTGCCTTCGGGAATACGTCTGGTCTCCATTTTCTTAAAATGCTCGACCTGTACTCTCTGACGTTCTATATAACCTTTGTATTTAACACATATATTGATCTGAACGGTCGTTTCATTAATGAAACGCTTTTCCTTATCGGAAGTGATTATCCCCTGCGCCCTGTATTCACTGTAAGCTTCATCACGCCCCTCGTCGAGAGGCTTTATCTTTTCGTAATCAAGCTCCGGCCTGCAGATAAGTTCAAAAAGTGAAGTGTTTTTCTTGACCGGAACAGAACCTATCTCCTCCAGAATGCGACAGACTCTTTCAGATGCGCCGATATAACATTCAGAAAGCCTCTGCTCCTCTGAAGCGATCATCTTCTCCTTAGCCTCTGTCCATCTGAGTTTTTCCTCAGAAACAAGCCCTGCCTCATATCCGTATTTTCTGAGCCTCAGGTCTGCATTGTCCTGCCTGAGCAGCAAACGATATTCCGCTCTTGAAGTCATCATCCTGTATGGCTCACGGTTTTCTTTAGTTACCAGATCATCTATAAGAACACCGATATAAGCTTCCGATCTGTCAAGTATAAGCGCATCCCTGCCCTTTATCTCATTGGCAGCATTGATGCCTGCAATAAGGCCCTGGGCCGCAGCCTCCTCATAACCGGAACTGCCGTTGAATTGACCGGCACAGAATATGCCCTTGATATCCTTAAGCTCAAGCGAAAGCGAGAGCTGTCCCGGAGCAAGACAGTCATATTCAATGGCATAGGCATTCTTTACTATGCGAGCATGTCTGAGCCCTTTAACAGACCTGTACATTTCAAGCTGCACATCTTCAGGCAGGGACGAACTCATGCCTCCGATATACATTTCATCTGTATAAGCGCCTTCCGGCTCAACAAATACCTGGTGCCTGTCCTTTTCCGCAAACTTGACAACCTTATCTTCTATGGAAGGACAGTATCTCGGACCTGTGCCTTCGATGACTCCCGCATATATAGGTGATCTGTCCAGATTGGCCCTGATTATCTTATGTGTTTCCTCGTTTGTATATGTCAGATAGCAGAGTGCCTGCTCCTTCTGTATCTCATCGGGATCGGTATCAAAAGAAAAAGGGACTATCCGCTCATCACCATACTGAGGTTCCATCTCATCAAAATCAATTGAACTGCCGGCAATCCTGGCCGGAGTGCCGGTCTTGAATCGTCTGAGCCTCACACCGTTATCAATTAAAGACTGCGAAAGATGGTTTGCGGCTTTAAGTCCGTTAGGACCTGTATAGTCAATGGATTCACCTGTAAGGCACCTTGCCTTTAAATATGTACCGCTGCATATGATCAGAGCTTTGCATTCATAAAATGCTCCGGTCTGAGTCCTGATACCCTTTATACACTTTCTTCCGTCGTGCATCTCTGTCTCTATCTCGCATACTTCAGCCTGCTTGACTACCAGATGCTCCTGTCTTTCAAGAGTAAGTCGCATAGCATCCGTATAGGCCTGCTTATCGGCCTGTGCACGAAGTGAATGAACAGCGGGGCCTTTGGATACATTAAGCATCTTGGACTGGATAAACGTCTTATCTGTATTTCTGCCCATTTCGCCTCCAAGGGCATCCAGTTCCCTTACCAGATGGCCTTTAGAGGATCCGCCTATATTCGGATTGCAGGGCATAAGAGCGATCGAATCCACGCTTACAGTAAAGATAACTGTCTCCAGTCCCAGCCTTGCACATGCCAAAGCTGCTTCGCAGCCGGCGTGTCCGGCGCCCACAACACATACATCTTTAACTTCATGTATCCGGTTTTTCAAAAGCTTCTCATCCATTTTTATCTGCCTGTCTGTCTTTAATGACCTTGCTTGAAAATACTATATAACTGCGTTTTCTGAATCTTCCGAGTTTCTTTGTCTTATGCTTGACCGGGCCGTTATATACATAAACCCTGGGCCTCGGAGCTTTTTTCTTATCTTTCTGTACTGAATCCTTCGCAGGAATTTGCTGCTGTACTGCCGGCACTTCTTGAGTAGATTCTACTTGCTGTGCTGCCGGTACTTCCTGTACCGCTTGTATTTCCTGTATCTCCTGAGTTTCTTGTACTTCCAGTGTTTTTAATGCTTTCTGAGTTTCTATCGCTCCCGGTACCGTCTGCACTTCCGTGAGTTCCCTCTTTGCCGACTCTGCACTCATATCTTTGTTTTCAGACGTATGCTTAGTGATACGCTTTAAACTGTTAACATCAGCCTCCGACATGGCTTCCATTTCAGCAGGCGCTGCAGGCGCAAGATTTATCGAAGGATCTTTTTTCATGATAGCATTTATTTCAGAAGATATATTCTTTTCAGATCTGCCAAGAGTCTTCTCCGTCTTATCCTTCTTTTTAAGCCCCGCATGATAAAGCCCATAGATGCATAAGAATATGATAAAAAGCGAAGCAGCCATCAATCCGTAATTCTCAATAAACATGCTTCCAAAACGCTGCGACCTGTATTCGGCAAGCACGGTAATGCCTATACCGGCAGCACACAGAAGCCACAGGAAAACATATATTCCCCTAAAGCCTGTTCCCTTCATAGCCCTGATACTGAAATATATTGCATCAAAAATAAAGAAAAGAGCAGATACTATCTGGATTATACTTACAAAACCATTGCTCCTTAAATATGATGCGTCATATCTCATACTGTCGCATATGACAAATACGGCACCGTAGAGAGCCAGAAAAATAAAGAATACATTTCCGGCAGTACTTCCTTTTAACATCTCATTCTTCTTTGTATGGGTATAAAAGACAAGAAGAAAGGCTCCTGCAAGTGTCATCAATATAAATATGCAGAAATAGACTGCTAGTCTTACGGTAACATTATCCGCATCCGTCACAAAAAACGGAGTGCAGGTTAATGTGATGTCAGAAAAAGTAAAGCTGCTCCTGCAGTTTTCATTGAAGCGGTCAGATAAAAAAAGCAGTCCTGTAAGAAAAGCCGTTCCCGGGGAGGCTGCATCGAGGATCCTGAGTGTACCCCCGGAGCCCTTCATGCGTCCTGCAAGAAATGCAGCAAACACAACACCTGCAAGTATACCCAGGGCTTCAAATCCCCCCTGTATCTTCTGTACATCCGTAAGTGAATAAACCGCTTTTTCAACGCTTTCATACATTTCATAATGAGAATACCAATGAAGCAGTCTTGCGAATACCAATGATGAAACCAATGCCAGAGGGAACATAACGGGCATAACTAAAATCTTTCCCTTTCCGCAGTAAAGCGAAAATGATATAAAAAACCACGCAAAAACAGCAGGCAAAATTACAAATACTGCCCAGCTCACCTTCATGCTTCCTATGTATACTGCTGTAGGATCCATAAGATTCCCCTAAATCAATCAGCCGGTACGGCCGTTGCAAAATAAATGATATCACTGACCATACGTTCATTGCTCCAGTCAACCGGATTAGCTGCCGCACCGTTCATAACTATCTCGGCAGTCTGCCCTCCGTCAAGCGCATAGGCCTTCTTACAGCCGAAATCATACATGATCTGGGCGGAATCCTTTATACGACCACCGGATGGATTTGCCCTTGTATGATTTATGGTCATGCAGAAATAATGCAGTTCATCGATCTGTCCTATGGAAGATCTGGAATATCCTTCATTAACCTGGCCGAGCAGATAATTTCCTGCTTTCTGTATTTCTCCGTTGTCTATGAGTATCGGTCCGAAAGAGACTCCGAACAGGATGTCATTGTCATCGACAAATTTCTGTACGTCTTCCCTTTTTTCAAACTGTCTCTGTCTGGAAAAAATAAGATCACCCTTGCCATCAACATAACAGGTATCGGTTGTCCTGAGCTCGGCCCTGCATACTTTTCTCTGATAAACACATATACCGTTTGGTCTGTATTTATAATAATCGCCATTGCATGCAAGCACCGCATTCGCTTCATTTGCAAGTGCAGTCGCAGTCTTTTCGACAGGTGAACCGAAGGTATCCATGCAGAGTTTTCTTCTGATCTGCGAAGGATCGGCTATCTTCACTTCAGAGCAGGTGCAGTATTCACCATTGATGCGCTGTCTCCACGTTATAGCAAGTATGGTCTCATCACAATAGCATTTTATTTTTGTTCCGCTTATGGGTTTGATGGCTGTATTCCATGCCATACGCTGATCTCCGAGCAGTGCCCATGCTCCATCCACAACTTCCTGCACCTTGGCGGGATCATCAGTTTCAAAATAACATGACTGATCCGGCTTGTTTCCCTCAAGCACATTCTCATCAAGTACATAAAGCTTGGGGATATAAGTAACATCGCTCAAAGCATCACTCTTTATATTCGAGAGCAGACTCTTAAGATTATCACAGCCTCCGTTAAGCGCCTGTCTCAGTTCGTCCGACATCTTGAGCTTCCATATGCCTTCATCATAATAAAGCTCGGCCTTTATTATGACCGTATCATAGAATTCATCATTGCCTCCGTCCACAACATTATACAACGCCATTCTGTATGCATCATCGGTGATACCCGGAAGATACTGATCATTCTCATCATATATTTCATCTCTCGAATGGATCTGCACTATCTTATCCAGATCCTTCATCGTCTCATCCTTCAAAAGATCCGTGGTCTTTTCCGGTGCGAAATATCTGAATCTGACATTCTGTACCGCATACAGTCCGTTGATCTCAGGCTTTCCTATGAGCTTATAGGAATAACCGTTTGATATCTTTTCCATATACAGATGCTCTGTCTCATTCACTGATGCATCGATAGAATTTGCGGAAGCATCAGCAAAACTAAACACAAAGGAGCTGTCAGTAAGACATGATGAAGCCCTCTTAGCATCGCCTGCACAGACAGCAGAAAAAAAACTGTCGGCAACAAGAGCCGGATCCCCGTCCGGCTTGATGAGGATCATCCCCGCATGCGGAGCTATAAGAAAAAGGAAAATAGATACACCTGCACAGATGACAGATAAGAGCATGCCTGTGAAGTTTCTGAGTTTTCGAACTGTGCAGTATATACCGAAGCATATACTTATAACTATAACAACGCCCAGGATCTCCATACACAGCATGGATATCTCATCCAGATTCCTGAAAGCATCATAGATTTTAAGGATTGCATCTGCTATAAGACTCATAACGCTTTATTATACTTACTATTGCGCAATATTTCCACAAAAAAAGGACAGGCAATATCGCCTGTCCCTGCAGAATTCTTTATTCAGACCGATGTATTTCCGTTCAGTTTATCAATGATCACAGGAAGCTCAGCATCAACCTGGTCATTGGGAAGCTGGCAAGTGCCGGCGTTTGCATGTCCGCCGCCGCCATATGATAAGCACAGATCACCGATATTAACCTTGGAAGCCTTATTTATGATGGACTTGCCTATCATAACAGCAGTGTTCTGCTTTCTGAAGCCCCATGCAACATGAACGCTCATCTCTACCTCGGGCCACATTGCATATACCATGAATCGGTTTCCTGTATAAATAGGATCCTCTTCTCTGAGATCCACAACCGCAACCCTGTCATGTATCTTTGTAACTTTGCTCAGCTGTGCCTTAAAAAGCTCCTGCTGTTCAAAATACATATCAACTCTTTCTTTAACATCCGGAAGAGCAAGCACATCCTCAATACCGTGGTCAACACAATAATCTATGAGTTCCATCATAAGATCGTAATTGGAGATCCTGAAATCATGGAATCTGCCGAGGCCTGTCCTTGCATCCATAAGGAAGTTCATGAGAACCCAGCCTGTGGGATTAAGTATCTCATCCTTGGTAAAGTCAGCACTGTCGCCCTTGTCAACAGCTTCCATTATCTCATCGGAAACACGGGTGAACTTTTCTTTACCGCCGTAATAGTCATAAACCACACGGGCTGCAGATTTAGCGTTTCCGTCTATGATAAAACGTCCCTGCCAGTTCTTATCCTTGCATCTTTCAAGCTCTGACTCATGATGGTCAAATGCAATACCCACGCGTTCATCAAAGGGAAGGTTTGTGGTGATATCATTCGATGTGATATCGATCTTTCCATCCTGTACATCTTTAGGATGTACAAACTTGATCTCATCAATAAGATCAAGCTCCTTGAGGAGCATTGCACATACAAGTCCGTCAAAATCACTTCTTGTGACAAGTCTGTTTTTCATTAAGATCCTCCGTTCCGGGTAACTCCCTGCGCATCACAAAGCCTTTGAAAACAGGCCCGCGCTATCATCTAGAATTTTATCAGACATTATATTCAATCGCAAGATTCAAACAGAGCATAAATCTCTTCAAGCCCCTGTTTGGTCTTGGCTGAAAACGGTATCATAAGCGCATCTTTGCAGCCGAGAGTAGTTCTTAACAGTTTTAACTGCTTTTGCGTCTGGCTTCTGTTTATCTTATCAAGCTTTGTGGCTATTATCACAGGTTCAAATCCCTGTGCCTCTATCCAATCATACATCTGGCAGTCATTTGCACCGGGCGCATGCCTTATATCCACCAGAAGAAAAACCTGCTTCAGAACCTTTGATCCGTGCAGGTAACGCTCAACCATGCGTCCCCATGAAGCAGCCTCTTCCTTACCGGCCTTTGAATAGCCATACCCGGGAAGATCGACAAGATACAATGCATCATTCACATTATAGTAATTAATGGTCCTGGTCTTACCCGGTTCCGAGCTGGTACGCGCAAGCGACTTGCGCTGCATTATCGCATTGATCAGAGAAGATTTGCCCACATTGCTTTTTCCGGCAAAAGCAAACTCCGGAAGCTCATGGACCGGTATCTCACTTCTCGTTCCTATAACGGTTTCAAGCAGGGCTTTTTTTATGATCATTTTTTCCTGCCCCTTACAAATGCTCGTTCTAAGACTTCATCCATATGTTTTACAAAAACAAGTTCGATACCACGCTTTATCTCGGCATCTATTTCTTCTACATTTGTCCTGTTCTCTTCGGGAAGTAGCACGGTCTCGACACCGATCGTCTTTGCCGCAAGTATCTTTTCCTTAAGTCCGCCGACAGGCATTACATTTCCCCTTAAGGATATCTCACCTGTCATTGCTATCTTCCTGTCGATCTTTATGCCGCTCACAGCTGAAAGGATCGCTGTAGCCATGGTAATACCGGCACTGGGTCCATCCTTTGGAACAGCACCTTCGGGAAGGTGTACATGTATGTCATGATTCTGGAAGAAATCATTCTTTACATCATAGCGGTCAGCAACGCTTCTAACATAAGTAAGCGCAGCCATTGCAGATTCCTTCATCACATCGCCAAGCTGTCCGGTCAGAGAAAGCTCTCCCTTACCCGGCATGATATTTACTTCAACCATAAGTGTAGTGCCGCCGACCGAAGTCCATGCAAGACCTCTGGCTATACCTACTTCATTCTTCCTTCCGAGTTTTTCGGGAGGGAATTTTATCTTGCCGAGATACGTCTCCAGATTATCTTCCCTGACTTTTATGGGCCCACGGTTCTTTGAACGGCCTTTGCGGCCAAGTATCTCAACTGCAGCCTTTCTGCAAAGTCTGGAAAGCTCTCTCTCAAGTTCCCTGACTCCGGATTCCCTGCAGCAGCAGTCAATGATCTTTCTTATAGCTCCATCGCTTATCGTAAGCATCTTTGAATCGATACCGTTCTTCTCAAAGGTCTTTTTAAGCAAATGCTCCTTGGCTATATGGAATTTCTCATTTGATGTGTAACCTGCTATCTCTATCATTTCCATACGGTCAAGAAGAGGTCTGGGAATATTCTCCCAATCATTAGCCGTTGCAATGAAAAGAACCTCTGAAAGATCCTGTGGAAGCTCTATGTAATGATCCCTGAAATTCTTATTCTGCTCGGGATCAAGGACTTCAAGCATAGCCGAAGCTATATCGCCTCTGTAATCCTGGCCCATCTTGTCTATTTCATCAAGAAGGATGAGCGGATCACGTACCTTTGCCTGCTTTAAAGCGGCACTTACACGTCCGGGCATTGCTCCGACATATGTCTTTCTGTGTCCTCTTATCTCTGCCTCATCCCTTACACCGCCCAGACATATCCTTGTATAGGGCTTGCCTGTTGCTTCCGCAACAGACTTTGCAATGGAAGTCTTTCCGGTTCCGGGAGGGCCCACAAGACAAAGGATAGCTGCATCAGACCTGCCAGTAAGTGTTCTTACCGCAAGATACTCAACAACTCTCTCCTTCACATCCTTAAGACCGTAGTGATCTCTGTCAAGGATATCCTTGGCAAGCTTGATATCTATGGGCTTGTCATGATTCTCCGAAACATTATTCCACGGAAGTTCAAGTACTGTCTCTATATACGAACGCTCTACAGAACCTTCCTGTGCAGGAGAAGCCAGTTCGAGATGGCGTATCTCTTTCTTAAGTTTCTCCTTCACTTCATCGGGGGCATTAAGAGTCTTTACTGCCTCCTTGAACTGTTCAGTCTCTGAAGGGCCTTCTTCATCATCACCGAGCTCCTGCTGGATATAGCTAAGCTGTTCCCTGAGTATATATTCCTTCTGATGCTCATCAACCTGACCGGCTATCTGGGCAGAAATATCCTTTCTGGCTCTGGCGATATTCTTTTCTTTATTCAGAACTTCAAGAAGCTTATTAACACGCTTCCCTGCATCTGCGGAAACGAGCAGTTCCAGCTTATCTTCATAATCAAAGGGAACATTTGCACAAATATAATCCGCAAGCTTTACAACATCCTTTATCCTGCCAAAACGAGTCAGTATCTCCTTAGCCGGAGTCTGTGAGATCTCGGACAGATATGCAGCCGCTTCTGAAAGAAGCTCACGTTTCAGAGCCTCCTTAACTGCAGCAGTACCTGTAAGGCCTTCTGATACAGCAGAGATATTGGCGGTATCATACGGTGATGAAACCTCATCAACAGAAAGCACGCAAGCCCTGTAAAGGCCTGTGCCCTGAAGTTTGATAATACCGTTATCAAGCTTCAGCATCTGTGAAACTTTAACGGCAATACCCACTTCATCCTTATCAGTCTTTTCACTGTCAGCCTTATCTTTTTTGTATCTGAAAAAAATGATGCCGTCAGAAAGCATTGCAGCCTCAGCTGCATTCACCGATCTCCTGTCATCAATATCGAACTGTACAGTGCTTTCGGGAAAGATGACCATATCCTTTAAAAAGGCACATGGTATATCCCTCTTAAGAATCCCCGTTCTGTCTGTATTTTTTTTCTTTTTCTCTGCCATAGTTTTTCTATTCAAGAAAAGGCCGCACACACGGCCTTTTTTTGATCATCCTCGTTTTCAGTTATCCGCTGTCTTTTTAAGGTTACGGCGACTTTCCTTTTTTTCCTTGTGAGAAACAAGAGGAGCCCCGGTTCCTTCTGCCGCAGCCTTGTTGATCACACACTTTTCAATAGTTGGATCCGAAGGTATACGGTACATGACATCCATCATTATATCTTCCATTATGGAACGGAGACCTCTGGCACCGATCTTTAACTGAAGTGCCTTATCGGCTATAGCCTCAAGAGCCTCATCCTCGAAGGTAAGCTCTACGCCGTCCATTTCAAACAGTCTTTTGTACTGTTTAACAAGTGCATTCTTCGGCTTTCTAAGAATTTCCAGAAGAGTGTCTTTAGCAAGACCTTTTAATGAAACCGTGATGGGCACTCGTCCGATAAACTCGGGGATTATGCCGTACTTCACAAGATCCTCAGGTCTTACATCTGCAAACAACTCAGTTGGATCGGTATCAATGTTTGACTTTATATCAGCTTTGAAACCGATAGACTTTCTGTTAAGTCTGTCTCCGATGATCTTTTCAAGACCGTCAAAAGCACCGCCGCAAATGAAAAGAATATTTGTTGTGTCGATCTGTATAAGCTCCTGATGAGGATGCTTTCTTCCTCCCTGAGGAGGAACAGAAGCTACCGTTCCCTCGACGATCTTAAGAAGTGCCTGCTGAACGCCTTCGCCCGAAACATCTCTCGTGATCGAAACATTCTCGCTCTTCTTGGTTATCTTATCGATCTCGTCGATATAAACGATACCCATCTGGGCTTTTTCTATATCATAGTCTGCAGCCTGTATGAGTTTCAGAAGTATGTTCTCTACGTCCTCACCCACATAACCTGCTTCGGTAAGCGTTGTAGCATCAGCTATCGCAAAAGGAACACCTATGATCTTGGCCAGGGTCTGCGCAAGATATGTCTTACCTGAACCGGTGGGACCGATCATAAGGATATTGCTCTTCTGAAGCTCTGCATCTTCTTTTGTAGGAGGAGCAAGCACACGCTTATAATGATTGTAAACAGAAACCGCCAGGACCTTCTTTGCGGCTTCCTGACCTATTACATAGTCGTCAAGGAAATTCTTGATCTCTTCAGGCTTAAGAAGATTGAATTCAAGCTCCTTCTCATCTTTCTCATCGATCGATGCTGAAGGATACTCTTCATCATCGCCGATAATACCTGCACAGATTTCAACGCATTCATCACAGATATAGATTCCCTCGGGTCCGGCAATGAGTCTGTTTACCTGTGACTGGCTCTTTCCGCAGAAAGAGCATCTTACACGTCTGGGATCCATAGTCTTTCCAGCCATTTATTTCTTTTTCTCCTTATCATCTGAGCCGGGGCGCTTCTCGATAACTTCATCGATAAGACCGTAAGCCTTAGCTTCTTCAGCTGACTTCCAGTTATCTCTGTCAGTATCGTTTACAAGATCCTCATACTTGCGTCCGCAGTTTTCTGCAAGGATCCTGTTCAGCTTTTCCTTTGTATTAAGGATGTGCTTTGCAGCTATCTCGATCTCTGTAGCCTGTCCCTGTGTTCCGCCTGAAGGCTGATGTATCATGATCTCAGCATTGGGAAGCGCATAACGCTTGCCCTTTGCACCGCCTGCAAGAAGGAATGCACCCATGCTTGCAGCCATTCCGATGCAGTTTGTAGAAACATCACACTTGATAAAATGCATCGTGTCATATATAGCCATACCTGCGGTAACTGAACCGCCCGGGCTGTTTATATAAAGCTGTATATCCTTGTCGGGATCCTCAGCCTCAAGGAAAAGAAGCTGGGCCACAACAAGATTGGCGGTAATATCATTTACCTCACTTCCAAGGAAGATTATCCTGTCCTTTAAAAGTCTTGAATATATATCATATGAACGCTCGCCTCTGCTCGTCTGTTCAACGACCATAGGGACAAGTTCATTTACAATATCACTTGTCATAAACACCTCCGGTTACTATATTTCTTATTTTTCAACAGCATTCTCGAGAACGAAATCGAGAGCCTTCTTTATCTTGATATCTTTCATCATTGCCTTCTTATCCTGAGGTCTCATAAGCTCGGCAACATCTTCCTTCTTCATGTTGTAGGATTTAGCCATATCCTCAACTTCCTTCTCGTAATCTTCCTCAGTTGCCTCGATGCCCTCAGCATTTGCAACAGCTTCCATTACAAGTCTGCACTTGATGCGGCGGAGTGCCTGCGGCTTTGACTGCTCGATCATAGCCTGCTCGTTAAGACCTGTATACTGATAGTACTGCTGGATGCTCATACCCTGCATCATAAGCTGCTGATTGAACTGATCAAGAGAACGTCTTGCTCCTGTCTCAACCATAGCATCAGGGATATCCATCTTTGCATCTTCGATAAGCTTGTCGAGAACTGCTGTCTCCTTCTTATCCTTTGCTTCTGCAGCCTTTCTTTCTTCAAGCTTCTTCTTCACGTCAGCCTTGTATGCGTCAACTGAATCGAAACCTGCATCATCTGCAAAATCCTCATCAAGAGCGGGAACCTCTTTCTCCTTAACTTCATGAAGTCTGCACTTGAATACAGCGGGCTTGCCCTTTAACTGCTCTGCATGATAATCCTCAGGGAATGTAACGTTTACATCAAACTCATCTCCTGCCTTGTGACCTTCAACCTGCTCCTCAAAACCGGGGATAAAGCTGCCTGATCCAAGTGTAAGAGCATGGTTCTCACCCTTTCCGCCTTCAAATGCAACATCATCGATAAAACCTTCAAAATCAATGATAGCCTGATCGCCGTTCTTTGCTTCTCTGTCTACTGCGATCATTCTTGACTGCTCTTCACGTTCCTTATCGATCTGCTTGTTAACATCTTCATCGGTTACTTCAGTATCGATCTTATCTATCTCAACGCCCTTATACTTGCCGATCTCGGCTACAGGATTGAGTGCAACCTCAGCAGTGAAGATAAAAGGCTTGCCTGCTTCGATCTGCTTGATGTCGATCTTAGGTGAGGAAACGATCTCCTCTTCACACTCGTCATATGCCTTTTCCCATGCATCGGGAACACAGATATTTGCTGCATCCTCAAAGAATACCTCTTTGCCGTACATCTTTTCTATAAGCTGCCTGGGAACCTTTCCTTTTCTGAACCCGGGAACACTGATGCTCTTTTTATTTCTCTGATATGCCTTCTCAACAGCTTTTTCGAATTCCTCTGCAGGAACCTCAACTGTGATGACTGCCATATTATGTTCTTTTTTTTCTACCGTCTGACTCATTTCAATTTCCTCCTGGATTATAACCGGGCTCTCTCCTCCCGTATGCAAACTTCAAAGATTATACCATACTATGTAAACAATTGTCTATAAAAAAGAAGACGCTCGAAACATCTTCCGAGCGCCTCCGTAAATTATTCATTCTTCTTATCAGGTGGTGTGTCTATACAGTGTCATTCCTCTGTCTGACGACTGCTCATATACTCATCAAAGAAAGCCGCTGCCCTGTCATCGGAATAGCCTCTCTTCAGGTCTATGTCGCAGACAGCACCCAGATCAACGTTGATGGTACCGGTATTGACCTCACCACGGATAACCGCTGTGGGACCTACCGACATATTTTCCTCAACATCGATAGAACCAAGTACCGCACCGCTCACATCCGCATTCTTTGCCTTGATGTTCCCGATAACGGTAACACCTGAATCTATGCTGATATAATCCAGGCACTCAATATTACTCTCGATCGTGCCCTCTGTAAGTTCCACGCGTCCTACTTTGAGATCCTTGCCCTTTACCGTTCCGTTAAGTTCAAGTGTTCCATCTATATCAACATTTCCCATCACCTCGCCGGAAAGCTTAAGATCTCCGTCACTTTCCACATCGCCTATGATGGTCATTCCCTTTGGAATATAACTTTTTCCGTTTGCTTCGCCTGAAAAACCGTCCATTTTACACCTCTAAATATACAAGATCTGTCAGGTATCCATCAGATCTATGTAGAATTCTTCTCCTGTATTCAGTGATATGCACCCCAGTCTGCTTGACTTTGAATTGAGAGCCATGCCGCAGTCGATATCCATCACCTTATAACCTCTGTAGTTATCGGATTTGAATATCCTTCCCTTGCCTCTTTCATCAAGATAATTGAAACGCTGAGTGAACACATGGCCAACAATATATGTATCGCCGGAATATGCAAAGGGCTTTGGCTGACCTTCGGCCTCAGGATCACCGTACTTGTCAAAAAGACTCTCCCATACTATCATCTCTGCCTGCTTTTTGGTAGCCTGCTTGTAATAAACTTCAGTACCGAATTCCTTCTGGAGAGAGAATGAATGTGAAAGATGATATGTCACATCACCAAATTTAAGTCTTCTGATAAGCCTGAGAGAACGCAGATATTTTTCTATCTCGTCCTGCTTCTTCTTGTTCATCCTATAGAATGCTCTGGAAGTTGCAAGACCTCCGTTGGCTGAATGAACCCAGAGCTCATAAGGTGTGAGTCTTTCATCCGTCGGATCTTCCCTGATAAGCCCCTGATCCTTCTTCCTCACGTAATCAATGGTATTGAGCATCATAAGCTCATGATTGCCAAGGAAAAGCTCCATGTTACGTCTTTCCATGATGTCAAGGATCAACTGAAGTCCATCCGGGCCTCTGTCTATGACATCTCCTAAGATGTACATGAAATCATTGCTCGAGAAATTTATCTTCTCAAGCATCTTTTTGAAAACATCATAATGTCCGTGTATGTCGCTTAAAACGTATATATTCATATGCGGCGCCTCACGTCATCATCTCATGTATATCATCTGCATTTACACAGATGATAGGCCGGATGCCCATTCCCGAATTGAGTTTCCATTCGGAAAGCCTGTTGTCGATCAGCGCGTGTCCTTCGTAGTTCTCAGCGCATTTGTAGGAATCATCTATATCGATATGACCTCTTGAACGGAGACCGTAGCTCGAATGTGAGAATTTTCCGTCTGCAAGAGCTGCCACATACTGTGAGCATGGTGCCATATCAAGTTCAGCGCGTTCCTTTCTTGTTCCTCTCGTAAGAGAAAGTTCGATATCAAAACCGTATTTTATCTCCTCTATCGAAGGAAGATAAACCTTATCATAAGTCGTTCTGTCGGAAAGAGCCGATACAGGCGTCGAAACTTTTGTTACCTGAAGCAATTCACGATCAGCTTCCGAAAAGGCTCTGCGAACAAATACCGAATTGAGCCACTCCCTGACTTTGCTCTTCTCCCAGTAGATGCCTGTCTTGATCCTTGAGACTTCTTTGTCGTTCATCTTAAGGTATTTCTGCTGGTCGAAAGGCTTGTAATCAATGATATATTCACTTTCAAGAGTGATACGTTCACCTCTTTCGGCAACTATCCTCCAGGAAAGCATATTGAACTTAAAGTACCTGAAACCGGTGATCTCGCTTTCCTGCTTGGTCCCGCGCATCATGCTGAACAGGTCCATTTCACCGGAATTATTTCTGATAACGGGCATACGGAGATATCTCTCCCCTCCGATAGTAGCCACATCATCCTTATCGTATTCGGCATAGATCAGATCGCTTGTGATACCTGCGCCGGTGATCTCGTTCATCGGGTACTCACCGAACCATATCCTGCCGTTCCTGTCTTTTAATATATGATTTCCTTCAGTCTTATTCTGTTCCCTGACATTTTTCTCATCAGGATAGACACCGTACAGATCATGATAGAGTTCTTCAATGCTCTGCTGACGATCCTGTGGCCTCATTGAAAGGCCCTTCATTATAGCAGCTGCGACCTTCTTATCTATCTGTATGGTGTAATCGGCGATATCGATCAGCTCATCCTTTTCGTTACGTTCAAAGGACGACTGAGGTATGTCTCCGGTCATCATGCAGTAAAGTGTCGCGCATATTCCGTATATATCCGTCCACGGTCCCTGTTCGGAAAGTTTGGAAAGCATCTGCTCAAGAGGAGCAAATCCCCACTTGCCGAGGAAAACCTGCTGGTTAGCAAAACCTATCTTTCTGGAACCGCCAAAATCGATCAATTTGATGGAACCATCTTCATCAAGCATTATGTTATCGGGGCTTATGTCGCGATGGATAAGGCCTGACTTATGAAGCCTTCCGAGTATGCTGATAACAGGCTCCATCTTTGAAAGAGCCTCATCAACAGGAAGCCAGCCACCGTGCGCATCGATATACTTGCGCAGGTTGCCGCTCTCAAGATATTCCATTATCAGATAGCCGGTATTATTCTGATAGAAAAGATCTTTGACCGCAACAATACCGGGGAACTTTGAAAATTCCGCCAGTATCCTTGCTTCTCGAAGATATGCCTTTGTTTCTTTGTCGTACTCGTCTTTATTGACCGCATCAAGAACAAGAACCGTGTGCCCGTCCTCTGCACGGTCGACCATTTCGTCAGGGAAGAATTCCTTGACTGCAACCTTATACTCAAGCAACATGTCATAACCGATGTAGGTTATTCCGTAACCGCCTTTTCCGAGTATGTTGCCTATTAATATTTTTTGATTAAGGATAGTCCCCGGCTCCAAAGCCTTTGACCAGGTCTGCTGACCCTTCTTTTCTCTGCCGCAATAAGGACAGATAACAGGATCATCACTGACCATCATACATCTGAGACAGATCCGTTTGATTTCCGACTGCTCCATTTTTCCCCCGGCAAGCTACCGAATGTAAAGAACATCACATCCGTTTTTGCTTTTGATTAGACCCGAATGGGCCAAGACTATTATAAACTTATTTAGAGCGTTTTACTACCCATATTTATGACATTTTTATCGCTTATTCGGCTCTGATCGCCGCAAGAGGTGAAAGTTTCATTGCACGCAGCGAAGGCAGGAATCCGGCAGCCATAGCTATAAATACAGCAAATACAACTGCAGCAAGTGCCAGCCATGGCGGCACTACAGAAAGCTTCATGCCTGCTTCAAATCCCATCTCCTGTCCCACAGACGATGATGAGACCAGATAATTCAGCACTCCCGAAAGCATGTAGGAAAAGACGATGCCGACCGTTCCGCCGATAAAACCGATATAACCGGCCTCTATAAGGAATAAGGCCTGTATATCTCTTATACGGCATCCTATAACCTTCATGATACCGATCTCTTTGGTACGCTCATATATAGACATCATCATGGTATTAGTTATGCCGATAGCTGCTACAAAAAGTGCTACCGCACCAATACCACCGAGCACAGCCTGTATAATGTTCATCGTCTTCATTTCGGATTGTATCCACTCCGCATCAGAATACGCTCTGTAGCCCCTGCTCTGGATCTCCTGCTGGACGAGTGTCACATTTTCCATATTGTCTACATCAACGATGATCTGATTATAGAATATCTGCTTATACGGCTTGCCGTTCTTTTTGGTCGGCTGATCGGGAATTGCCCTGTTCTTGAATTCTTTTTTCAGAACCCTTTTCAGAGCATCGATATCCGAATATACATAATACGCATGCATATTATAATCATCAGGACCGCCCTCGAGATAGCCGGCAGTAGGAATTATGTATTTCTTTGGAGCCTTAACGGGCTTACCTTCATCATCAACAGATCCGTTCTTTGCTGAATAATAGTTATCAATATCAAAGATAACAAACATGGTATCTTTCATATAATCCACATCCGGCAGTACACCCGTTTCCCAGTATCCGCCCGAATCAGTCTTCTCGTTGTAGAACTGGCTGATCATCATATTGCCGTATATAAGTGAAAGCTCGCCCTCCTTGGGGAAATCACCTTCCGCGAGCTTCATTCCGCTTTTGACCAGTACATCATGAGGCATGCCTTTGATCTGGGCCCACGAATAATACTTCCCGGTCTTTATTATGGCTGATGTGCTCAATACAGGATACACATCCACAACATGAGGTATCTCCTTAAAATCCTGGATCAGTTCATCCGAAAGATACAGTTTTTCCATCTCTGCTTCGGATTTCTCCTTGCCGTCATCGGAATACCTTTCAGGCTGCTCCACCTCCACCTGTGTGAGAGAGCTGTAGGAGCTCATGCTGTCCATCATGGATTTCTTCATGCCTATTCCAAGAGAGATCATGACCACGATAGACAAAGTTCCTACAACTACGCCAAGGCAGGTAAGTATCGTGCGGGCTTTTCTTTTGAACAGACTTGATAAGCTCATTCCGAGCAGATCAGTTATCTTCAACGCTCAAGCCCTCCATCAGGTCTCATCATCCATAGCTGCTAACTCTGCCTCAAGCTTCTTCTTTTTCTTCTTCCTGAGGATCACTATCACAACTATAAGCACTATAACGAGTATGATAACAACGGGAACCACGACCATCCATGCCTTCAATCCGGAGCCCTGCTGTTCATAATATTCATCTATGACTCCATCGCCATCATAATCCGCTCCGTCAATGATGCCGTCACCGTCAATATCAAGCTCATTCATACCGCCCATATCTTCAAACTCATTATCAAAGACCGGTATATAGATCTCTTTTTCAAGAACGGAAACATTACCGGCATCGTCTTCGTATGAAACCTCAGCGATCACAAGACCTTCCTCATCTTCCGAAGGTGCCATGCAATTTACCATTGCATCCACATTACCTGTAGCTCCGGGAGCAAGCTGACCCAAAAACGAATTTCCGCCTTCAAGTGAAGGTGAGTTAAAAGAAACGGATACATTGTAAAGAGTAGTCTTGCCCTTATTGTATACAGGGAACATCACATTAACCTGATCTCCGACATTTGCCGGTGAGGGTGAAACTTCAGCATCACCTGTATCAACCCTTGCCTCCTGATGAACAGGAATGGAGACATTGCTCTGAGCCTTGTACGGATTATGTTTGTAATCTTCGTATTCCATGTTGAGCGTTACCACATAAGGCTTCTGCGTAAGATCAGCCCTTGCAGTCATCTCTATCTCAATATCCGTGCTTTCGCCTGCAGATATAGAAGGTACATAAACAGTCGACGAACCGGAAGTCGGAAGAAATGCCTCATAAGTGTTTTCATCCTTCTCGCCTTCCTTTGCAGCCTCCAGATCAAACTGTATATTTGAAACGGAAGTGGTGCGCGATGTATTCTCAACGTTGATCGTAAGCAGGAATGTATCGCCTGCATAAACATTCTCAGGTACTGTTTTGAATCCCGTTACGATTATCCTCGGGGTAGATGTCGGCAGTTCCTTTCCTTCCTCTCCTTCTTCCGCAAGCGTACCGCTTGATGATTTACCCTTTATCTTTATATAAGTCTTCAGATCGGCTTCCTCAACAGCGCCGCCTCTGTAATATCTTGCATGGAAAGTAAGCGGGTATACGCCTGACTTTGCATCCGATGCAACTATAAAATTCCATGTTGCTTTCTGTGCAAGCCCGACAGACTGTTCGATCGAAGCTGCCGGAAGAAGTTTCTTGATCATCCTGGCATCAGATGCTGTGGTTATCTCAAAAGGCCATTTTGATCTTGAAGTATCGACCACAGGATTTATTACGATATCACTGATCTCGGTCTGACCAAGATTCACTATCGAAAGAGTTATGGTTGTGGGTTTTGAATATGATGCACTTGTGATGAGCGAAGTGTTGTCTATAAAAAGGAACTGACCGGCATTAGGTAAATTGCCTGACGCAACTTCTGTGAGTCTGGCCTCAACAGTCGCAACATAAGAACTGAGCTGATCTACCGTCATTTCCGTATTGGCAATATAAACATTCGCATCATACATGATCTCATCGAGCTTTGCCTTTTGCGCAGCTGAAAGATCACGCCTCTTTAAGGCCTTTATATGCTCCTGAAGGATCACATAGGCACCTTCCCTGTCCTTGTTCTTTATCATGCCGTTTTCGTCACCGTTCATACTGATAGTTACGGCACTTACCGTCTGAACTTCGGAAGGCAAATTGAATGCTGTAAGTGCAGCAGCCGTTGCAAGCGCTGCAGTGCATAAAGCCTTTAATACATAGCTTATCCCTTTGTTATACTTCATTTCCTGTCTCCTTTACGTGATCCTGTACAGTCATCTCCTGAACAGGTGTATTATCCTGTGTGCTCATATCCTGAGGCGTTGCATATTCCTGTGCATATACCTGTGCATCCATATCCTGAGGTGCCGCATATTCCTGTGCGTATCCCGGTGCTCCCATTTCCTGAGGCGCTGCATATTCCTGTGCACTTCCCGGTGCCCCCACATCCTGAGGCGCCGCATATCCTGCTGTGTCCATCCCCTGCGGAGGGGCATATCCCTGAACACCTGTATCCGGTACCGTAGCAGCTTCCGGAGGAGCTAAAGTTCCGCCTACCTCTATGCCCATGGCGGCATTCATCGCGGCATTAGCCCTGTTGTCCTCTATGGCTAATATCTTTCCGTCGCTTATCCTGATTATCTTGTCACCGTAGGCAGCAAGGTTATTGTCATGTGTAACCATCACAACAGTCTGGCCTTTTTCATGAACAATGGACTGGATCAGTTTCAGCACTTCCATAGTTGTCGCGGAATCAAGGTTTCCTGTGGGCTCATCCGCAAAAATGATATCAGGATCTACCACAAGCGCCCTGGCAATACCTACTCTCTGCTGCTGTCCGCCTGACATCTGTCCCGGCCTGTGATTTTCAAACTTCTGCAGCCCGACAAGCTTTAGCATTTTCCTTGCTTTCGCCAACCGGATCGTTTTATCCATTCCTCTGAAAGTCAGCGGCATAGCCACGTTTTCAAGTGCTGTCAGATTTGGTAGCAGATTATAAGACTGAAAAACGAAACCCACATGAGCCTGTCTGAATAATACAAGCGCTGATTCGTTTTTTCTTTCGATGTGTTCACCACCTATAACTATAGAACCTTTTGTCGGCGGCTCAAGTCCTGCCATCATATTTAGCAGTGTAGATTTTCCCGAGCCGGATGTTCCTACTATACAGCAGAATTCACCCCTCTCAATCTTGAAACTTACACCGTTTAACGCACGGACCTTATTTGTTCCTATCCTGTAAATTTTGTAAAGATCGTTTACTTCGATCGCAATATTAGACATTCCTGATGATAATTCCTCTGATAAGTTTACATAAATCTCACATTTGTAAATCTTATCACAGATTCATTTGATTTTAAAGCAAAAAAAATCCGCTTTTTAAGCGGACTTAGAAATTCTCATGATTTGAAAGGATGGTAAGCGGGTGAGGGGAATCGGACCCCCGTATTCAGCTTGGAAGGCTGACATTCTACCATTGAACTACACCCGCATCTGCGTATGTTTTCCACAGAACTTTTTCATAATACATTTTATTTCGTTCGTTGTCAAGAAGAATTTTAATTTTTTTTAAATAACTTTTCCGACACATCGAATGATAATTAACCGATCAAACCCGCCAAAGGATTTTTCATCAGAACCATAAACGCAAAAATGCCGTATGAAAGTATAATACCCCATACGGCATCTGCATGATATAACCCCTACCCCTTGCACTTCACGCCTTCTCTTTCAACGTAGAAGTTAGTGCATAAAATAATATCCGGATAAAAAGAACACTTTACTTTCAAAGTCGAGGTGACAGGATTCGAACCTGCGGCCTCCTGGTCCCAAACCAGGCGCTCCACCAAACTGAGCCACACCTCGTATCAATACTATTTTTTCTCAAGTATGCCTTCCTGCAAAAGAAGCTTTCCGATAGCAGTCACTGCTTTTCCTCTGTGACTAATAAGATTCTTCTGTTCAGGAGTCATCTGGGCGGTTGTACAGCCGAATTCGGGAACATAGAAAAACGGATCATAACCAAAGCCGTTTTCTCCGCAGATCTCATGCGCCACCATACCTTCAACAGTCTCCTGCACAGTATGTTCCTTCCAGATCTTTTCATACGGATCATAAACAAGAGATACTATCGCGCATACGAAACGGGCACTCCGTTCCTCCTCGGGTATACCCTCCAGCTCATTTATGATATCTTCCATTGCCTGTTTGTAAGAGCGGTCACCAAGCCATCTGTGAGACTGTACACCGGGCATCTTGCCCATTGCATCGATCTCAAGACCGGAATCATCAGCCATTACAACACAGTCAAGAAATTCAGGTTTCTTTACAAGTATATGATCTGCAGCAGCCTTAGCCTTGATAGCGGCATTTTCTTTAAAAGTGGTGCCTGTCTCATCAACATCCGTATCAAAATCTATATCAGATAAAAGCAGAAGTTCTATATCGTAATCGGAGAGTATCTCCTTTATCTCAGCTACTTTACCTTTATTGGTCGTTGCAAATAATACTCGTTTCATAGTTAATCCTTAACACATTGTAATATTATATCAGTTTTGTCTCTTCGGAGGTCTGGGCCCCATAAACTGATAGAAGTAGGTTTTAAGCATTCCGTTATATATCTTACGATTCCTGTCAGCTTTTCTGCCTATATACTTTTCGGCATCCTCATATGATGTGATCATATAAAGAGACCAGGAGTCAAGCGCTTTGAATCTCTCGCCAAGAGTGCCATACAGCAAAGGAAGATCTTTTTTATCCTCAAGTCTCTCCCCGTAAGGAGGATTGGTGATCATAAAACCGTATTTCTTGGCATGTGACAACTCTGATACCGGACGGACCTGAAAATGGATCAGATCTTCCACACCGGCAAGCTTTGCATTGGCTCTTGCGACCTCTATAACCGAAGGATCAATATCATATCCCTGTATGTCGGTATCCGACGGAACAATTATTTCATCCTCCGCTTCTTCCCTTGCATCTTTCCATACCGAAGCAGGAAGAGTGCTCCACTTCTCAGCGGTAAAGTTCCTGTAAAGTCCGGGAGCCCTGTTGCATGCCATAAGTGCAGCCTCTATCGGGAATGTCCCCGAACCGCAGAAAGGATCTACCAGTATCCTGTCATGATGCCAGGGTGTCAGCATAATGAGTGCTGCAGCAAGGTTCTCTGCGATGGGCGCCTTTGCTGTAAGCTTTCGATAGCCTCTCTTGTGAAGCGACTCACCCGTGGTATCAAGACCTACGGTAACCTCGTCCTTTTTTATAAAAACGCGGAACGGATAATCCGCGCCATCTTCTTCAAACCATTTGATGCCATATATGCCGCTCAGGCGGTCCACCATGGCTTTCTTCATTATGCTCTGTATATCTGAAGGCGAGAAGAGCTTAGACTTGACGCTAGCCGCCTTAGCCACATAAAATCGCCCGTCCTTAGGTACCCAGTCCTCAACAGGAAGCGCTTTTGTTCCCTGAAAGAGGTCTTCAAAACTCTCCGCA
>JAEEGL012736060.1_pt1 | contig 23334 bp, 22 predicted proteins | sample 9134231 | NCBI WGS metagenome assembly JAEEGL01 (sample SAMN16246548, study PRJNA631951) | gut metagenome | biome: gut microbiome; feature: rumen; material: fiber-attached | host: Bos | place: Iran: Karaj | collected 2018-10
TCGACTTCATTTTAGGTTGACACTTATTTATTGGGTACAAAGATACGGAAAAGTTTTGTAACCACCAAAACTTTCCCGTAAAAAAAGTTAAACGAAGCCCAACAAACCCCGTTTAACTAAAAAATCACCCCAATATTAGGTCTTTTATCTTATGTTCTTCTGTCTTTACTCTGTCTGTATTCTTCTGAGCCCTAATCTTGTGGTACTTCTGGGCCACTCCCACCGTTCCCACATAGGAATATACGCCACTTTCTTCATCGAACCATCCGCCATCACCTGCATCTCACCATGTGGCTGCCGACCCGTATCCACGATGACATTATTATCCTGATATCCCCTGATGCGGAACATCATCTTATAGTCGTTAAACACCAGCACATCCTTAAAGATGGAGAACACCGGACCCACCAGGACCTCCTCCTTGTTAAACTTAAAGTTTAGCAACGGTGAACTCTTTCGGAGCATATACTGCGACCCGTCCTTCACCACGTCGAAGCCACCGATCTGTTCGAAGCCCGGACGGTGAGTGTAGTTCCTCCCACCTTTTCCGTCCCACCACAGCTGCTGACCCGTCTCGTCGTTATACACGATATAGTCCTCCTGCTGCTCTGCCTTGCCATAGATCTTCAGGTTCTGGTCCCTACCATCCTCCCCAATCACAGTCATACGGTTATGATACACCTCGAAGGGATAGGTCGCCACGGCGAAATAGGGCGACTCAGCCCTTCGCATCCTGACGAACACTGCAGGACAACTCACCTCACCATCCTTCAGGATGCCATAGCGTCCATTCTCTAAGAACACCTCCACATGTTGGTGCGGTTCTCCACTCCTGCGGATCCTCACCATTTGTAGGTTCAGCAGCGTCAGGTCCTTCTGGTTGTCCCGCAGCACCAACCGGTGATGCTGGGCACCATGCCCATTCCTGCCACCACGCTGACCAAGGAACATCCCACTCCAGTTCCTCGCTTCTGTTGGCAATCCAAACGTCTGATACAGACCAACTTGATCCAAAATCGTCACGCATTCCTTGAAGGGCACCATCCTCATCCCTCGACCCACCTGCTGCAGGTATTTCGACAGCGACAATGTCGGCCTAGCTAACTGTATAAACTCCACATCCGGACAGTCAAACCCCTCCGAAAAGATATCCACATTCACAATCACATCAATTTGACCGACGGCACATGGGGACTGACCCTCCTGTGAGCAGCGCAGCGAATCACAGAGGGTCTGTCCCCTATGTGCTGTCTCAAGGCCTGGACTACCCTTGTATTTTTCAACTATTTGGGCCCTCTCACCCGCCGGCGTCTTCGCATCAATCACAGCAACTCTAACGCCCTTACTCCGATAATAATCCGCAATATGCTTTGCATGCTCCCGATTGATGGCATACACAATTCCTTTCTTCCCCCTGACAAACTCCTCATACGACTGATACAAATGCGCTATCGACTCCGGCGTATCCATCACCGTCGCCATTTCTTTCGTCTGGTAATCCCCGTCCACGCCCCTTTTCTTCAGTCCTTGAATCTTCTCCAGCATCCAGTTCTCCGGCGTCACACTCACATATTCAAAGTCACTCAACCATCCCTTCTCAATAAACGATTGAATACTCTCTGCCTGCAACAGCACATCAAATAGATCCGTAAACCCTTCTCCACTCAACCTGTACGGCGTCGCAGTCAGTCCCAAGAACCTGGCCTCTGGCCACTCATCCCACATCCACCTATACGACTCCGCCACCGCATGATGCGCCTCATCGATAATAATCAGTGAATACTTCGTATCACCTAATTCCCCCTTCGCCTTCGCCCTCGCCAGTTTCTGTATACTAGTCACCGTAACACAACTCTGTCCTTCTGTTCTTCTGTCTAAAACCTCCTTGATCTGTTCAATCAACTCGATCCTATGCGCCACCACAAGCACAGAACACTTTTCACTTCTGATGAGCTCGCTCATCAGATACGTTTTTCCCGTTCCTGTCGGCATTTGCACCATCACACTCCTAACGCTCCCCCACGCATCATTAATCCTCCCCAGCATCTCCCGCTGGTAGTCCCTTAATATCGTATTCATATCGTACTACTTTAGAGTTTCAAAAAATTTATGTAATTTGGGAGTTGAATTCCGAATTTACATAAAAAAAGGCCCCGGGGATTAAAAAATCCGTTTATTTCTGGTTTTGAAGTTTCGGGGCCTGTAGAGCCTTATCTCACGACAATGCTATTGATCCAATACCTCATATATGGAATTATTACTCCTATACTCCGGCACAATATGTTTCATCTTACGTACCGTCGCCATATCATCATAACGACGGGAGATAGCAATGAGTTCATCAATCTCCTGACTCACTTCCTGAAAATCATATTCACGAACCTGAGCGATCCGGATCTTCTCATGAAATGACGGCTTCGACCGCTCCAGATCATTCATCACCTCCTCATACAGCTTCTCCCCAGGACGAAGTCCCGTATACTCTATCTCCACATGCTTCGCCTTCGACTGCGCAATCATCCTTTTCGCCAGTTCCGCAATCTTCACCGGCTGACCCATGTCAAAGGCAAAGATCTCACCACCTTGACCTTTCACACCTGCTTCCAGCACCAGCAGACACGCTTCCGGTATCAACATGAAATACCGGACAATCTCCGGATCCGTCACGGTCACAGGGCCCCCTTTCCTAATCTGCTCCTTAAACAATGGAATCACCGACCCGCTCGACCCGAGCACATTACCAAATCGCGTGGTGACAAACTGTGTCACCTTCTGCACCTTGTTTAGACTCTGCACATAGATCTCACAGATACGCTTCGAACAACCCATCACGTTCGTCGGATTCACAGCCTTGTCATTCGAAATCATCACAAACTTCTTCACCCCGTACTTCACAGCCAGGTCGGCAATCACCTTCGTTCCATAAATATTATTCATTACTGCCTCCGACGGATTATCCTCCATCATCGGCACATGCTTATACGCCGCTGCATGAAACACATAGTCAGGCTCGTAGCTGCTGAAAATATGCTCCATTCTGCTCTCATTACAGATACTCGTCACGATGGTCTCTGCCGCGATGTCCCGATACTGTTTCCACATCATCAGCCTGACGCTATGCTGCGCTGTCTCAGCCTGATCCACCAGCACCATCTTCCCAGGTCGGAATTCGGCAATCTGCTTCACCAGTTCCATACCGATAGACCCGGCAGCCCCAGTCACCAGCACACAGCGCCCCTGCAACTGCTCACCGACCGACTTCATGTCGATCCTAATCTCTGAACGCGGCAACAGGTCCTCATCGATGCTCTTTACATGCCTGAGCCACCGCTTTAATATATTTTTCATGTCTATATATTCCGATTAATAACCTCTGAGCTGACTAGCCCACTCAGAGTATTCCGCCTCGTCATAAGCGACAGTCGCTTTCAGGCAACGATAGTTCTCCACCCTCTCCATCACTTCCAACTGCTGCTGCAGCTGGTCATAATGCCCTGCATTAATCACCACGACCGGCATTTGCATATCGTCAGAATATTTCGGCGTTACCTCAGTCTCTTTAGATAACAAAAACGCCGATATTCCATACGCCACGTATAGTCCTACCAAGCCATTAAAATACAGGTGAATCCTGTCTCCATCATTATTCACCTCATTCAATACAATCTTATCACTCATAGATGTTTTTCACCTTTCACTTTTCACTTCTTCAGTATGCGTTTTTATCATGTACAAAGATGGTCTTAAAGGTCATCCAGATAATGCGGATGTCGAGCCAAATGCTCCAATGCTCCATGTACCAGATGTCTCGCTTCACGCGACCCTCCATCTGCCAGAGCTCTTTCGTCTCGCCGCGAAAACCTGTCACCTGAGCCCAACCTGTCACGCCTGGTTTCACGAAGTGGCGCACCATATATTTGTCTATTAGTTCCGAATACTGTTCTGTATGCGCCAGCATGTGTGGTCTAGGACCTACGATACTCATCCTGCCCTGTAAGACATTTAAGAACTGTGGCAATTCATCGATGTTCGACTTACGCATAAAGTTACCGAAAGGATATTTACGAGGATCATCCTTCGTGGCCTGCAATCTGTCAGCATCAGCATTAACATGCATCGAACGGAACTTATAACAGTTGAACGTTCTGCCGTCGATGCCAGTCCTCTTTTGCTTAAACAATATCGGCCCTGGGCTCTGTATCTTCATGATGACAAAAATAAACGGGAACATGATGGCCGTCGGAATCAGGCATATTGTAGAGAAGACGATATCGAATGTGCGTTTAATGGCTCTATTCACCGAATTCTGGAGCGGATTCTCATAAGTGGTATACACCTCCATGTCATCCAAATACTCGCGCTTCAGGTTCAGACCGATGGTCTCCACGCTCACCGGCACATAGAAGAACCTCACCACTTTATGGTCACACATCCGTGATATACGCCTGATTAGGTCCTTCTCCTTTCTCGATACGCACAGGTATAATTCATCCCCCAGTACCAAATCGTCGGGATGGTTCAACGCTTTCACAAAATCCTCAAGTGTCCCGAGTTGCTCCAGTTGGTTCTTATGTTTCCTATCGCGCATCTCCTGTTCTTCTATTTCGTCTACAGCTTTCAACAAATCCTCATGTCCGTAATAGCCTAAGATCCTGTATCCCAGCGTCGCGTCATACTTCAGCTTCCTGTACAGTCCGATCAACTCCGGATCATCACCTACAAGCGTTACATGTCTCGTATTCCTGCCAGCTTCACGATACAGTCTGATAAACCATCGCTCTCCTAGTCGTTTCATCAGTAGGAGAAAGAAAAACGTCGTTCCTACCCCCCCACTGAATCCACCCTATTGGCAGATAGTAGTCAAACACCTTCAGTAGCACGTATGCTAATAACGACTGTAACACAGTCAGCCCAACCAGTCGCTGCAACACATCTCCTGCACCCACCAAACGAAGGTGGATAATGGTCGAGAACCTTAATTGAGCCAACATCAGGGCGATGTTGTTCACCAGAATAAAAATCTCAAGGCTGCGGGCCGGCCAACTGTTCACCTGCCACGACCACCTTGCTGGTATCAGTATAATGAGGTTGAGAACCACAAAGTCCCCCAACATCACAATCCACTTAATCAGCCTGTTTGATTGATTATTATTACTCATATCATTATTTGAAGTTTGCTAAAGCTCGACTTTTACATCTACGGCATTGCCTGTTAATCCAACAGCAACAGTGCGATTTGGGAAAAGTTTATCACTCAACCACCACGTGAGCTCCGCTGATCCAAATCCAAGCGCAGCCCCCGCCACGACATCATACCAATGATGATGGTCATTAACCACACGCTCTACACCGATAGCCGTAGCTGCTGCATAACCAGCAATGGGAATCCAGATGCAGTCCTTACGAAACTCCTTGTCAATAGACCGCGCAGCAGCAAATGCCATAGCCGCATGTCCCGACGGGAACGACTTATTATCCGAATGGTCTGGTCTTTCCTCCTTAATCATAGCCTTCAATGCCGTCTTACCAATATACGCCACGCCTACAGATGCTACAGTATTCACAGCAAACCTCGGCCAGTTGTGTCCGGTCAACGGCTGCGAATATGCCTTTCGTTTCGATTCGACATCCCCATAGAATTTATTCCTTCCCAAGTCATACCTTACACCGAAGTCAATATCAAAGAAACCATTCGTGCCAGCAGCCACTTCCATACCAGTGGTACTTACGCCCATACCTTCACTCGTCGTCACCTGATATCCCAGCGCACCAAACAAGCTCAGTCTATCATTCAGTCGATAAGTCTCCTCCAAACCGACACCAGCCAATGGCGACCCAGAGCCTTCCACAAACTGCGTAACAACACCCATTCTCAAATATGCCGAAGTCTCCCACTTCCGCTCGGGCTCATATCCAGCAATCACATTCGTCAGATTCAACATAGCATCCAACGACACCGCTGCAAGTCCACCTTTCTTATAATTTTGTTTCGGATCCTCCACTGGTGGAACCCATTCCAATCCATTATTCGGTATCAGTCCATTGTCCCACTGTACCCTTACCTTCATTCCAAACTCAGGGGTAAACCACTTACCCATGGCTCCATTCAGTCCAATCGTCATCCCCTTCGGAATCACTTCCGAGAAATTACAGCCATACGGATTCAGCAGACTCATATCCGCTCCCACCTGTACGAACCAATTATCCCATATAGAGTTCGTGAGAACTCCCCTTTCTGTGTTTTCCGCGCTTTCCGTGTGACCTTTTATCTTTCCAAGCGCTATCTGTGCGCCTAAGCCGATAGTAAGGTATCCATTCGAGTTACTTCCTGTTCCAGTCCCTTCAACCTTCTCAGCACCCACGAATCCGCTACCAGTCATGATATAGGCTATGTCCCCATACACACTCCATCTGTCATTAATTCGATACGTGTTCAATAGACCTATTCCCGCATTCAGCGCACCCTTCGACACACCGAAGTTATAGTTCACGCCAATCCTCGGATACAGACTCGCATTCCAAGTCCTATCCGCCCGATACGTTCCAAAGAAGTTATGCAGATTAAACAGCACATCGCCATACAAGGCAATATATCCGCCCTTCTCTCTGTTCACTCCAGGCTGGTCAAATGGTGCCAACCAGTTCGCATGTTTATTCTCCAGCAGCGGCAGTTTATTCTCCCAATTGAATTTACCTCTCACACCTACCTGATGCGAGAACCACTTACCCACAGCCAGATCCAGTCCAAACGACTTTCCGTTTGGGAACACCTTCGAAAAGTCATATCCATACGGATTCTGCAGTGTCATGTCCAGTCCCATCTGTACGAACCAGTTCTTCCAGAACCCATCCGCCACCACGACATTCTCCGTCGCTTTTCCTCCAGACATTTTCTCGGCATCCACAGTCTCAAACACCTGTGCTCCAGCCTTCTGCCCAGTAAAAAGCAGGATTACCACTATAATACATAATAGTCTCATCTCGATAGTTGATAAATATCGCAAGCCATTTCTCGACTTACAAACAAATAATGAAAAAACTCTATTTCTCTCCAGTATACTGTTCCCTCAAATATCCGGCCCATTCAGTATAGCCATCATCATCATAGTTCTTTTCAGCCTCTAGCCGCAGGTATTCCTCCTCTATATACATAATGTCAGTCAACATCTTCCTTAGCGTCTCGACTTGACTGTCATCCACCTCCACCATCGGCATTTGCAAACCGTTATCATATCTCGATTTCACCTGACTTATATCCCATTTATCCTTCAATTATGTTTCTTCCTCCAAAAATGCTGGTATATCCTCGAAAAAGGTTCCCAAAGACTTTCAGATGGAAAATAACGAACTAGACGCATATCATGTTCAAAATGTCTAAGCCAAATTCCCACAGGATTCTTCCATTTTACATAATAACCTTTTGTGTCGTATTTTCCAAAATTTCCTCCCCTAATTATTTCTTCAAGCAGGAACTTTCCTCTTCGCTCATCTATAGGAACTATTAATCTTTCATCTTCTAAGCCCAACTCATGGTGTAAAACATACATAACGGCTCCAGCAAATTTGTATAGTCCCAAATGCTTTAATGTTGATACAATTTCAGACTTTGAAAAATTATTATTTAACTTTAATAAATAATAGTAGTCAATAACCTGTCGTAATCCTATTCCTTCTGCAAATACATGCTTATACATATGACTTAACTGATAAACAATATTAAATTCCACTGTAGGAACATTGATTTCGTCTTCTACCTCTGGCAAGACCTTTTTGTTATTGAATACTTTCTCTTCGTGTTGTCTAACCCAGTAGTTCAGTCTTCGATTATATACAGGAGAGTTCATATACGTTGGCCAGTAGTGAAGTTCAACTTCTACACCTCCCCATTCACCATAATCGGCATGTATAATATTTGCATTCCCCTTTGGATTATGAGATTTTGCATATGAAATTATTCTCCCAATATAAGCATTATGACATATAGTAGACTCACGCATTGGTTTTACCCATACATCTATATCTCCTGGTGTCCTAGTATAAGGATTAGGGTACATGGATGCATTTCCCTGTCCTTTCAAAACACAACATTCGTACCCATCTTTATGCAATTGATTTACAAGTTCTGCACATCTTTTGTTCACCAATTGATTTCGCTGTTTTATCATTTCTACATCTCCAATCCATCTTAACAGCAAATCTTTTGGTATCTTTGCATCATTGTTCCACATCCTTTCAATACCACCAAACACAACTGCAGATATAGCTTGTTGAAAACTAAATTGATATAAACCTTCCCAATTAATCTTTTCTATATCGATTGCCAAAGGCTGCTCATCCAAGCAAAATCTCAAAAACTCAAAGTATTGACTAATCGTATCCGTCATATTTACTATTTTGCCTATTTGCTCAATTACTAAGAAAACAGTATTATAATCTTAAATTAGAGAAATAGAACTTCTGCAGTCTCTCTGCTTCATTCTTCGAGTCAAAGCCTGCATTTTTTACTTCGGTGACAAAACTTCTTCGTTTTTTCATGTTCAGATTCACTACTTCAATAATTTCTTCAGCCCACTTTTGAGGTTTCTTGTCCAAACTAATATAATGTGCCAACTCACATGCAGTTGTTTCCTCTGTAATATTAGTAGAAAAAAAGATAGGTAAGCCACAACACTGTGCTTCAATACCAACCACAGGCATTCCTTCGTAAAGACTAGGCAAAAGAAAAGCATCAAATGCATTATATAATTGTCTGATATCATCTCTACGGCCTAAATTACGCACACGATCTGTCATTCCATAATTTGCCACTTTCTTCATCATTTCCTTCTCAAGCTCTCCAAAACCGACAATTGCAAATACCGAATTGTCTTGTTTCTTAGCAATCTCATGAAAAATATCTATGAGAAACAATGGGTTTTTCTGTGGGACAAACCTACCAATAAAACCATATACGACTTTGTCATTCCATTCGAATTGTGCTCTCGTCTTCTCTCTGAGATTAGCATCAAATGCATTCTTATCCGCATCAATTACTGTCTTAAAAATATTTATTTTCCCTTTACAATAAGTTTCCTCACCAAACTGCCACTTACCACAATCTATTGAATTGGCCATAAAGTCAGTTGCGAACCAATGAGAGCACAGGCGCAATGCATATTTTACAAGGGTCTTTTTTTCATTTCTGTCACCTTTCGAAATGCTTTCCGAGATTCTTACCTTAACTCCAGCCATCCATCCCACAATCATTGGGAACAAATTCAAAGTGTTATCAAATGCATGCATTATTTGATACTTATTGTCCTTTAGTATTCTAAATGTTTCCTTCAAATGAGGAAAAATTTTCCTATATGGAGGCACAATATATACACGCCCGCCCAACTCTTCGATCTCTTCCTTGGGGATGCCATTTGAATTTGAATCGCAAATAAAATCAAACTGTACTCGCGTTCTATCAATATGGCGATAGTATTCCATTATTAAATTTCGTTTTCCCCCGGAATGCAAAACGCCTGCAATAATAGCAATTCTAATCATACTTTATTCTTAATAGATTCTTCATAAAACATCTTGATTCCTTCCATGAACGGAGTGAACTCAACATCAACATATTGTTTAAGATTCCTAAGATCCATAACCATGTTTGATACATCCACAGGTCTTGGATTCTGATAAATTATCTTAAAATCCTTTTGAGTCACAATTTTCAAGAAAGCAAGTACATCGTTTACGGAATAACCACGGCCAGAACCAATATTCAATGTCGTGTTCTTTACATCCTTTTCTATCAACTGAGCAAAAACCTTTGCAAGATCATCTATATAAATATAGTCTCTTACGGCAGATCCGTCTCCCCACACATCAACTGGTTCACTTTTTAGAATTTTGCCAATAGCTACAGCCACCAAGCCTTGTTTCCCATATAAATTCTGTCCATGACCATAAGGATTAGAAGGTCTTACGATAAGGTAATTGAGTCCTTTCGTGCGATGCATGAATAAAATACTATTTTCCATCATTTGCTTCGACCATCCATAATAAGAGATTGGAGCCATCGGATCATTCTCAACAAATGGAAACACATCATTCCGATTACCATAGATAGTACCACCAGAAGAAAAATATACGAACTTAATATCTCGTTCCGCACAAACTTCCATCAACTCGATAGAAGGGAAGATAACATTCTTATATTCATCTTTATAGTCCGAGTACGAACTGCTAGGTATTAATGTCGAAACTAAATGCACAACCGTATCGATGTTGTACTCTTCAAGTATTTCACAAAGAGAATCAATCTCATTTAATGAGAATCGATGTATCATAATATTCAAACCTTCTAGTCTTTGAAGATCAGCACCTTCCGGTTCACATACGTGAATACAAAAATTCGCAAAAGCTAATTTCTTTATAAGATTTGAACCTATAAAACCCGCGCCGCCAATAAATAAAAAATTCCTCATTATTTTCTAATATAATGTAACATTCTTCTTGCAATAGCAATTATAATACTCAATCGCTTTGTTACTAACATATAAAAAAAGGTATTGCCAGATGCTTCACTTGAGGTTGAGGCATTATTACCATGTCTCCTATAACTAATCAGGACATCATTTATAAAACAATAATTAAACTTAACCATTCCCATCATTCCAATCCAATAATCGTGACCCACTATTCTTTTCGGGAAAGGAAGACATATCTCTAATACCTCTCGTCTAAATGCCATACAACATCCCAACCATCTCGTCTTCCATAAATTTGCCAAGAAGCCAGTATTATTATGCATCAAGGAATAATATGTTTTACACAAAGACTTACCATTTCCATCTACTAAATCTGCATCATGAACTATCAAATCGTAATCATCAAATAATGGCAACATTTTCTTAACCTTATCTGGTTTCCATATATCATCTTGATCAGAAAGAAAAATAACATCACCTCGCGAATGGTTTAGGACATTCTCAAAATTCTTGACAAAGCCATGCTCTCCAGTATTTAAATAGACCTTTATTCTGTTGTCACGGAAAGCATTCAAGATTTTCAGTGTATCGTCCTTACTACCATCATCTGAAACAACAAGTTCATCTTCTTTCCCTAATTGTTCAAGAATTGATTCTACTTGTTCTTGGATATATTTGCCACCATTATATGTAGCCATGCATACTGAAATCATTGTATCTTTTCTATCTTATATTTTGGATTATCAACGACTGAATATATAAATAGAATGCATATCAATCCTGGTGAACCTATCAGCCAAGGGTCTGACATACATGAAATTAGAAATACAATATAGCCTAATACTATTGATTGCCAATATTTAATTGGATTCTTCTTGTTATTATGCCGCACTAAGGGCATTATTAATAGACATACAAAAAAGAAAAGACCTACAAATCCGTACATTCTTATAATTTCAATATAAGTCCACTCAGTCAATGGTGTCATCACTCCAAAACCTTTAGAATAGAAATAAGCACCCGGTCCCATACCAAATATCAAATACTCCCAATGGGACTGAAATAAATCAAAGTAGGATTCTATGTGTCCAAATTTAACATTGGTAGATTTACTATCAGGATCCACTATCGCCATGTATGCTATATATATTCCAATAACAAAGATAATAATGAGTAACAATTGTATTATTTTATTCCGTTTAATCTTGGGATAGGCGATAACTACCAGAATAGCAAAGACGCCCAAAAACATTGCTCTTTGCCCTGAGCAAAAAAAAGCAAAAAAATAAACGATTGTCAATAGCAGGTTCCATCTTCTATTCTTTTTTTCATATAATAGTTTTTCATAATGGATTGCAGCTGGTATAAATACAGGCGGAAGTGACATAAATACAAATGAGGTAAAATCAACGCCTAAAAATGTCCTATGTCCCATAAAAAAGGGCTGATCATGCGAAAGGGAAAAAAGGTATAATGCCTCCTCTATTTCTGGATTATACAACATAGCCATAAACCCCAAAATAGATAGAATTGAAAGTACAAAACCTGCAAATGATAATGGAAAATATAAATCTATATGCTCACTCCATAAAAGAGTAATAAGAAGAATAAAAAAACTAGAATACTGAAGTTGAATTTGAGCATCGGCTGGAATTCCTCCGATATAACCTAGAAATACGGAAATTTGTGTAACAAGAATCAAGCTTAAAATTATACCCACATACTTAAAATTTGGCTTATATGATACTGCTAATGATAATATAAACAACAGAAAAGCAGGCATCTTTAACCCAAAAACAGCATTATTGGGGTCAACAAGACAAAATAGCACAAACAGAAGTGCAGTAAAACCAGTTATCTTTTGTTTATATCTAAGTGAAAACATAGTGAAAGCATATCGTTATTACTGTGAAAGAAAAATACCTATTCAAAAATCTATGTATAAAAGGTTCTTATCTCTCCTCGATTAATAATATATACCATATTCCTTTTTATTATTTCCTGCATAGCTAAATAAATCCAGAATAAACCTCCATGCAAGCTATAGCTAATAAAATCTTTAGTCCCAAGGACTTTACTTTTATACAATGAATATATTTGGCGAGCTTCATTCTTTTTTAAAGCAATATTTCTTTCTCTTGATTCTGGCAAAGAATGGAGAATCTGGTCAAACTCCTTGTAGCCAACGATTCTGTTATCTGAACTACTATTTGAACCATGAATCCGATATTTTGTATATGCTAAACTCGCACTTGCAAACTTAGTCAACAACGAACACTTTAACAACAATTCATAATCCTCAAACTGTCTGAAAGCGTTATTAATACCCCCAATACGAACATATAATTCTTTATGAACTAGCACACTAGAAAACACAATATAATTATGCTTTAGCAGAATATTATAATCAGCATCTTTTTTATTCTGCAATGTGTATAACTCATAAAAAACTTTCAACATATGTTCGTCTATATCACCTTCCAATAAAAGTTTAAAAGGTGTATACACCAGCTCAACTTCGCCTGGTGCTATCAATTTGGTTTGTTCTTCGAGCTTATTATCACTCCACACATCATCCGCATCCAGGAAGTTAATATATTCCCCATTCGCCTTTTCTACAGCCAAATTTCGTGCTTCACCCAGAGGTGTATGCTCTGGTGCATAGAAATAGTGAATACGAGGGTCCCCGTAACCCTCCACAATCTCGCGTGTAGAGTCAGTGCTCTGGTTATCCCAGAACACTAACTCCCAATTCTTGTATGTCTGTGCTACCACACTATCAATCGCCTCGCGAAGATACTTCTCCCCGTTGTAGCAATTAATAATAACTGATACCAACGGCTTTTCTGTCATTTTTTCAATTCTGTCTTAATGATTCCACAAATGAAATGAATATCGTCTTCAGTCAGGTCGGGATGCAGAGGGACGGTAATCAGTTCCTTATATACCTGGTCTGTATGGGCAAGTGTATTATTATCCTGATTTCCAGCAAATAGTGTCAGTAGATGATTCGGACGATAGTGCATACCTGTCCCTACACCAGCTTCATTCAAAGCCTCTTTTACAGCATCGCGTTTGTCTTCACGAACACGGACCACCACAATATGCGGAACGACCTCATCGTAATTGCAGGGGATGAGCTTCACACCGTCCACTCCTCCCAATTCTTGCTGATAGATCTTTGCCAAACGCTGGCGAATTTCCTTGAACTTAGGGAATTTCTTAAGCTGAGTGTAACCAATGGCCGCCATAATATTACTCATATGGTAACGCCAACCAGCTTGGTCAACATCAAACACCCAAGTACGTGTTCCTTTAAAACGGCTATCGGTATCATTTTGCACACTCAGTAGTCGAGCGTCTTTCACTATCTTCTGAACTTTGGGATCATCGGTTATAATCATACCACCTTCGCCAGAAGTGATATTCTTGATGCCATCCATACTGATGCAAGCCACATCACCAAACGAGCCTATCTTGCGCCCCTTATATATAGTACCAAAGCCATGGGAGGCATCCTCGATAACTCGTAAGTTATGTTTCTTTGCAAATGCATAAACAGCATCCAAATCTCCTGCTTGACCTGCATAATGAACAGGCATAATAGCCTTTGTCCGAGGTGTCACCTTGCGTTCAGCATCTTCCAGATCAATGGTCAGCGTATCGTCAGTTACTTCACAGGCAATTGGCGTTGCACCAGTAGCACGAATTGCCTGGAAACATGCTACATAGGTTAGCGACTGAACCAGTACTTCATCACCTTCTTTCAGCCCAATACCCTGACAAGCCAGATGCAATGCTGCAGTTCCTGTATTCACCAATGTTACATCACGTCCAAAGAACTCCTTCAAATCATCCTCAAACTTATGTACGTCAATACCCATGCCCAAGTACTCACGCTTAAGGACATCAGTTACTGCATCAATTTCTTCCTGCCCAATGCAGGATTTTGATAATCTGATATTTCTCATTTTCTAAACTCTCTACTATAAACTCTAAACTATTTTATTACAGGTACTTCTCTCTCCCACTTCTTCCATGGAGCGACTCCATCCAGAAGCAATTGCTCCAGCAAGTTCTTCTCACGTATATTATCCATGCACTGCCAGAAACCGCGATGGGTGTATGACATCAATTGGCCTTCAGCAGCAAGTTGTGTAAGCGGTCCTTTTTCAAAAATGGTCTGGTCACCTTCGATATAGTCAAATACCTTAGGTTCTAATACCATATAGCCTGCATTGATTGGTGCTCCGTCACTAATATTTTTCTCACGGAATGATCGTACGGAATTATTCTCATCAATATTCAGTACACCTTTTTCCTGAGCCTGAATTACAGCAGTCAATGTTGCAATCTTTCCGTGGCTTTTATGAAAGTCGATAATCTTGTTGATATCCACATCGCAAACGCCATCTCCATAGGTCAACATGAAGGTTTCGCCATTAACGTATTCCTGAATGCGCTTAACGCGGCCACCAGTCAGTGTGTTATAACCAGTATCCACCACTGTCACCTTCCAAGGCTCCAGGTTGCTGTGGTGCACGGTCATTTCGTTCTTTCCGTTGCGGAAATCAAAGCTGACATCACTGTTGTGAAGGAAGTAGTTGGCGAACCATTCCTTGATGTATTCCTGCTTATATCCGGCACAAATGATAAACTCATTGTGTCCATAATAGGCATACTCTTTCATAATATGCCAAAGGATGGGCATACCGCCTATCTCAATCATAGGTTTAGGCTTGAATTGGCTCTCTTCGCTAATGCGGGAACCAAAGCCACCTGCTAAAAGTACCGTCTTCATTTTGATATATTTTAATTATTTCCAGTCATAATGAAACAAATCATTCTCAAGGGGGATATTGTTTGATTCTCCGTCAACATGAATCATCTCTGAGATATTGATCATTAACGTATAGTCATCAGAAAGAGACTTGAACGCATACCAGATTTTTGGAGGCAGTTCCAGACGGATATAATTATCGTCAGGTCCCATAACCACCTTCTGGAAAACTCCTTTTGTTGGAGAGTCCTCGCGCTCGTCATGCAGCACGATTTCCATTGTTCCGTAAGGCACAACAAATCGTTGCCAGGTCTGCAAATGTTGTTTCCACCCTTTGGTAACTCCAGCATTTACTCTAGAGATATAAACCTCGTCCACGTTTACATCGTGCGATTCGTTGCGGAAGGCATGGTAAACTGCACCACGGTTATCTACTATCTGTTTTAGAGGAATAATCCTCACTCCATCAATTATAGGCTCCATTCCAAATTCTGTTTACGGGCCTCAGCCTCATATTCTTTAATCTGATTAATGGTCAGCTCGTACATATCCTTGTCTTTCTCCACATAGAATGCACGATACCAGTCTGCAATAAAGCGCACACACTCTTCATAGTGCAAAGTAGAATGCCAATGCAGATATGCCAAAGCCTTGTCGCAATTCAACTTCAGCAAAGTAGCCTCTTCAAACGGCACATCACCAGTCAATTTTGCTGCCTTATCGGGATCAAGCCCCCATAGCTTTGCCAAATCCTGTGTCAGTTCAAACACGGTCTTGGTCTGCTCTGCACGAGGGCCAAAGTTATAAGCCTCGCCATTGATGCAGTTACCTTCAGCCAGGTTCATAGCCAGAGTCAGATAGCCACTCAGCGGCTCCAACACATGCTGCCAAGGACGAGTAGCTTTTGGCGAGCGAATCTCTACAGTCTGCCCCTGAGAGAATGCCTTTACGCAGTCAACAATGATTCGGTCCTTAGCCCAGTCACCACCACCAATCACGTTACCGGCACGGGTCACACCAAACTTAATGTTGTCCATCTTCTTGATGAAGGAGTGCCAGTAGCTCTTGATAACCAGCTCAGCAGCACCCTTAGAACCTGAATAGATATCCTTGCCACCAAGACCATCGGTCTCACGGTAACCCCAAATCCATTCCACATTATCGTAAGCTTTGTCAGAGGTAATCAGCACACAGGTGCAAGGCCAGTCAATCTTCATAATGGCTTCGCAAACGGCTGCTGTACCCACCACATTGGTTGTAATGGTATCAAACGGCTCACGATAAGAAGTCAAAACCAATGCCTGTGCCGCCAGATGGAAGATGAAATCAGGTTTCACTTCCTGGACATAAGCATTGAATTCCTCCTTGTTTCGAATGTCACCATAGTGCTGGTGAATCTTCTCGCCAAGTTTGAGGGTTTCATACATAGATGGATTTGTAGGGATACTGATGGAGTATCCATAAACGTCTGCACCCATTGTGAGCAGCCATGTGCTCAACCACGTGCCTTTGAAACCAGTGTTTCCGGTAATCAGGACTTTTTTGCCCTTAAAGATGTTATTATAAGCCATATTTTATAGATTAAATATTTATCTTCCTCCTGTAAGCAAGGTATTAATTTTTGGAACATATTTTCTTGTTATGATATCAAAAATGAGACACACCACTACATTAGAAATAACAGCCAATAACCACAAAGACAATTGTGCTAATGAAATTGAAGGACAAAGAATCTCTACCCATATGACTCTCCAAACTGGAACAAAAGCTAAATGCATCGCATAAATCATAAAAGATGCTCTTGATAACTTTTTGTTGAACATAACTCCCTTTTTAGTAAGAACGCTCGCTAAACTAAACAGAAGAACTACGCCCAACAAAATTGCAATTCGATCAACACACATTATAAATGAAAAACACTTAGAATAATAAACGACAAAGCTAATAAGAAATAAAAAAGCTATTCCTATCAATCCTTTTATTTCCCTAAAAAAAAAGTTTGTCCCTCCAGTTTTAGTAATATAAGCTCCTAGCATAAAGAAAAACAATGCACCAAATCCCAAATATCCTATCTGATACGAATAGTGGAGAATTGAAGGGTGTAACATCCATAGTAAGCCCGATGTGATTAACGCCAGTTTAGGCCACTTCTTAACGATTATCCACAAAAATGGTGAAACAACGGCTAATCCCATCAAGTAACGAATATACCAAAAATGAGTATATATAGGACCGTCTGGTAATAGATCTTGGCCTTCAACTACAAACCATGGGAATTGCGACACATCCCAATATTGAGCAATAAAGGATATTATTGATACGTTATAAGTAACATCACTTCTATAACTATAATAAAGCCCCAAAAACATAAAAAACAATGAGTTCCATATCAAATAAGGTACTAGCAAAGTTCTGACTCTGCTTGTTATCTTTCTCTGATAGACCTCTAAAGACTCGTCCCAACCATTATACATCAATGCTCCAGAAATAAGGAAACAAGCAGGAACTACACACATTCCCATTAAAGTGACGAATTCTATAGATATTTGTGATACACTTGACAAACATATATCATAAGAGTTACCCAATCCTTTGAGGTTCTCATATGAATTGATATTAAAATGGTCAAAAACTATCAAACACATCAAAGGAAATCGTAGAAATGAGATTGTCCTAGAAAAATCCTGTGGTACATTATATAGCATATTAATATTTTTTCACCATCTACATCATATACACTATTGGTGTAAATGCAAATAGTATAGTTATACATTAGTTGTCAAAATTAACAGTCAGAGAAATTCGTTACTTCTTACTAGTCATTTTCTCTTTAAAGCTCGTCCATATTTTCCAGAGCCATAAGGGTTCCATCACTTTCGGGTCGATCTGATTGAAAGTAAAATCCAACTTACGAATCAATGTCACAAATTGTTCACCAACTATAGAAATCGCGTGATTACGAACAAAATACTCTCGACTCTTCTGCGAGAAATCCGAAAACTGATTATTTACCAAATCCATAATCCGTTCAAACGACTTATTCCCGCGCTCGAAATCTTTTTTCGTGATCAGATGCGCCAGTTCATAGCCCGTCCGCTCATAGATAGGCTTATAAACATAGTCGCCTTTTATCTCTTCGTAAGTGGCATCTACCATCACGGTAGGTACACCCAATTTGGCGGCTTCCAGTGCAGATGTTCCCATTGCAAACATCACATCAATATTCTGCAGCAGGAATCCATTTATTTCAGTCGATTTGATGGGTCTGGATTTCAATTGCTTGAAATACTCATTATCCAGCCCCATAGCGTCCACCTCTTCCTGATGCTCACCCCATCCCAACACATGCAAGACTATCTTCTGCTGATTATTAAGAGCATACTCAGCCAATTTCCGGATAGTATATGTCAGGATAGGAGTTTTTTCATCGCTCAACCTCCCCAGCCAACATACATTCAGTTCTGCCTCAGACTTCCCACTTTTCAGCACTCCGTTATAATCGGAAGCAGGCACAGGCAGATAGTGGTCTATCTGCTTTGTTTTCATAGGAATATGTTCTACACCACCCATAAACGAAGTGGCATCCATAAAGTGTAAAGCCCCTGCTGCAATCATATCATCCACCAGTTTGGCAAACCGATGCATAAACGGCCAATAGAACAGTGCTACTGTCTTATACAGCCAGTTATACTTAAATGTCAGTTCTGCAGCAGGTTCTGGAATCAGCACTGGTGCCAAGCATCTCCCATGCAGAGTCCACCAGAACACCTGTGTCTTGGGACTTAAACGAAGATTCTTAGGCCAGAAACACGTTCTGAACGATTGGAAAATGATCATTGCATCATCTTCTATCGTACAGCCATCCTTATCAGTATAAGGCAACACCTTCACCTTATCTTCTGCGGTGATGTTTCTTGCCATTGCACCATCAGGATAGTCCACCACATAACAAACATACTCATTGCCATAGTGTTCTGCCACCCATCTTGACATGCGCAAGAAGAGCACAGGTACGCCACACTCCTCATCGTAAGGGAAAAAGAAATACAGTTTTGTCATTTCTTAAAATTCTTAACGTAAGCTACAACTTTATTTTTCTCCTCTTTTTCTAACCACAATAGCCAAATAACAAGTAGCAAAGCCACCGTAATCACCGCCTTACCTATAATATTATGCGCAAAACTGATATCCATGATATTACAGAGCCAGAACGCCACCATGCCTATTAACAAAGCAGTAATAAGTCTCCCCCATTCCATTGTCAGCTTATAGTACTTATTTGATATCACGAGCAACAACATGGCAGCAATCAAATATGTTATCATAAAAATATAAGCAGAAACAGCCACACCATATTTAGGCAGAAGAAGAATATTCAAACCGCAATTAATCACAGCTCCAACAACAGGGACAAGGCTTAGGTAGAAGAACTTGTTTTTAACGTACACACCAAAATTAAAAATATCTGTCCAACCAAAGAAAAGATAGCCCATCATCACTATTGGGAAAATTTGGAGAGATACGGTATATTCTTGTTGCGGAAAGAGTAGTGCCAGCACATCATTACCCCATACCATACATGCCACAATAAAGATTAGAGAACCAATTGTATAATAGCTTGCAATCTTTTTGATAAAGAAGGCATTATCAGGACTTTTGCGGTATTCCATCCTCAATGGCGCCCATACTAATGCGAATGGCAAATATATTAGTATTTGATAAAGACTGCCAATACGATAGCCCAATGAATAAATGCCCACATCTGCCACCGACAGCATCTCTTTAATCACAAATTTATCTAAACTACCATAGGCGTAAGTCAGTAGACTGCTTAATACGAATTGAGCACCATAAACAATTTCTGTACGATAGAAAACCTCCGGCACGCGGAACGTCAGATCCTTTCGACTATTATAAATCAGTGCCGTCAGCAGGATGGTATTGCTGCAAATCATTCCGATGAATGGTGCACATACCTTTATATCAGAAAACTTCAGTATCGTAATGGTAATACAGAAGTTCAGAATCAGTCCGCTAAGAGTGACTATCAGGTAGAACAGCGACTTCTTCTTATATCGCAGCAACAACGTAAGTGTCGTAACAGGGTATGTCATCGCATTGCCCACCATACATAGGATAAATGGTAGCGACAGCGAAGAGCTTTCGAGATAATGGGTGCTGATAGGCTGTGCCAGAAGCAGTGACAAGGCAATCAAGATTCCACCTCCCAGCATCGATAGCCATAGTGCCGCTGATACAATCTCCTTGTCTTGTCCTTTTTCTTTATAGTCATAGTAAAACCGTCCTAATACGCTCGATGCGCCAAGATAAAATACGGTATTACATCCCGCAGCTATCACCAACAGCATATTGTATCCGCCAAACTCTTCCAAGCTGAAATACTTGGTATAAAGCGGCAGCAGGATAAATGCCAAAGCACTCTGAAGCGAGGAGGTCAATCCAAAGGCTACACCCTGCTTCAGCAGTTGTTTCAAACGTTGCCCTAATGTTGCTTCAGTAGGCATTACTTGAACTGGTTCAGAATTCTGATAATCGTTTTAACTTCTTCCTCGGTTATCGTTGGCCCAATTGGCAAGCTTAACTCTGTATTATGAATCTTCTCTGTAATCGGAAGTGACAATTGAGGTGTATTCCATTCTTCTTTTGCATAACACTCCTGTTTAAATGGAGGAATAGGATAATGAATCACAGTACCCACACCATTCTCTTTCAAATATGCCTGTAACTCATCACGTCTCTCACATAAAATCGGGAAAAGATGATAAACATTCTGATCATCTGCAAGACGGTCCGGCAAAGTAATCAAAGGATTTTTAATACCCTCATAATACAACTTTGCCATAGCCTTACGATGTGCATTATCCTCATTCAAATACTTAAGTTTTACATCAAGAACTGCCGCATGAACCTCATCTAAGCGACTATTACGTCCTGCATACTTGAAAACGTACTTCTTCTGGGAGCCATAATTAGCCAGTGCTCTAACTGCAGCCGCTAGTTCAGGATCGTTTGTTGTAACTGCTCCACCATCACCTAATGCACCAAGGTTTTTTCCTGGGTAGAAGCTATGACCAGCAGCATCACCAATGGAACCAGTTACACGGCCATCGGTATGTTTGCAACCATGAGCCTGAGCATTATCTTCAACCAATTTGAGGTTGTATTTCTTACAGAGTGCTCCTATTTTCTCAGTATAGGCGTTACGTCCGTATAGGTGTACAATAGCAATAGCCTTGGTTCTGGGGGTGATAGCTGCCTCAATAAGGTCATCATCTATTTCTAGTGTATTGAGTTTTGGCTCCACGAGAACAGGCTTCAACCCATTCTCCGTAATACCAAGAATGGTGGCAATATAGGTATTGGCAGGAACTATCACCTCGTCACCTGGCTGCATCACACCCATTTCGATGTATGCACGGAATATCCATATGAGGGCATCTAATCCATTGGCGCAACCTATACAATACTGTGTACCAATAAACTTGGCATAGTTCTCCTCAAAGCGTTTATTTTCTTCGCCCTGAAGATACCAACCGCCATGTACTACACGGAGTACAGCCTCTTCAATTTCAGCACCATGCTGTGCCGTCACATCCTTTAAACTCAAAAACGGTATCATCATATTAATCTTATATAATATTTACAATTCTACTTAAAGTCGTAATCAAATCATATCCGTCCCACACCAAGGTAAAGTCCATAGACTTACCCAGCGGCACAAATCTATCCACGCCCTGCGGATGGTCTTCATTCACAAACTTCACAATCTCCTCACGAGTCAGACCATAATAGGTTACTGTCTGGCTCTTGATGGTAGCAATAGGCAGCAGGTCGGTCAGCGACTTGGCATCATACTCATAGAAGAAACCGCTGTTGAATCTGTAATCCATAATGCCCGGATTGAGGCTATCCATCTGGATTCGGGTCAATAACGGTTGTTCAACGGTAACCTTACCCAACTTCATATTAGCTGCAGCCTTATACAGGGCATTGATCTTACCGATGGTTTGCACGGGAGCAATATTGTAATGCTCCTTAGCATAAGCCACAACCTTCTTCCAGAACAGTTCTTTACCTTCAGCCTTCTTGTCACCTACCCACACGATGATACGGGGGGCTGTACAAGCATTCTGGTCAGAGAAATAGGTATCATTATAGAAGTTCTGTACAATCTTATCCTGATCTTCTGCAGCCAGGAATGCATCTGCATTCAGAACAGAGAAGGAATAACGATCTGCAAAGTTCACCTCATTGGCACGGGGTTGCAGCGGACTCTGACGGATTTCCGCAATGGTTGCATCACCTCCCCAAACCACACGGCTCTGACACATACCGGAGAACAGGTCGGTTATCTCCTTGATGGGCGGATACTTCACAAAACAGATGTAAGGAGCCATATCTTTGTGAGTGGTCGCCAGCAACTCACGGACACAGTCACTGATAATCTGTACCTGCGGGAAATCCTTGGCAGGGAGACGAACAATGTTGGCATTACCAGCCAACAAACCGGCTGCAAAGCTGAATGCACAATTCACAGGCACATTACTCGGGGTACTATGGAAGACGATTCCACGACCCAGTCTTCTCTCTAAATCAACATACTTTGCCTTCTCCTGCATCAAGGCCCCCTTACGGCACCAGAATCCGAAGGTCATTACATCGGAATACTGGCGACCTTTCTGCATGACAAGCTTTGAAAGATCATTGAAGAAGGAAATAACCGGTTCTGCAAACGGTGGTAATGCAGGTACATAAGGAATTTTCTCAATGGTCTTGTCATCACCAATTACATACTCCAGTCCGCTCAGTTTACCGAACTTGGCGGCATAAGTATCAGAGCAACCACGGATTTCCGCATTCTTGATACGTCCGTGAATGTGGAAGTATTTGCCTTTTCGTCCGCAAGGGCAATCATCCTCGCCAAGGACCACACCTTCATCTTCAGTGAGAAGGACATGACCAGGATAGCTTTTAGGAAGGACACTTACCACCTCAATGATACCAGTTTCACCATTCTTAGCAACAGAGAAGTCCTTGGGGTTACGGATAATGATATCAGAGAAATTAGAA
>JAEEGL012953676.1_pt1 | contig 23334 bp, 27 predicted proteins | sample 9134231 | NCBI WGS metagenome assembly JAEEGL01 (sample SAMN16246548, study PRJNA631951) | gut metagenome | biome: gut microbiome; feature: rumen; material: fiber-attached | host: Bos | place: Iran: Karaj | collected 2018-10
ATGACCGCCTTCGTAGGCGGCGCGCATGATATCCTGTTCTTCGCCCGACCAACGGCCGACACTGCTAAGTACTAATGGAAAAGCTGCGAGTTCCGCGCGACTGAAGTACGGCATAATAATGGCGCGAAATGTTTCGGTTGGCGCTAGATTACCGGCGGCGAGCTCCTTTGCGAGAACTTTATCTTCAGCCTGCGCCGCGCGTAGGATTAAACCCGAACTCAAGAATTTTGCTCCGAGCGTCTCGGCTAGACGAACGCCTACTGTATCTTTGCCCGAGAATGGTAAACCAAAAATATTGATACTCCCAGTACCGAGCCATTGTTTAATATAAGCAACTTTGTCTTCCATGTCTATCTCCGTTATGTTAATATTGTATCATGAGTGATGCAGATGATGGGCAATTGCAATCAGGCGACATAGTTGAAAAAACGGCCGCACTTATCGATAGACAATTACATAAAAAACCGGGTGCCGCCCCAGTCGGCAAAGGTCCGCTCGAGGTTGTGCAAAGCCAGAGCATGATTAAATCTACTCGCGAAGAGGCCGACGAGCAGCTCGCCGCGATTAAAGCACATAATGACGCGATTCATCACCAAGAAGTCATGGCTGAGAATATCCAGAAGACTAAAAAGACTGGTACGATTGTTGCTATCGTCATTATTTTTATCATCATTGCAATTGTTACCGTCTGGCTAATCGTTAACGCCATCAATGCAAGTAAACCGACCGTTCAAGGTCAGTCGAGCGGCGGGCAAGAAGAAGATAATTCTCTGGCCGTAATTAAGGGCTATGAATGCAAAAATCCGAATTGCAAAACGGAAACCGTAGTGAGTGACGCCGAAATTCTCATCCATGATGGCGGCCAGTTCTATATCTATAATGTCGCCGAAAAGAAATCGACGCTCCTCAATATTCCGGAGCAAGATTATCATAGCGTAACGCCATTTGTGTGGGGCGATAAGCGCTATGTCGAAATTGACCCAGAATCAGCTCAAGCGGCGCTTTATTCGATTACGGATAACCGTCAGCTAACTGATTTTTCGTACGACGAAATCTTTTATGATATTAATAACGGTATTTATAGCGGCATGCAATATGTTGCGGGAAGGTATATTATCGCAAAAGCAAGTGGTACATATCGGCTCATCGACCTCAATACCGGCAGTGAAGTTGTTCGCGCCGCTAAACGCGTGCTGGCGCACGACGATTGTTTCTACGGCTACGAGAACGACGGTTCAATTTATGTCTATAATGCAAGCTATACGCGTATTATGATTGTCCCTCAGGGAACGCATATCTTCACAAATGGTCGTCAAATTGTCACGATTCACGTTGAAGGCGAAGATGAAGACTATGAAATCTACGAAAAGAACGGTGAAGCCACAGAAGATGAGGGTGTCTTGGATTACTTTGGCAACATTGAAGAAAACGTCTTTGGTACAATCCGTTCGAATTCCAGCTTCTACGAGATTCCGGCGACTGCAAATTAGCAGACCTTGACCAAGAGTGCTAAAAAGCGTAAAATATAACTAAGATGACTGATCGTCAAAGAGAAATATTGTTTGCTATTATTGAGGAATACGCGGAGCTCGCTACTCCTGTTGGTTCCGTAACGCTCGCTAAGCTTTTTGACTGTTCTTCGGCGACAATTCGCGCCGAGATGGGCAAACTCGAACAGATGGGCTACATTATGCAGCCGCATACCTCAGCCGGGCGCATCCCGACCGATGCCGGCTATCGTCTCTATGTAAATTCTCTGCAAGAAAAGCTCGATCATGTCGAAGAGTCTCCTAAGAAAACCGAAGAGAATCCGGATCGTACGACTCGCGCGCTCGCAACGCGCATTCAGGCGCAGACTCGCGCAGATTACGCTATTCGCACAGCGGTCGCTAGTCTCGTCGAGCTCACTGGCAATCTTGGTCTTGCGACAATTGGTGATCAGCTCTATATCTCGGGTTTTGGCGGTTTGTTCTCGCAACCAGAGTTTATTCAGAATGCCCAGGTCCAGGCCGTAGGGAAGCTTCTTGATAATATTAAGCCTTGGCTTCAAGAGGTTCAGCCTAACGAAGCAATTAATGTTTATATTGGCTCTGAGAATCCAATTGGCAAAGCCTCGAATGTTTCGCTTGTTATATCACGCTTCCGTTCGCCTTATTCTGATCGTAGCTATATTGGGATTCTTGGCCCAACTCGCCAATCGTATAAACGCGTCATGTCGCTCGTACGTCATGCCGGATTAATGCTGGAGGATATTATTTACAATGAATGAAGATAATGATTTTAATGAACAGAATGTAACTGAAGTTAATGCCGAAAGCAAGACGAATGCTACTACTGCCGCCAATCCAACCAACGAAGCAAAAGGTGAAGCAGTCGTCGAGGCGGCAAAAGTACTTGAGTTGACTAATGACCTCCAGCGTACGCGCGCAGATTTCGAAAACTACCGCCGCCAGGCCGAGGCACAAAAGCTTCAATACGGTACTGTTGTTAAAAATACAACAGTAATGAAAATCCTGCCGCTTCTTGACGACCTTGATCGCGCAATCGCCGCGAATGATAGCCTAAAACCACTCGAAAAGAGTCTTGCAAAGACGCTCAAAGAGCTCAAGCTCGAGCGTATCGAGAGCAAAAAGGGCACAGCATTTAATCCAGATATTCATGAAGCAGTCATGGTTGAAGGTGATGGCGACAAGGAAGTTATCGCCGAGACCTTGCGCGCAGGTTATCGCTATGAAGGTGAGTTAATCCGCGCGAGCCTAGTAAAAGTTGAGAAAAAATGAAAATCTCCGTAATCACGCTATTCCCAGAGATGTTTGACAAGGTTTTTAACCAGTCAATGCTCTGGAAAGCTCAAGATAGAGGACTTGTCGAATTTGAGCTTATTGATTTGCGTCAATTCGGTCTCGGTCCACGCCATCAAGTAGATGACACTCCATATGGCGGCGGTGACGGGATGTTATTAAAGCCAGAGCCAATCTTTGCTGCCGTCGAAGATGCGCTTAGTCGGAATCCTGGCGCAAAGGTTGTATTAATGACGCCAAAGGGTCGTATCTGGGATCAAGCTCGTGCTACGGAGCTCGCGGCATCTGGCGACAATTATGTATTTGTCTGTCCTCATTACGAGGGCTATGATGAGCGGATTTTAACTCTTGTAGACTACCAAATATCAATCGGAAAGTTTATTTTGACGGGCGGGGAATTGCCGGCAATGACCATTATTGACTCGATCGTACGCTTAATTCCTGGTGTTTTGGGCGGCGAAACATCGGCCGAAATCGAAAGCTTCTCAGACGGCGATAACTATGAGTACCCACAATATACGCGCCCTGAAGAATTTCGCGGCATGCGCGTACCGGAGATTCTTCTCTCTGGCAATCATGGCGAAATCGCCCGCTGGCGTGCCGAGAATGCGCCAACTAAGCCTGCCGACAAATAGTGATATAAATTGGGCCCACGTGGCCGTAGTTATTGCTCATCTAGACTAACGCTCGATTGACATAGGCGCATAGATATGCCATAATAATAGCTATTGTTGCACCTTTAAAACGCTAGTTTTTCTATCGAAGGGAGGGTAAGATATGGAAAAGAAACAAATAATGTTAGTAGCGACAGGCGATCACGAGAAAGAATATCGGAAGCTGTCGACGTTTATTGAGGAAGGCAAAGTCGGCGACATGCTGAATTGCCTCGAGGCGGATCTCGATGTGTATGAAATCACGCCGTTACGCATCGAACGGCAACATTATCATGTAGATGGAATCTTCAAGTACTATCATGGCTACTTGTTTATTCTTGATACGGATTTTGGTTTTAAAGCCGATGCAGTACCGTTTCTGCCTCTTGAGGTTGACGTAATGGAGAAGCGTAGGGTTTGGCAGTTTCTCGCCGATAATCAAGCTCAGACCGGCAGATATGCGGCCCTACAATGGGAGGCATATGATGCTGACAGCTTTGATGACTGGTCGCTCTCGCCAGATATGCTGAGCAAACTTAGAGCACTGCTTGATTGCGAAATACGCTCATTATACTTCGACTATGACGAAGAAAACAATGTCTATATCGATTTTATCGGCGCAAAGGCGAATAGTATTGATGATTATAATGTTTCCGCCATGTTCTGGGTAGGCGAATATATTGTCGCAATTATGGGTGTGCCCGAAACGGACGGAATAATATATCCAGTCATTCTGAATCCGAAACTTAACATTAACTAGCTAAAAGCCCGCACCAGTTGCGGGCTTTTTAATGGTTTATAATTAGAGCATGGATTTAGCGGCACCAATTGAGGAGGTGAAGGGAATTGGCCCAAAAACGGCCGAAATATTAAATAAGGCCGGCATTTTTACGCTTCGTGACCTCGTCTATCATTTGCCGCGCGACTATGAAAACTTTCAGCAAGCTCAAAATATTGCCGAACTAAAACCTGGCAAGGTCACAATCAAAGCGCATATCGAAGGCATTACAACTCGCCGCATGCGTCGAAATCTTAGCCTTACTGAAGCGACGCTAAGAGATAAAACCGGTGCCATTAAAGCAATCTGGTTCAATCAGCCATATCGTGCTAAACAGTTTGATAGTAAAAATGAATATTACTTTAGCGGTGAAATGCAGTTAAAATACGGGCGTTATCAGATTCAGAATCCATCCGCAATTAAAACTGACGACTACGATGCTCCGACTTCGGACAAAATTCAACCGATTTATCCGGCGCGCGGTAGCATCAAATCACCAGACTTCAAGAAATTTATTAAATCGATGCGCAATAATATCGCGATAATTCCTGATATGATACCGAATCTTGAGGGGCGCGCTGATGCGTTGCTTGATGTCCATTTTCCTGAATCAATCGAACAAGCGAAACAAGGTCGTGACTATCTTGCGACCGAGGAGTTATTCGCGCTCCTGCTTGCGGCAAGACTAAACCGTGAGGAGAATAAAAAACTGCGTACTCAGCCGATTGCGGCAGATATGGCGCGGTTTAAGGATTTTGTTGCAATGCTTCCATTCAAGCTTACGAATGCGCAGCGTCTTGCGACCTGGGAAATTATCCAAGATATGAATCATGAAATTCCGATGAATCGTCTCCTTCAGGGCGATGTGGGCTCTGGCAAAACTATGGTAGCGGCCCTGAGTAGTTTTGTAGCGGCGGGCGCAGGTTTTCAGACTGCTTTGATGGCGCCGACTGAAGTCCTTGCGACGCAACATGCCGAGTCGCTTTCGAAATTGTTCGACGGCGAACTGCGAATCGCGCTTTTAACCGGTTCAACTAAGCGTAAAGTTGAGCTGAAAAAACATATCAAAGCCGGCGAAGTTGACCTCGTTATCGGTACACACGCTCTGATAACTGACGATACGGAGTTCAAAAACCTCGGCCTTGCAATTATTGATGAGCAGCATCGCTTCGGCGTGGCGCAGCGTCAAAAACTCCTCGCTAAGGCTCACACGATGCCGCATCTTCTTTCGATGACGGCAACGCCAATTCCGCGCTCATTGCAGCTAACAATCTTTGGCGATCTCGCCGTTTCGGTACTCGATGAGTTACCGGCCGGTCGCCAGCCGATCACGACGAAAATTGTCTCGCCAGACAGCACGAAGCAAATGTGGGACGCTGTCGAAAAACAGCTTGAGCAAAAACATCAGGTCTACTACATTTGCAAAAAAATCGACGATAAGGGCACGAGCGATCTCAAATCCGTTAAGACCGAGACCAAAAGAATTGCCGACCATTTCAAGAATTATAATGTCGCTTTCCTTCACGGCAAGATGAAGCCGGCTGAAAAAGATGAAATAATGACACTATTCGCGAATGGCGAGATTGATATTCTCGTTTCGACGACTGTCGTTGAAGTTGGCGTAAACGTGCCGAATGCGACTGTGATGGTCATTGCGGATGCGGACCAATATGGCCTTAGTCAGCTTCACCAGTTGCGTGGTCGGGTTGGCCGTGGCGCTGCTGCGAGCTATTGTTATCTCATTAATACTACATCCGATGCGCCAACGCGGAGACTTCGTGAAATCGAACGTTCGCAGGACGGTTTTTATCTCGCTGAAGTTGATCTCAAATTGCGCGGTCCAGGCGAAATCTATGGCTCGCTTCAACATGGCGCCATGGACCTGCGTATTGCTACGATAACAGATACGAAACTTGTTCATCGGGCCGACGGACTTGTCCGCGACTTCGTCAAAAAGGGCTACGATATGCTAGAATATAAAGAGTTAAGCGCCGCTGTCCGTAAATACCAGCGCCTAACTACTTTGAATTAATATGTACGCTACGCTAGACATTGTTAAAGGCTCCAAGCATTCGGGGAAACTTATTGGGGTTCATCAAAAACTCGACAAGGCTGCGAGATTGTTTTTGACGCAGCAGCTTGGGCGCGATGCGCGTAGTTTCCCGAGCATTGATAAGATTCTCCACTTCGAAGGTACGCGTGGCCCTGATGGCCTGAAGGCTAAATCGCCGGGCGTCGATGAGCCTGAGCATTTTATCGTGCCAGGAAATGACGATGGCGTTTTGCGCGGTTATATCCTTGATCATCAATATAATCTTACGCAGGCTTTAATAAACCATAATCATGAGCGCGCCGCATTTGAGGCAGCCTGGATGGCGCATGCAATCACTGATGGCCTTACGCCAGCGCATCATTATCCATTCCGCGAGGTCGTTGACGATCTTATGACAGACAAGGAATATAAGACTTTCTTTGGTCGCGAAGTCAAAGGCATCATGCGCGGTGATAGCGTTGCGCAAGCTGCGCGCAATAACTGGCTTTACTGGGGCGCTGGCGGCGTCATGACAAAGCATATTGCCTTTGAGTATGGCGTAGCTTATATTATTGCGCCACTCGGGATTAAGCGACTTTTGCCAAAAGACGCGAAACATGGCGATTTTCAGAACATCGATATCGAAAAATCCTTCTACGATTCGCTTGCAAAAGTTGATGCGCTCAAAATGTATGATCATTTTCGTAAGAGCGGCTGGACTACTCAGCTTGCGCTTGAAACGCGTACGATTCTGATTCCGGAAATTATCCGTGCCATTACTCTCGGTTGGGCTTCTTGTATTGAACAGGCTAACAAGGCTACTAAGAAAGCAAAGGGGAGTAAATATGCCAAGAAAAAACAATCAAATTAGAATTATCTCAGGCAAACTCGGCGGCCGACTCATTGATACGCCGAAAACCGACAAGACTCACCCGATGGGCGACCGCGAACGCAGTGCTATTTTTAATCGTCTCCGTGGCGAGATTGAAGGTAAGACTATCCTCGATGCCTTCGCGGGTAGTGGCGCAATTGGTCTCGAGGCGCTTTCGCTTGGCGCTGACGAGGTTGATTTTCTCGAAAATAATCGCAAAGCCACGAAGACGATCCATGATAATATTGCGAAGTTTAAGCTTGAACAAAGAGCGAAACTTGTCCGTAAACTTCGCGATGAATATGATATTATTTTTGCTGATCCACCATATGACAATCCGCAGTATGAATATATCGAAGAGATTCTGAAGCACTTGAAGCATGGTGGTATATTTGTGCTTTCGCATCCGGAGAAGCCGGCCCCTTGGGAGTTTCGCGGCCTTAGCCTATTTAGCGACAAAGCCTATGCGGCTGCCCATATCAAGATGTATCAGAAATTGTAGTACAATATAAGAAATGAAATATTGGAGTAAATATGTTTGATTTAAAGGGAAAAATTGCCGTTGTATCAGGCGCAAGTTCTGGTCTCGGAGTTCAAATGGCGACCGCTTTCGCAAAACAAGGTGCCGACCTTGTGATTCTCGCACGTCGTTTCGAGCGCCTCGAGGAGCTCGCAAATAAACTTACCGGCGAATATGGCGTCCGCGTTCTTCCGATAAAATGCGATGTTACGAATTCGGACGATATTAATGCTGCCGCCGAAAAAGCCGAGTCCGAGTTCGGCCGCGTCGATATTCTCCTAAACTGTGCTGGTTCTGCGAAGAACAACGCTGTCACGGATATGACTGATGAAGAGTGGGATTTTACGATTGCGACCGACGAGACGAGCGTCTTCAAGATGACGCGTGCTTTCGCAAAAATTATGCAAAAGAATAAGTACGGCCGAATTATCAATATTGCGAGCATGTATGGACTCGTCGGTAATACCGAGATTCCATCTATCGCCTATCATGCATCGAAGGGCGCTGTCGTAAACTTTACGCGCGCCGTTGCGGCCGAGCTCGCAACTGACGGTATTACCTGTAATGCTATCTGTCCCGGCTACTTTGAGACTGAACTCACGAAAGAAGTGCTTGATACGCCAACCTTCCAGGAATTCGCGAAAACTCATGTGCCGATGCAGCGCTATGGAAAGCCGGGTGAGCTTGACGCGGCCGCGGTCTTTCTTGCTTCGGACGAAGCGCGCTACGTGACTGGCGTTATTCTTCCGGTCGACGGTGGCTATACCTGCATTTAGGATCTAAATGAAAAAGAACATACTAGGCTTAATTGCGATTGCATTCATCGTGTTTTTTGGCGGCCTATTTATGTTGTATTTAATTGGCCAGAAAGAGATCAAGATTCTTGAGAACCGTCGCCAGGACGCGCCGGTATTCTCCGAGAAGACTGTCCGGCTTAATACTGGCTACGATATGCCCGTCATCGGCTACAATGCCTGGTCACAGGGCAACGATACGGCGGCTGAATCGGCATACTTTGCTATTAAGGCTGGATATCGCATGATTGAGGCTGTCCAGGCCGATAGTAACGAAGAAATTGTGAATGCCGGCATTCATCGCGCAATCGACGAGGGAATCGTGAAGCGCGAAGATTTATTTATTACGACCCGCATTAGTCCAGAGAACGCCAAAATGGCATCGAAATCCATCGAACAGTCACTCCAGAACCTTGGTCTTGATTACATTGATTTGGTATATATTCAGCAGCCTAGCGAAAAACAGGCGGATATTTATCGCGCCATGGAAAAATATGTTGACAATGGCAAAGTTCACTCGCTTGGCCTTGCTAATTTCCATGAGCAGGACGATATCGACGATATCCTAGTTACGTCGACGAAATTGCCGGCCGTAATCGAGGATGAGAACCATATCTACTATCAGAATCCAGAGCTACGAGACTACATTGCTGAGTTCGGTATCGTGCTCGTATCGTGGCGGCCATTCGATGGCTTCAATCATACAGCAAATAGTCTAAAAGATGAGACGATCATTGAGCTCGCGAACAAATATAATGTGACACCAGCGCAGCTGATTTTACGTTGGCATATACAGTCGCATTATGTTCCAATGCCAGGATCGAGCAATGTCGACTATATTAATGAAGATTTAAAAGTCTTTGACTTTAATATTTCGAGCGAGGATATTGCCAAAATCTGGTCGCTCAACCGAGATTGATTTTGACAAAACATATTAGTTATGCTATTATAAGAGTGCAGTCTTTTTGACTAGTACTTTTAAAGGAGGAGATTCATATGGGTATAGAATCTGATTCTTTACAAGTGCTGGCCGGTCTGGTTAGTAGCGCCCTTAGTCGTCCTAATCAGGAGGCCGATATTATAATTACAAATGAGCTTCCTAAGAATCGGAAGCATACTAGCTCTACCGTTGACCCTCGCGTGTGGCTTCGTAAGCATCGCGACGAGGGGCCGTATGTATCAATTGTGCGTATTCTTCCCGATAAGAATCTTGTGGCAGTACTCGTCCAGGCTCTTGGTGAAGAAGAAGATGGCTCGTATCATGATTCGTATATTTGGTTCGTGTTGCGACCGTTCGAAGTAAGCTACTTCGTTAATCGCGCGAGAGATTTATGCGGCAAGAATTGCGAATAATACGCGCTTTGCGCGTTGTGCGTCCCATTTTATCCCTCCATTGCGACAGCCCCCAGCACGCTTCATCGCTGGGGGTCTTTTTGTGCGAGTAAAAAGCCCCGGTTTTTAGGCCGGGGCAGGAGGATATTGCGTCAGAATCGTTATTTTCCTAATTTGCTTTCGAATAATAGACTATTTGTTTATTTCTTCACGTCTCTTAGCTTCAGCTTCACGCACCATCTGTAGAAATCTTTCATATTCAACAATGGTCCTAATACCTTTAAAATCATATAATCCATCACAATCATTATTAAAAATAGTATTATCGTACATAAATAACCTCACTTTCGTATCATGGCCAACGGGTTACATATATATGGAACGATTCTGATCTTAAGCTTCATGGCTACGATAAGCAGCGCATATTAGTATTATATCACAAAAACGGCAAAAACGCAAGAAGGCTGCTTGTTAATAATAATTGCCATAGACATGTAGAACGCACTCATTGTCCACTAATTCTATTGCCCGAAAATTTATATCGCGCTCATAGAGACCATGCCGGAACATCATCCTTGTGCCGTCTTTCGCCTCGAAATATGTTACATGCAGCGGTTTTCTGTCTTTCGGGAAGAACCAAATTATGTCATCCTTATCTTCATAGCCAAATATTTTTAGGATTAACTTTTGTTCTTTTGGCAAAATCTTGGCGTCATCGGAGTTAACTCGGATAAATAAGAATTTATCATATGGTTCAGTCAGTCCACGTGCCTTGAAATGCTTGTCGGCCCGTGCGACGTCGCCATAACTGACATAGGTACTAATAGATCCATACTTTTCCAGAAACGTTCGGATATTATCATATTCATTCTTGCTGATTTTGATAACTTTAGTAGCAGACTTCGCTTTTTCTTTGCTAGAGGAGCGGTATTTGAACCAAATAATCAAAGCGGCAAAAAATGCTACTGCTGCCGTAATGCCGCCTGCAACCGGCGAGGATGATATTGCGGAGACGATTACTGCCGGGATGGACGCTATGCAGGGGGCAATGAAAAATATAAAAAAGAATCCTACTAGCGTGCCGTATGACGTTTTAGTGTTGTCATCAATTATTCTAATGGAATAGTTTCTGTTAGTAGCCATAGTTATATTATAATAAAGATAATCTAAGGATTAGCAGAAAGACGTAAAACTATGGAAAAGCTGTTTGCGAATTCTACATTTTTCTCCGAAACCTCAGCAAAAATCTTGGGCGGTGCCATTGGTTTGCTTATCGGATGCACACTACTCGTCTTGGTTGTAAAAGTACTTAATGAGCGCCACGAAAAAATCTATAAAGAAATAATAAAAGATCAAAAAGCGAGAAAAAGTGGCAAAAAGGTTAAGAGAACTGTAGGGGAAAAGATTAAACGATTCTTCGTACATTATTTTCCGATGCTTCTTTTGCTAGCCATCCTAATAGGCATAATGGCCGCATTTCTGTCACCGCTTCTCATGAAAAAATGACCCGATAAAGGTCATATTTTACCTGGTGCGCGAGACTGGACTTGAACCAGCACGCCGAAAGGCATATGCTCCTAAGGCATACGTGTATACCAATTTCACCACTCGCGCACGGAATGGATAGAAATATTATACTACATCTGGAGCAGAAAAACGAGTAATCTACTGTTCTTCGTCGGAATCTTCGGCTTTTGACTTCGTGCCGACAATACTATGCTCAATGATGTCATTTTCGATGCGATTAACATGCTTACGCATCTTAGAAATACGCGCAATTTTTACGATAATATAAACAAAATAAAATAGCGCTAACATGGAATCGATCGCAACGGTAGAAATGATAAAAATCGCGCTCATATTCTCACCATTTTCGCCGCCGCCCTCAAAGTGTACGCCGAGCATGACGCCGATAAACGTAACAACTGCCGCAATAAAACCAACGATTAAGAAAGTTAAAAACATATCGGAGAGTGTCGCAACCGCCGTGCGCATGAAGTAATTATGATTAATCGACAAGATTGTTTTATCTTTGTCGGAAAAGTTTAATTTCGCGTCGATATTTTTTATCATAAGGCCTCCTATTGTTATTTTTATAATAGCAAAATTCAAAGCATTTATGCTAAAATAAATACCAGATGTTTATGGGTGGTTTATGAATCGTATAGCAGTATATCTAAATAAAACCATCGACGGTGTTGTTTATTCCGCACCGAGTATTTTGGAGCGCTATTCGACTGACCGTTCGATGCTAAAAATCCATCCGCGCGTAGTTGCGCTTCCAGAGAATACCACGGATATTCGCCGCTTAGTGCGCTTTTCGCATCAGCTCGCAGAGAAGAAGATTCGTCTCCCGATAACTGTGCGTGGTGCCGGCTATAGCAAGACCGGCTCGGACATCGGTAATGGCTTAATTATCTCGACTGAGCGCATGTCAGCAATTCAGGAAATTGATGTTCGTCAGCGCCTCGTACGCGTTCAGTGTGGCGTCAAACTCGGTGAACTTAAAAAAGCACTTAATCTCTGTGGACTCGATTTGCCGGTAATGGGTAACCCGTTCGAGACGATTGGTGGCCTGATTGCAAAGTCCGCCAGTGCTAGCAACAATACTGAGCCAAGCACAATCCATGATTTTATTGAACGCGCTGAAGTCGTCTTCGATGATGGTACGCTCGCCGAAGTTCGTGCGCTGTCGCACCGCTACCTGAAGCATAAGAAAAAAGGTGACGGTCGCGAAGCAGAGATATATGTCCGACTCGACGAATTAATTGGTGACGAAAAAGAGCGCATTGAAAAGATGGCGACCGACAAAAATAATCGTCTCGGCTATGCTGGCGTCGCGAATGTGAAGAGTAAACGTAGTTTTAGTCTGCTGCCACTACTATGCGGATCGGAGGGTACGCTTGGTATTATTTCCGAGGTTATCCTCAAGGTTGAACCAGTCTTTGATCGACCGGATTACGTTGCTATTCCATGTAAGACCGCGACTTCATTTGCTTTTGTCTGCCGCGAACTAAAGCGACTCAAATTTACGGATATCGTCGTTTATGATACGGAACTCTTTAATGCTGCTGACAGCATCGGCAAAACCAGCCGTTTCTTCCGCAAGGCATCAGATGATGGATATCTAGTTGTTGCAAGTGTTAAGGACGACTCGCAGCGCGAGCGCCGCCGCAAGATGGCAAAGCTTCATCGTAGTCTGCCAAAAACCGTGCGCATCATCGAAGAGGACGACAAGAATGAGCGTGACTTTGTTGAGCTTGACCGTACACTCGATGCATATCTTAACGACAATACGCTCGACTCATATCATTTACCGCTCATTGATGGCGTATATATTCCAGCTGACAAGCAAGTAAAATTCTTGAATCATGTCACTAAGATGGCGAAGGAGATGAAGCTTCCGATGGCGATTTATGGATCGGCAGATTTCGATACCTTCTCAATCCGCCCATCGTTCAATCCATCGACGGCCGCTGGCCGCAAGAAGATGGTCGAGTTCCTCGCTGCCTATCTGAAGCTTATTTCTGAATGTGATGGCTATCCATGCGGCGAAGCGTCTGAGGGGCGTTTCATGGCGATTTTTGCCAAGAAATTCTCCGCTAGCGACTCAAGTGATATCTATAAGAAAATCAAAGAGATTTTTGACCCAGAAGGTATTCTGAACCCAGGCATCAAGCAAGAGGCCGATATCAAAGCCACCCTCAAGTACTTCCGAAGCACATACAATGAGGGGATTTCCGCAAAAGATTAGGCTTACGTTTTCGTCTCATCTCTGTTCGTGATATAATTTATTCTATGAAATTTACTACGAATAAGAAGAAGACCTCCGTCGAGTTCGAGGTTGAATTTGTGAGCGCAGATTTTGAGCCCGCTCGCCTTAAGGCGCTTGAGCGCCTTGCCCGTAATGTTAAAATCCCGGGTTTCCGCAACGGTAAAGCTCCGGCTAACGTAGTCGAGCAGCATGTAGATCCAAACGATCTTTCGATGCATACGCTTGATGTGTTGGTTCGCGAGGCTATCCCGAAAATCTATAACGATGCCAATATCCAGCCGATTTCGACGCCAAATGTCGAGGTTAAGAAATATGTCCCAGGCGAAATGGCCGAGGTGACGATTACTTCAGATATTATGCCAGAGGTTAAGCTCCCAGACTATAAGCATCTCAAGGCCAAGTATGAAGCGCCAAAGGTTGAAGTGAAGGATGTCGACGATGTCCTTAATCGTATTGCTGAGAGCATGGCCGAGTCAAAGGCCGTGAAGCGTGCCGCGAAGCTTGGCGATGAAGTTATTATTGACTTCAAGGGCAAAAAAGATGATGTCGCTTTCGAAGGTGGATCTGCAAAAGATTTCCACCTCAAGCTCGGTTCGGGTCAGTTTATTCGTGGTTTCGAAGATGGCATTGTTGGTCACGAACCAGGCGACAAGTTTGAGCTAAAACTCAAATTCCCGAAGGAATATCATAATGCCGACCTAGCTGGCGCCGATACCGTATTCGAGGTTCTACTAAAACAGGTAAATGAAATCACTCTGCCGAAGATTGATGACGAACTCGCCAAGAAGACTGGCGCTTTCCCGACTCTTAAAGATCTCAAAGCTGATATCAAGAAGAACCTTGTCGCACAGGCCGAACAACGCGCCGAAGATTCCTATAAGGATGCGCTTCTTGATGAACTTGTCAAGGCTACAAAGACCGATGCGCCAGAGGCTCTCGTTGAAGAACAAGCCAAGCAGATCAAAGAGGATATGCTCCGCAATATCAAGGCTCGCGGTGGTAAGCTCGAAGATTACCTAGCTCAGACTAAGCAAAAAGAAGAGGACTGGGACAAAGAATGCCGCGAGGCCGCAAAGCGTCGCGTGATCGGTCATCTTGTTATCGCGCAACTTGGTGAAGAATTGAAGGTTAAAGTGACCGATGAAGAAGCCGAGGCGCAACTTGTCGGTATGCAGGAAGCTTACAAGAAAAACCCTGAAGCAACCAAAGAGCTCCAGAGTCCGGAAGCATTGATTTCGATTAAAAATCGCCTCCGCATTAACAAGACGATGGACAAACTCGTCAAGTTGAATCGCGAGAAATAGTATTCAGAGAAATACGCCCTGAAAACGGGTGTATTTTTGTTGCCAGATTGACATTATCGGTCCAAAGTGGTATAATATAAAGATATGGGGCATTCGATAGGAGGTGGTAGAGATGAAGAGAAGCCACATGGAATATCTGTGGGTAAAAGAAATATTACCACGGATGAAGCAATTCAAGAAGAGCTTCGTTGTTCAATATGCGATATCAAATCGCGAGCTCGAAGAACTTCGGGAACTTATGAATAAGGCCGGCATCAAAAAATGGCAAATTGAACAAAAAGATGACGGGCTTCACATTATAAAGTCCGGGCAGTAAAGTCCCGGACTATTTTTTATTTGCGAGATGCCAATGATCGCCATATTCGCATCTATAGGTACCGAGCGAATTGACCGGTAGGCCATGCTCATATTCAACTAGCCTCGCGGCCGATTCGGCCGTGTCCTCATCTGGATAGCAGATTTTATGCTTGTCACCTATCCAGCATTTTTCTGGTTCGTAGGGAAGCGGTTTTTTGGTCCTCGGCATTAGAATTCTCTCCTTAGGAATTGTTTGCGCTGTGGTTCTGGCATTCGTTCAATTGCGGCTCGAAGCGTCGTACGCGACATTTGCTCGTAATAATCGATTATGAATGATTCGACAAAATGCTTATCAGTGCAACGATATATTTCTCGAAGCATCCAGCCGCAGGCCTTCTGAATGAGTGGTTCCTCGTCGCCGAGCAATTCCGCAATGATTTCTGGTCCGTCGCCAAGTACGCCTTTCCGATAAAAAGCAATATAGCTCACAACCGCAATGCGTCGCTCCCACATATTCTTAGATTTTGAAAGCTCATGGAATAACGCTTCGTCGTGATGTTCTAGGGCCCAAACGCCCAGAATTTTCCAGGAAAAACAGTCAACTAAATCCCAGTTGTTGATGCGCTCGATGTTTTCTAGAAAAATCCGCCGCGTTTCGTCTGGCGTTTTCTTGAACTGTTCGACTAGAATCGTCAGCGCAGCGAAGCGATACTCGTGGATTGGCGAATGTAACAGCCAGACTATTTCGTCTTCTGGCATGGTCTTATATTTGAGTGCTATCTCGCGCGTTTCAGGGAAGCGAAGGCCAAGCAAAATATCTTTTTCGCCATATTTACCCTCGGCGACACCGAAAAAATGCGCCCAAGCCTCACTACGTTCCGGGTCGATTTTGCGCTCAATTTCGGCAATGAGTTCATCTTTCATCTCTAGCTATCGTAGCACATTTTGACAACCGCGAGAATAATGATATAATATCGCCAAGACTGAGAGGAAGGGTGGTGAGAAAATGTCAGTCAAAATTGGTAACTTTAAATTCGATGCCTTCGATATGTTTTATAGTCCAGATGGCGCGCTTCATATCAACAAAGATTATGATAACCCAGCATTGCAGGCTCCAGAGATATGCGAGTCCTGTGGTGGTGAATGTTGTAAGCGATGCGGCTGCTTCTTAAGTCCCGATGATTTTGCGGAGGTGACCTATGAAGACCTAAAAGCGGAAATCCAGAAAGGATATATAGCAATCGACCATCTCGATCTTGATCAGTTTTATATGGAAGGATTTGCAAGAATTCTTCGCGTACGAAATGTAAAAGATCCGATTTGTGTTGACATTTATCATCGGCCGCCAAGCCAGTGCATATTACTTGGCGAACATGGCTGCAAATTAGACTGGGAACATCGACCGGCTGGCGGAAAACTGCTTGAACCGCGCTCGACCGGTTACTGCTACGCGCATTACGACGCGAGCGATTGCGTCCGTGAATGGAAGCCATATCAGCGTTTGCTCGCGCGGCTAGCAAAAGAGTTTGAAGATGTTGAGATATCATGCACATTATAGAAACTGCCACTCTCTAAAACGAGAGTGGCTTTTTATATACTATAACCTCAGGCGCAATAAGCAACTTCGTGCTACAATAACAATAAGCATAATAGGTCAAAACATAAGGGTTTCTAATGGCAATAAAATTACCACATCTTAAATCAGTTAAACAAAAGAAAGCACTACTCATCACAGGCGTAGCCGTAGCTACATTAGGCATTGGCCTAACCATCGCATATAACATGGATAGTATTTCTTTCTCTAATCTATTCAGAACTAAAGCTAGCGTAGATACCTATACGGAAGAATTCGTATCTCCAATCATTTGGAATGTATGCGATGAAACCCCAAAGACTGCTGTTGCTACGAATAAGAACGATAACCCTCGTTATGCTCGTATGAAACTCGATGAATACTGGCGCGTAAAGAACTCTCAAACCAGTGCAGACGATCATACTACCAGTGACCTATCTCTAACTTGGAATGATAACGGTACTACTAAGAACTATGCTGTCATTAATACCCAGAATGACGATAAGTGGGAACTAAAGAGTGATGGTTGGTATTATTACAAAACCCCACTCCAGAAGGACGAATCAACCCTATCACTGCTTAAATCTGTCACACTTAACTGCGATGCTAGTCTCGTAACTGACGGTACTGCTACTGCTACTGCTACTGGTCGGGCTAGTGAATCAGTCCCAACTGCCTATGCTGAGGCAAAATACCATCTATATGTCACTATGCAACTAAGCGATGAAGAATGGGAGGATGAAGAGCCAGAAGAAGATCCACATGTTGCAGATTGTGGCGCAAATATCCTCTATGACACTATCGCCTGTCAAACTAATGGCATGGATGATGGTAGTGACGAGCATCATAACTTAGTCGACTATTCCGCAAAGACCGCTAAGAACGGCGGCAACGGTAATGGCGTTAATACTTACGCTCCAAAAGCCCGCAAGGCATACCCAGTTTATTACTTCCGCGGTGAAATTGATAACAACTTCGTCGTATGGGGCAACCTTTGCTGGAGAGCCGTTCGCACAACTACGACCGGTGGCGTGAAATTATTATACGAAAGCGCCGCCATTCTTTCTGGCGGTAAGTACTATTGTCTAGAAATGAGTTCTGAGAGCGATAAGAACCTTGTCTATAATGGCGCAACGAAATTCGAATTCAATACTAATCGTAATTCTCCGGCGGATGCGGGCTATATGTATGGCGCCCGCATAGAACACCAAAGAATCGAGTCTCCTAGAAATAGTTTCGTCTTTGCAAATGATGTTAGTTACGACGGCACGACCTATACCTTGAGTTCGGATTCCATTTCGGGGACCTGGAGTAACAAATATCTCGAGGCGGGCACTAGGTATCACTACTTCTGTACGGATGGGTCGTCGTCGTGCGACGATACGAAAATTGGCTATATTACCTACTTCGGTGACCATAACCTCATAGATTATCTCAATATTGGTGGATACGCCAATATTGAAGCGGCGAAGAATGCTATGTTCGCTAACAACACGAATAGTAATGTTAAAACGATTATCGAGACTTGGTTCGATAACAGTAATCTTGATGATCATGAAAATGACCTCGAAGATACAGTATATTGCAATGACCGTAGTTACAATGCCGGATCGCTTGTCGGCAAGGATGCCGATGCTAGCGTGACTCCATATGCAGGAAGCGGCAGTTATGATACTACTCAAAACTTTAGCTCAGCACTTTATCGACTCATAAATTACGCTCCATCTCTCGATTGCGCTAATAAGAATGATGCATTTACTAAGGCCGATACTAAGAATGGTAATGCGAAATTAGCATACGAGGTCGGTTTGCTCACCTCCGATGAATTAATCCTAGCCGGCCTTCCGTTTTCTACAAATACCCAGGCCTTTAATTCGAAAAACTATGCCCATAACGGTTATGCAATGCATACTATGTCCCCATCCACCTTCGATGAAGTTGTAAAGCCTATTGCAGCGAAGCATTATCTCGGCACTTACAATAGTAACTTCACATTCGACCTTCGCCCGGCCGTATCGCTAAAACAGGGTAGTACCTATGTGACGGGCGGAAATGGTACAAGAAACAATCCATATGTAATGGAGTAATTCATAAAAATAACCCCTTATAAAGGGGTTATTTTTATATGTCTCGGCGTTTTAATTCGAGTAAAACCGTCGGTACGGCTGGCGGTGGCGTAAAGTATTCTGGTCGGAGCGGTAAGCGAATTCTAGGCGCATAATGCACGAATAACTGTTTGCCAAGTTGCGATGTGTAATGTCTATCATTATTAAGTAATTTCAAAGCAAATTGTTTTTGTAATATCAAGTAAATCGCGACTGGTGGATTGTCGGCTTCGTCAAGTCGATGCAGAATTGCCGAACTTAAGTGAAACGGCGGATTAGCAAAAATCTTATACTCTCCAGTTGGCAGTTCCATCTCTAGAAAATTTTGCTCGACCACCGTGACATTATTAAAACGGGCGACATTCTGGCGCAATTTCTCGCAAGTTTCGTGGTCGGGCTCAACGGCAATAACTTGACGGCAGCGTCGTGCTAGGGCGGAAGTTATCACGCCAGAGCCGGCACCAATATCGATTACGGTGTCACGTTTTTTGATATTGCTATGACCAATCAAAAATCCAGCGAGTTTTGGCCCGCGCAAAAAATGTTGCGATAATTGATACTTACGCATCTGGTAGTAACCCTAAGCGGCGAACCGCCTCATACATTGCGATTGCTGAAGCGCAGCCAACATTGATAGACCGCGTCGAGCCCAGTTGCTCGATATAGAACGCCTGATCGGCGGCATCAAGTAGTTCCTGTGATATTCCATCCGATTCGGAACCAAACACGAGTATGGAATTTGGCACGAGTTCTATAGAAGCAAGCGGTTTAGACTCTGGGCGGTTATTATCAACCGCGACTACGTGAAGGCCGCGCCTGTGCGCGTCTTCAACGAATTCAGTAGCCGTAGCAAAATGATCGATGTGTAGATATTTGTCAGTCACCATTGCGCCACGACGGTTGTACTTACGTTTACCAATAATATGCACACATGAGACATTAAAAGCGTTCGCATTTCTAACTATCGTTCCGATATTAAAATCATGCGCAAGATTCTCGATCGCAATCTCGAGCGGGATTCGACTTTTGTCTAATTCGGCGACAATCTCCTCGTTCGGGAGACCTTTAAATTTATCAATAAGATTTCGCGTGTCAGTTGACGCATCCATATGTCTATTATATAACAAATCAGCGAAAAAGTCAAAGGCACACAAAATATGCCCGCTCACAATGTGAGCGGGCAGAGGTGTTTAGTAGATATGACTTGGTATCCAAAGACCCATCCGGTAGAGCGCGGAAGCAAGGATAAACTCCGCCTCAGTTAGAACATTGGAACTGTTGGGGCGTTCTTCATCTTTTACTTCCCAATCATCAGCGGCTTCTTCCAAATCGCGTTCATTGTAATCGAGAATACAGCAAGCCTTATCGTATGCATGAAGTTGTCTCTCGAGCTCGTAGTTATGCTTCAACTCGTGTTGTGTATCATCTCCGTCATTGCTTGAGCGTAAAACTGCTTCACCGCCACCGTCATATTCGGCGCGGCCTTCGTCAACAAGGATCGAACGTTTACGCTCGAGTACGAGGTCTGCATAGAAAATCGTTTTGGAAAAATTATGCACCACCGCATCATCTTCGGAAAACAGATCAAGGATTGATACTGAATTAAGTTTCGGCGAAATAGCCTTCATATTGAAAACCATGCGCTCTACGTAACTATCGAGTTTCGTGAGACCATCACTTACTAAGTTATTATAGTTCGATAGAGTAAAGTCGCTCTCGACGAATACAATATTGCTGGGCACCGTATCATCCCTGTCGTAACCCTGGAAGTTTACCTTCTGAATGCATGGAACCTTAAAATAACAACAAAGGGCCATATACTCGGTCAGCTTATCCATTGCCAGAGCAAGAAGTAGACTAAATTTTTTGGGGTCTACATTTGTCGTTTGAACGGCATGTCTACAGAAAAACTCATGAACTCTAAACATAGTTAGCACCTCCTAAAGAACAATTATTTTGACAATATCATAGCTAATTATAACATAAACACGATAAATAGTCAATAATCGGACTATGCTATAATACTAATGATGGCAATCATCTCTAAAATTAAGAAAAAACTATATCTAGCCGCAGCGGGCTATTTTAAGTTTTTTGCGAATATTTCTCTGAAGAAATGGCATCCGCGCATAATAATTATTACTGGTTCGGCCGGTAAGACGACGATGCTTAATCTCATCGAGAGCCAGCTCGGGGCGAAGGCGCATTATTCACATAACGCGAACTCGGCTTTCGGCATTGCTTTTGATGTTCTCGGGCAGCGTGGTATTACGGGTAGTCGCCTGCATTGGTTCGGCCTCTTATTTAAGACTCCATTCCTCGCTTTTACCTACAAACGCCACGAGAAATTCTATATTGTCGAATGTGACGGCGAACGTCCGCACGAGGCTGAGTGGGTTGCGAAATGGCTAAAGCCAGAGGTTTCGCTTTGGGTAAGCCTCGGTCGCTCGCATGCGGTCTTCTTTGAAAAAGAGGTCAAGGCTGGTCATTTTGAAAGTATCGACGAAGCAATTGCGCATGAATTTGCGACCATCCCCGAGAATACGAAGAAGTTAGTCTTAATCGATGGCGATAACGAGACTATGGTTGAGAAATGCGCTGAGCTCAAGGCCGAGGTTATTGCCGTAAAGCGTGAAGAGCTCAAGAATTATACTGTCTATCCAGAAAAAGCTATCTTCGAAATCGGCAAGCGTAAATTCGAATTTCATGATCCAATGCCGCGCGACGTCACGACACAGCTTTTGATGCTCGACAAATTCATGGATTATCTTGGCGAAAAGGTCAAGACTGACCTCTCGGACTTCAAGATGCCATCTGGCCGCAGTAACTATATTCGCGGCAAGAACGGTCTCAAGATTATCGACTCTAGCTACAATGCTCATATTATTAGTATGACGACCATGCTCGAAACAATGCGTTCGATGCACGCTCAGCATAAGTGGCTCGTAATTGGCGATATTATTGATCAAGGCAATCTCGAGAAAGTTGAACACGAGAAATTAGCGGGTCTCTTACTTGATGTGAAGGCTGAAAAAATCGTTATGGTCGGTCGGCGTACTAAGAAGTATACGGCGCCACTTCTCGAGGATAAGTGCGACTTCGAGTCATTCGACAAGCCCCAGCAGGCGCTCAAATATCTCGAGAAAAACCTTACCGGCAAAGAAACCGTTATGTTCAAAGGTAGCCAATACCTTGAATGGATTGTCGAGAAGTTGCTTGACGACCCGAAGGATGTCGACAAACTCGCGCGCCAAGACGCTGCGCATAAAAAGCGTCGAGCAAGTTGGGGATTAAATTGATGCAAAAGCTATATATTATTCATGGTTGGACATATCGCCCAGAACCGTGGCATGACGTTATTAAAGACTTAAAAAAACTCGGCGTCGATGCAGAACTCTTACGTGTGCCGGGACTCGGTACAAAATCTGAAAAGAGCTATACAATGGATGATTATGTCGAGTGGGCTAAAAATAAGCTTCCAAAGGGCAGCATTGCGCTCGGTCATAGCAATGGTGGACGTATCCTGCTCAATATGCTTTCGCGAGATCCAGATTATCTAAAAGGGGTCATTTTACTCGATGCGGCCGGCGTCTGGGAAAAATCTGCGCGTCGCAATTGCTTGAAGGCTGCCGCGAAAGTTCTTTCGCCGCTCAAGAAAACCAAATTTATCCGCAAAGCCGCCCATCGCCTTGTCGGCGCAAATGACTACGAAAATGCGCCAGAAAATATGAAGGTAACCCTCCATAATATGATTCAATCGGACAAAAATCTTGATATCTCTAAGGTTACGACGCGCGCGGAGATTATTTGGGGTTCTGCCGATACGACGACTCCGCTTCGCCAAGGCCAGAAGATGCATGCTGCGCTCAAGAATTCGAATCTAACCGTCAAAGACGGCTGGCGCCACTCGCATTATCTTGTCTCGACCGAAGAACTAGCTATTGAGATTACTCGCGCGCTAAAATCACTATCGGAGCCAACGCATGCTTGAGCTTCGCAAAATTTCGCCAAGTGAACTAGACGCCTATGTTGCTAAGCATCATCCAGAGGCGAATTTTCTCCAGCACTCTAACTGGGGTAAGGTCTATGAGCGGGATGGTAAGCTTGCTTTCTACCTTGGATTCTATGACGGAAAGAAACTTGTCGGCTCTTGTGTTGCGATTCTAAAGCCCGCAAAGCGAGGGCGCTATCTTGAGATTCCAGGCGGTCCGCTTCTCGATTGGGACGGTGACAAGGGTGTATTCCAAGAGTTTATGGCGCAGATTCGTGCGCTTGCCGCTAAGAATAATTGTGTCTTTGTCCGCATGCGCCCAAATATTCCGGATACTATCGAACATCAACAACTCGCAAGCGAACTCGGCCTTATAAGATCACCGATGCATCTACATGCCGAACATACCGTTATGCTAGATCTAACAAAAACGGCTGACGATTTGATGGCCGATATGCGCCGCCAGACTCGCTACGAGGTTCGCCGTGCCGATAAGCTCGGTATCAAG
>JAEEGL014668358.1_pt1 | contig 23332 bp, 18 predicted proteins | sample 9134231 | NCBI WGS metagenome assembly JAEEGL01 (sample SAMN16246548, study PRJNA631951) | gut metagenome | biome: gut microbiome; feature: rumen; material: fiber-attached | host: Bos | place: Iran: Karaj | collected 2018-10
CAGACCCTTCGCGTCGAGCGTCAGGGCAACTCGGGTATGCGGGGCGGCCCCGAGGGCGACCTGCTTATCACCGTCTCGGTCGGCCGCGACGGCTTCTTCACGAGGCGCGGTCAGGATATCACCTGCGTTTTGCCCATAACCTTCACCGACGCCGCCCTCGGCGTGACCGTCGACGTCCCGATAATCGACGGCGGGAGCGAAAAGCTCGTCATCCCCGAGGCGACCCAAAACGGCGCCGTCCTCAAGATGAGGGGCAGGGGCGCTTATATCCTCGGCTACAACCGCAGAGGCGACCAGCTCGTCACCGTTCTGGTCGAGACCCCCAAGAGCTTAAACTCCAAGCAAAAAGACCTTCTCCGTCAGTTCGAGGCCTCGCTTTCCGACAGGAATTACGAGAAACAAAAAGGCTTTTTCAAGCATAAAAAATGACCGCTTCGGCGTCACGGCCGTTCAAACGGTATCAAGAATATCCTCCGTACGGAGGATATTTTTTATCTGCGCCGCGCCGTTTTTCCGTTTTGCGGTTTACTTTGAACAAAGCATATGATAAAATATTTCAAATGCAAAAACGGAAGGGATATGCTTAAATGATAACGATAATAACTCCCGTCGGCGCGTCGGCAGTTGAGAAAAACGCCGCCGCGGAGCTTTGCCTTTGGCTCGGTAAAGCCTTCGACGACGACTTCGAAATATCCGAAGAGGTCAAAAAAGGAGAAATATACGTCGGCCATACCGCATTTGCCGCCGCTCACGGCGTGAAAGCCGGAAGCGGATGGGATAAGCGTTCCGCCGAAGAGGCGTGGATAATGCGCGAGACCGAAGGTAAACTGGTTCTGACGGGCGGCGTGAAAAACACCGACAGAGGCGTTATCTACGCCGTCGAGCATTATCTTGAGGATGTCGCGGGAGTACGGTTTTGGAACGCGATCGAGGAATACGTTCCCCGAAACGGCCGTTTTTCCGTTCCTGCTCATCTCGACGTCTGCGGCACGCCGAAAGCGGATATGCGATTTCCGGTGGCCGTCTCGTGGATAGGCGACGACGTAAAGTTTTGCGTGCGCAGAAGGTCCAATCAGCTTGATATCCCCGACGAATGGGGAGGAGGAGTCAACTGTTCCAAACGCGGACGCTGTCACACCGTGGCGACGATTTTTCCGCCCGACGGGCTTTTCGAAAAGCATCCCGACTGGTTCGCGTGGAACGAAAAAGAAGGCCGTCGCCTTCCTTACGGTCAGTACTGCCTCAATAACGAGGAGTTCTGCGCCGCGTGGGAGAAGGCCTTCCTCGACGATATCCGGGCTCTTTACGATGAATGTGACCGTAAAGGCGAGAGCCGTCCGCACCACATGCACATTTCGCTTTCCGACGATTCTTTCGACTGCGAATGCCCTGCCTGCAGAGAAAGACGTAAAAAGTCGGGGCAGACCGGAAACTTTCTCCGATTTGCGAACCGTATGGCCGAAGCCGCCGAGAGAGAGTTTCCGGGGACGCTCGTCGAGATACTCGTTTACCTTACTTATATGGAGCTGCCGCTCGACGATACCGTCCCCGCGAAAAACATAATAGTCCGTCTCGCCGACCTGAGCATAGATATCCTCCACGATCTCGATCATCCCAACAACGCCCACTGCCTTGACGTCCTCCGGGGCTGGTCGAAGCTTTGCGAAAAGAACGGCAACACCCTTGCCGTATGGGATTACAACATAAACGTGAGAATGTCGGGCCCCGTAAACAACACCTACCGTCTGCCCGCACTCGTCAAAACCTATGAGGATCACGGCGTGAAGGGGTATTTCATGGAGCACGAGGAACCGCTTCTTTCCGATTTCTGGTGCCTTAAAAACTGGCTGCTTTGCCATCTCTTCGAGGATCCCGGCTGCGATTGCGATAAGCTTACCGACGATTTCGTCGGATTATATTACGGTCCCGCCGCCTCTGCGATAAAGGAATACCTGAAGCTTATGGACGGCATCGCCGAAAAGTCCGAAATAAGTATGATTTGCGTCGAGAACTTCTGCAAGGTCGACCATCTTCCTTACGAGGCGTATATAGAAGGTCACCGCATAATGGAGGAGGCGGAGAAAGCCGCCGGGACAGACGGCGTCATACTTCGCCGCGTCCGTCAGGCAAGGGCGAGCCTCGATCTTGCTTCCGCCGAGCGCTATACCATGCTTTTGCAGGCGGCGGCGCGCCGCGGAGAGACGCTTCCCTTCACTTACGAGGAATGCATACTCCGTTATCAGCTCATTGTCAACGAAACGTGGGTGCAGACCGAGGAGTACCGGATGAAAAACGGCCTTCCCGAGCGTCAGACGTGGGAAGGCATCGTTCCGGCGCTCACGCTCCGTCATCCTTATATACCGGGCGAGCTTCCCGAAGAGCTTCGCGGCAAGCGCGTCCTTGAGATCCCGCTTTACGATTTTATAACTCAGGTCGCGGAGCAACTCGGGCTCGTCTACGTCGAGGACGCCGATTCGCCCGCCGGCCGCGCCGTGCGGTCGCAGAACGACAAGATGCCCGAATGGGTGCGGGATATGGCGGTCTGCCGCCCGAAAGACGATCCGACGGGCACGCTCGCCTTCAGACTTCGTCATAACGGTAAGTTCTATGAGCGAAAGCTTTCACTCGAGGATATGAAGCCAGGACGCTATTCTCTTTATAAGGCCTTTGATATCGACGGCCTTTCAGAGGGAAGCAACACTCTCCTTACGATCGCGAAATATCAGATAGCGCCTCACATGAGCGGATTCGCTCACTTCCTCGGTTCGAAGAACGTGACGGTCTGGATATCGATGAAGCCCACAGGCAAAGCCTACGGCGGAGACAAGAACGACGTCGACGCCCTCTGGTTCGACCGTATGTTCATAGAGGAACGCCCCGAATAAAGAACAAATAATCCCCGCGGTTTTTGAACAAAAAAACAGACACAAAAATACCCCGCCTTTTGGCGGGGTATTTTATTATGCCGTAATCAGATGGCGAGGAAGAACTTGACGATGAAGAGGACGGAGATGATGTAGGTGAGTATCGAAACGTCCTTGAACTTGCCCTGGAACATCTTGAGAACGGTGTAGGAGATCATGGCAAGACCGATGCCGTGGCCTATGGAGCTCGAGATGGGCATCGCTATGAGCATGATGGCGACGGGCAGAGCCTGGGTGATATCCTCAAGGTCAATTCTCTTGAGACCGCCGAGCATGAGAACGCCGACGTAGATGAGGGCGGCGCTGGTCGCGGCGGAGGGGATGATGGCGGCTACGGGAGCGATGAAGATGCAGGCGAGGAAGAGGATACCGGTGACCAGCGAGGTGAGACCGGTACGGCCGCCCGCTTCAACGCCGGAAGCCGATTCGATGAAGGTGGTGACGGTCGAGGTGCCGGTGCAGGCGCCGACGACGGTGCCGGCCGCGTCGGAGAAGAGGATCTCTCTCATCTTCGGGACGTTGCCTTCTTCATCGGTCATCTTGGCTCTGTTGGCGGTGGCAAGAACGGTGCCGATGGTGTCGAACATATCTATCATGCAGAAGGTGAGTATAAGGACTATGACGGTGCCGATGCCTATCGAGAAGAGGGTGGCAAAGTCAAACTTGAAGAGGGTGGTGTTGGCCATGTCGCCGAAGGCGGGGAGCCAGCTGGCGTTCGCGAGGCTCTCGAAGGGGTTGACGCCGAGGATGAACTGGCCGATCCAGTTGGCGACGGAAGCTATAAGCATACCGAGGAGAACGGCGGCGTTCTTCAGCTTGGTGCGGGTGAGAGCGGCTATGGCGAAGATGCCTATGAACATGGTGACGACGGTGAGGACCATCGCGGGCCAGTCGGCGCCGAGCTGCTCTTTGAGAGTGGCGGCCGAGAGAGCGCCGAAGAAGTCTCTCATGACGTATTTGTCAGCCATCGCGCCGACGCCGGCGTTGGAACCGAAGCCTATGTTCATGAGCATGAGGCCGATGCCGGGGCCGATGCCGAGTCTTACGGGCAGCGGGATGGCCTTGACTATCTTCTCACGGATCTTGAAGACCGAAAGGAGAACGAATATAACGCCTTCAATGAGGATTATGCAGAGACCTGCCTGAAGGCCGGCGAGGTAGGTGCAGCCCGCGGCGCCCGCTATCTGGGCGATAATGACCGCGAAATAGCTGTTGAGGCCCATACCGGGGGCGAGCGCGAAGGGTTTGTTGGCTAAAAACGCCATGCAGAACATCGCGACCGCGGACGCGAGACAGGTTGCGAGGAACACGCCGTTCCAGGCGGCCGTCGCGTCAGTGCCAAAGCCGCCGAAGGCGCCCTGGCCGAAGCCGACGATGAGGTTGGGGTTCAGGGCGATGATGTAAGCCATCGTCATGAAGGTGGTAAGACCGGCTATTATCTCGGTTCTTACCGTGGTGCCGTTTTGCTTGAGTTTGAATAGCTTATCCAACCGAAAAACCTCCTTAAAATTTTGTCTTGCGGCGCCGCGCTTTTTAAGCCGTCTGACGCCTTAAAACATATTTTAATTTTAGCATAGTTTGTGACAAATGTAAACATTTTCCGTCAAAAAATTTACACGAAATTTTCACATTCTACATTTTTATACCGTTTGAAAAGGCAAAAATATAAAAACGGTGTTGCAAAGCCGCCCGCGATGTGTTAAAATATTCAGGATTTACAGGCGCCTGTAGCTCAGGGGATAGAGCATTCGCCTCCTAAGGTGTGGCTCTATCTTGATGATGCCGCAGAAAACGCGAGAAAAGACGCGAAAAAGCGAGAAAACGCGAGCATTTTCTTCGGTGCGTCACCGCCTTTGCGAAATTGGCACCCGATTTGGCACCCTCGCTTTTGACATGTAAAACGGTGAGCGTGAAATATAATTCAATATGTCCCCGTAGCTCAGCAGGATAGAGCGGTCGCCTCCTAAGCGACAGGCCGTTGGTTCGAATCCAATCGGGGACGCCATGTCAATACCGGAACCCTCTGAAAATCAATGGATTCCGTATATATAAATTAAATAAATACCGGTCATCGGAAGACAGTACGCCGTAGCATAGAGAATCGTAAAACGGTTGCTTTGCAGGCCGCCTGCTGGATATGACATTTGGAAAAAGAACTTTGGTAAAATATCTGCGTTGTAAGAATAGCATACCTGATTGATGAAAACGGGATCGTCGTTTTCGCAAATGAAAAAGTTAAACCCGCAGAAGATGCGGAAAAATATTAATCAACTAAACGGAGGTTACAGTTATGGAAATGAAGTTTTATCGCTGTGCACATTGTGGTCAGATCATCGCTATCGTAAAAGGTACCGGTGTCCCGGTTATCTGCTGCGGAGAAAAGATGCAGGAGATCATCCCCGGCACAACGGATGCTGCTGTTGAAAAGCATGTACCCGTGTATGAAGTTAAAGACAATAAGGTGTTTGTCACCATTGGCTCCGTAGCTCACCCTATGCTTTCGGAACATTACATTGAATGGGTTTCTCTTCAAACCAAATACGGCAATCAGCGCAAAGCGTTAAAACCTGGCGACGCACCGAATGTATGCTTCTCCATTTGCGAGGGGGATGAAGTTGAAGCGGTCTATGCCTATTGCAACCTTCATTCACTTTGGAAAGCATAATTTTCAGAAAGCCAAAAGGAGGTTTTGCTTGTGAAATACATATGTCAAATTTGCGGATATGTGTATGATGAGGCAAAAGAAGAAGTACCGTTTGCAGAACTGCCGGATACATGGAAATGCCCGCTTTGTGGTGCAACAAAGTCAGATTTCAAGCTGGAAGAAATGGTGGCTTCAGCACCGAAAACATTAGTGAGGTCAATGGAAACCGAACTGAAGGAGCTTTCTGCCGGACAGCTTGCAGCGCTTTTTTCCAATCTGGCAAGAGGTTGTGAAAAACAGTATAGATTTGAAGAAGCAGGGCTCTTTCGTGAGCTGGCAGATTATTATACAGCCGCAACTCCTTCAATGGATAACATTTCTGTTGCAAAGCTGGCAGCTGATCTTCAGAACGATATCAATCAATATAGCACCGCTCGCGCTACTGTTGATTCGGCCTCGGACAGAGGTGCTGCAAGAACCTGCGTCTGGGGCGAAAAGGTTACCAGAATACTTTTTTCTCTAATCAGCCGTTATCTCAAAGAGGGGGAGGCGATGCTCGCCGATATGAACATATGGGTCTGCTCGACTTGCGGTTTTGTCTACATCGGCAATCAAGCGCCTGAGAACTGCCCTATATGCAAGGTACCTGCATGGAAATTTGATAAAATAGAAGGGAGGGCATGACAATGAAGGCCATAGCCGTACGGAATATAAGACTCTGCACAAAGGATTGCCTTTGCCTCTATGTCTGCCCTACCGGTGCAACGGATACAGAGAACAGTATAATTGATGCCGGGAAGTGCATTGGTTGCGGTGTGTGCGCAGACGCATGTCCTAGTAGCGCCATCAGCATGGTACCTACCGAACTTCCTCCACAGCAGCCTAAATCAAATTCCGTGAAATCGGTCCTCAACAGTCTTGCTCAAAAAAAAGCAGATGAGGAAAAAGCCGCTTTGCAGATTGCGGAGGGAACGGATCAGGGTGGCCTATATCGCCTGATGATGGCTGTGGCAAAATCCGAACGGCTCATTGCGGAGGATATAATGCGCGAGGCAGGTTATATGCTTCCGCAGAGCAACAACACACATGAGCTTCTTAAGAAGCTTGTCAAAAGTCCACCTGCGTCGGACTTCCCAATTGAGACAGCAAAAAAGCTTTTGAAGATGCTTCCGAATAACGAGACCGAAAAGGAGGAGAAAGCGAAAATGAAAACGTATAAGTGTTTAGTATGCGGTCATGTATTTGAAGTAGGAGACGGTGTGGAGCCTATTTGCCCTATCTGCAAAGCAACAGGTGCCAAACTTGAGGAAGTTAAGAAGGTAAATCCATATGCAGGAACCCAGACTGAGAAGAACCTTGAGACTGCTTTTGCTGGGGAATCTCAGGCGAGAAATAAGTACACCTATTTCGCTTCCACAGCCAAGAAGGAAGGGTTTGAGCAGATTTCCGCTCTGTTCCAAAAAACTGCCGATAACGAAAAAGAACATGCCAAGATGTGGTTCAAAGAACTGAACGGCATTGGCAATACAGCTGAGAATCTTGCTGCTGCAGCTGATGGTGAAAACTATGAATGGACTGATATGTATGAAGGCTTTGCCAAGACTGCTGATGAAGAAGGCTTCACAGAACTGGCAGCAAAGTTCCGTGCAGTCGCCGCTATTGAGAAGCATCATGAGGAGCGTTACAGAGCACTTCTTCATAATGTAGAAGCGCAGGAGGTTTTCGCAAGAAGCGACGTGAAGGTCTGGGAATGCCGCAACTGCGGTCACATCGTTGTCGGCACCAAGGCTCCGGAGATTTGCCCGGTATGTGCACATCCACAGGCATACTTTGAGATTAACGTCGAAAACTACTGATATTGAATTGTATTACAATTTACAACAATTAAACATAGGCCAAGAATGACCTGACAGAAAAGTCAGGTCATTCTTGCATAACAATTATACTAATATACTAAGAAAAAACCCATAAAACCAAATCAACTTGCTTTTTAATGCAACTTATGCTATAATATAAGTGATACTTTATAAACTGAAAGAGAACCGTCTTTAACAGAAAGGCTTTTGAGGTTTTGCATTTTGTGATGCAAAGCAAAAAGCCTTCTTTTTTATAAGCTTCAATTACATGGCCAAAAAGTTCTTAGGAGGTAAAAAAGATGAATGCCATTCAAGCAAACATGCGTAATGTAAAGGTTAAAGCAAAACAGCTCCGACATTCTGGTTTTGTTCCCTGTGTAATCTTTGGGGCAAGCCTGGAAGAATCAATTCCTGTTCAGATTTCTTCTGCTGAAGCGAAACAGCTCAAAAGAATAAAGAGACAAGGAAGCCTAGTGAATATCCGTGTGGAGGGGAAATGCTATCACACCCTCATTAAGGAATTAGACTACAACATCATGAAAAATGAAATCATCCATATTAGCTTTCAGCTATTAGAAGATGGGAAGAAGGTAAACAGTGTTGCCGACATAATTCTTTTGAATAAGGATAAAGTGCAAGGCGTTTTAGAGCAGATACAGATGAAAATCCCTCACGCGGCTGAACCGGAGTATTTACTGGATACGGTGACAGTAGACCTGGAAGGCTGTCCCATTGGCACAGTTATTACAGTCGGAGATATCCCTGAATTTAAAAGTGACAAGGTTGAATTACAGACCAATTCTGATAATATTGTTTTACGGATCAAGGAGAAAAAACGAGCTGCTGAAGAGCCCCAGGTGTCATCTGAACTGGCAGAATAATTACCCACAAGAAATCAAGAGCCGCCTTGCCACATTCTTTGATGGCTGGGCTGCTTCTTTTATAGAGAATATGGAGGAAATGTTATGAACGTCATAGGAAAATTAGTCAATCATAAATCGTTTGGGATAGGAACAGTAACGGAACTTACAGATAGAATTATCACCGTCAGTTTCTATGGAAATGCAAAAAGATTTATATATCCCGATGCGTTTAAGAATTATCTTGTATTCAAAAGCCAGAAACTGCAGGATTATGTCGAAACGCAGATTAAGGAACAAGAAGAGGTTATCCAAAGGAAAAGAAAAGCTGAACAAGAAGAGTCCGAGCGCAGGCAGAAGCGGTTGAACTACAAGATATCTGTAAACTCTCATCTTGTTTTTAATATTCCTTCAGAACAAATTGACAATGTTTTTCAAACGCTTTCTGTCTCGACGGGATCCTATCTAAGTGGAGCCTCAAAAGGTCTTCCAAGGATCGCGGATCGAGTGAAACCCAATTCCGTTTGTATTTTCACAAGCTGTTCTGAAGGGCACAGAGAACATGAACGAAAGCTAGTTGGGGCGTTTATGGTGGCGGAGGACTTTTTTGGCGAAGAAGCCAATGACGGGCTCATAAAAGGGCATCCAAAATACTATCTTGTTGTACCGGAAGGTCATCAAATACCTTTTTGGCAGCAAATTACTCAGGATATACCGCCACGCTGGGGAAACGTCGCTTTTAAGTATTGTTCCGCTGTTATGGCAAACTGTATGCTGTCTAAAATGATTGGAGCAATCACAGAGAATGATCAGAGGGACAAAGCACGGAAATTTTACCAGTATTTTTGTGAAGTCAATCGATTGCGCTTATCTATGAAGCAAAAAACGAAAAATATAAAAGACGCAGCCAATAAAACGTGACAAGTTCTAAGCACCAAGCACTTTATGTCAGTATAAAATATAGCATACATCTTTTATCAACTACACAATTAACGACCGGATTCTACTATGGTTTCCGGTCTGTTTTTATTATACAAAGCCACCGCTTTGCTGTCAACGGGCTTCCTGAAAGATTTACAAATATCCACGAAAGACGCAAGAAAGATCGCTGAAATACGCTGAGAAAGACGCACCGAAAGACCGTTGAAAAACGCTTGAAATATCTGCGAAAAGATTGTCGGGAGATGATTCGCAAAATCCCTGTAAACACGCGGAAAGATTGCAACCCTCGCTTATTTTACAATGTTGAAAACGTTCGAAAGCACGCGGAAAGATTGCCGGAAACCCGCATAAATACCGGCTGAAAGACGCGAAAAAGAGCCCGCACAGATCTCTCCATGCGGGCTAACATTGCAACTTACCCCACACCCTGAAAATGTTGCAATGTTGCAACCTTGGCTCAGGGCTTTTTTGTTTCCTCCGACTGCTCGAAGATGTTTTCCAGCATCTTTGCTGCCGTTTTGTCCGAGCTTTTCAAGAAGTGGCTGTAGATGTCGGTCGTGGTGCTTGTCCGCGCATGTCCCGCGCGGCCTGCTACCGTCACCAGCGGGACGCCTGCCGCGATCTGCATTGTGATGTTGGTATGCCGCAGCGAGTGCACCGTCCGGTGCGGGAGTCCTGCCGCCTGACAGACCTTGTCCACCCAAAACTCTATCGTTGACGGGTAGATCGGATCGCCCATCTCCTTGATGAACAGTCGGTTGCTCTGGATCCATTGATCACCGAGCGAATCGGTGTACTGATCGTACCACTTTCTGTATTCGCGCAGGAGCTGCACCAAGTGGCTGGATATGCCGATCACGCGGTTGCTGCTCGCCGTTTTCGGTGATTTCGTCACCGCGCCGTAGCCTTTGACTGTCACGACCGAGCGACTTATCGTGATCGTTTCTTCCTCGAGGTCGACGTCGTCCCATTCGAGCCCGCAGACCTCGCCGCGCCGCATGCCTGTCAGCAGAAGCAGCTCCGCGGCCGTTTTGATCTTGATGTCCGGGTACGTTTCCGCTGCCGCATAGAACTTTTTGGCATCCTCATCGTTCATGTAGTCGATCTCGCGCGGTGGCCGCTTCGGAAAGTTGATGAAGTCCGAACTTGCAAAGTTATCCGCGATGATGCGCTGCTTTTTGGCAGTCGCAAGAATGACACGGAGCGTCCGTTTGATCTTATGGTTTGATTCGAAGGCGTACTTCATGCTGGTCTTCGCGATCGTAAACAGCTTTTTGACGTCGGTGTCAAGGAACTTTGCGAGCTGATCCGCGAACTCCTGCTGCACCCGACCGCCGTTGAGAGCGTTCGAAAGCGTGCTGCAGTTGATTTTGTCGGTGTAGCGCAGCGTCATGTAGTTTTTGCCCGTTTCCTCCATGCGTTTCCGGATCGCGTCCGGCTTCGCTTCGATGGTCACGACGGTGCGTTCCCGCTTGTCGAGCTCGTCGTAGTACCGCTGGATGATCGACGGGTTGAGCTCCCGCAGCTTGTAAGCACCGATGTGCGCCTTGATCTCGTCAATCGAGTTATGGCAGTTGACGAAATATGAGAGCGAGATCTCGTTCTTCCGCCGTTCCAGCCACCAGTCAGCGAACTCTCCGAGCGTCGTTTCCGCCGACATGAACTGCTCACCGCTGGCCGACAGTGAAGCTGCCTTGATCTGCGCTTCGTATTGATCCGCGAACACGATGACCTCGCGCTGCATCTGCTTTTCGGACATGCCGGGAATGGGCTTCCATGTGGTCGAGTGGGTAATGATCTGCCCACTCCCTTTGTCCTTTGTCTTCACCTGTATCCGGTAGGTGATCCCGCTTTTATTATCCCTTCTGACGATGGATGCCATGTGATTTCCTCCTGTACTATGGTATTTGCTTAATCAACGGGCAGCAAGTAAGAAAGCCACACTTTTCCCGAAAAGTCCAGCCCTAATTCGCATTTTCTTGAGAATTTTCTGAGAACTCTTCACGGGAGTGCGATATGTCTTCGAAACCTGCGTTGTTCAAGAAATCGATCAGGTCATCCAGATCCACCAGAATCTTGCGTCCGGTGTAGATACAGCGCACGCGCTTGTTCTTGCAGAGCATGCGCACGCAGTAAGGGGTAATGGCTGAATGTTTGTCGAGCGCGAGCACTTCGGCCAGCGCCTCAGGGATGGTTCTCATTCTACGTAATGACATTGTAATTTCCTCCAATAATATAGTTTTTGTGTTTTGATTTGCCGGAGAAACGCTGCCGTTCCTCCGGCATTTGATTTTGCGGGGTAATACCCGTCTTGATTTCCCGAAAACTTGCGCGGAGCCCCACGCCGTTGTCCGTCTGACGAGGCGTAGAGATTTTCCCCCCCCTTACCCCGTCCTGTAGCAGAATGTAGCAAGTATTTTTGGTTGTTTCAAAAATCCGTTTCCTATAGAAACAACTATTTTTCCCTGCTACAACCTGCTACACTGTCGTGAATGGGCTTACAGTGGGCACGTACCGTCTCTGATCCGATACCCTATAAGCAGTGTGGTGGGATTGCCACCGGTGCGGGGACGCTTTCTGACGACTTCCGCGATAGTTCGTAACGCTTGGTTGAAGTTTCTGCTGTTCTCGGCAAAGCAGCCGTTCTCCTGACACCACTGCCGGTACCGATCATAGAGTAGCGCGGTCTTTGTCTCCTGTGCCGGGGCTTCCACAAGCACATCATCCACGAATTGCGTGATCTTGTCGCTGTCCTGCTGATAATCGCGGATCGCTTCCTTTACGGATTCCGGGGGATCCAGTCCCTCTCGACGCAGGCGCATATACCCTTCGATCAGCCAATTCAGAATTGCGCTTTTGTGGTTCTCTCCGGCAAACAGCGTTTTCAGATCCTTGTCCTGTTCCGATTCATCAAACTGCCTTTCGAACGGGATCACGATAACGCGGTTACTGGTGAACATCGTCATGTCGTTGATCGACGGCCGATAGTTCGTATTGATATAAATCTTGAACTGCGGGCGAAAATCAAAGCTGTTTTCGTGCAAAAAACGTGCGTTCAGAGTGTCGTTACCGGTCATGCTTTTCACCAGTGCCGAATTCAGGATCAGTCCTTTGCTCGGCTCCGAGATGTTCGTAAACCGGACACCTTCCAAACGGGCGATATCCTCGCTGGGAGATTGGCTGGAAGTGTTCATTTTCATACCGATCATCTCCGGCCGTGAAGCGCATCCATAGCTGCCCAGCACCTTCATTACGCTTTCGCAGAGGGTGCCTTTGCCGTTTCTGGTCTTTGCTCCGTACAGAATGAACAGGCACTCATAGCGTGTGTCGCCGGTAATTCCATAGCCGAATGCTTTTTGCAGAAACGCCGCTTTTTCCTGATCGTCGCTGCATATCTCCTTGATAAAGGAACTGAAACGTTCACTTTTCGCCTCAGGCCGATATGTAACACCGGAAATCTTTGTGAGCTTGTCCTCCGGCGAATGCGCCGTGAATACCAGCGTATCAAGATGCAAGGTGCCGTTTTTGCAGTTGAATACGTATGGATCCGAATCGAACTCGCTCATGGAAATCGGATGAACGCTCTGCGCGTCCTTCAGAATTGTCTCTCGGACATTACGGTTTTGCCATTTTGTGCAGTACTTCAGGTATTCCTGTCTCCGTTGCTCGTCCGTAATTGTCAGAGCATAGCGGATCAGCTCGTTGGCCAGCTCTTTGCAGCGCTCCATTGTAAACAGGTTGCTGCTGTCTGCCGCCCAGATACCGTCTTCGTATTTGTACCAGCATTTTTTCTCCGGCACATACCGGACAATGCGCTGAAAGCAATCTGCGAACAGATAACCGCCGCCAATGTCAGTCCATGTGTATAATCGGCTGTTTTCCTGCTTCACCTGCTGCAGAAACGCCATGATGTCGCTTGTGGCGTTGTAGTCCTCCGGCTGCACATATCCCGGCTTTGCCGCTTCCTTTGCGCCGTATTTCAGCGCACTGTTCCAGATTGCCTGCAGCTCGTCCTGATCCAGCGGTGGTACGCATTTTGCCGCTTCCTGCCTGAACAGGTCGCGTGCTTCGGGCGTATCGCCATACCGCTTGATCAGGCGCCCGGCTTTCTTGGAAAGCGTCGCATTCCTGCTGCCTTCCGTGATTGTTTCCGGCAATACCTGATCCACCGTTTTCTTTCCGTCCACGATGAAAGCATTATTCTCATCGCTTCCAAAATAGAATCTGGCGGCATCGACGGCATTCCCGTCAAACCACGGAAAACGCTTCAGAATCTGCTGCTTTACGGTTGCATAGTGCTTTGCGTCGGTGATCGGTGAAACCGGAAAATACACGTGAAATTTCGGCCGTGGCGGCCTGCCGTTCTTCGGCTTCATGTGGTTCCGGCTGTAGCCGACGCCGAAGGCGACCTCCGGGAAGGCCGCCTTCACGTCCTCCGGAGTTTTCCATTCGGTCGGATTGTCGCTGTGATCATTGTCGCAGTCCATCGGGATTGCGTCAGACCGCTCAAAATTTGCCTCGCTGCGCCGATCGTCCTTGTACTTGGCACAGACGTGATCGTGCTTCAAAGCGTCACACAGCGCGTCAGGATCCCTAATTTCCGCCCTGATCGGGTAGACTATGTTCTTGGCGTTTCCCGCGCCGTTTGTCCGGTACAACGTGAATTTAACCATCCCGGATCACCTCCTTCCTGTAATAGATTTTTCCGTACATATTTATCTATCAAGCATGACCAGCTCGATTGCACGATAGATTTCTTCCTTTTCTTCTTCGGGAAGCTCGGTACGGAGTTTCCGGGTAATCGTTTCCGGCGAAACGTGCAGCTTGAGCGCGATCTGCCAGAAGCGGATTCCGTTTTCGAGACAATTGATGCGAATATCTTTATTCGCGGGGTTCCGATTGATTGGATACATGCTTTTCTCCTTTCCGTTGCCTTCAATGGCAACAAGTCATTGATATTTGAAAACAGACGTTCCCTGTATGCGCGCCGTACCGAGTACACCTGTATTTCACATTTTTTGCTACATTCCTGCTTGCGAGAATATCATAGCGATTAAGTGTGCAACCTAATTGCACTCTTTTTTTACTACCCGAAGTACCAGACTAATTGGTACTTTGAAATATTTTCATAAAAAACTTAACCGTCGAATACGACACCTGATGTCGTATTCAGAAAAGTTTTTCTGCCTTCGCGTCACAATCTACACTTCGAAGGGCTCACCTAACGAACCATTCAGGAAACTTTTTCGCCTGTTATCGTAATCGGTAAGTGGTTCACCTAATGAGCCACTTTTTGGTTTTCCCTGAACGTTTTCGATTTTAGGCCGGAAGTACGACACCTAATGGCGTACTTTTTTATTTTTTCGATCAAATGCTACCGCGTGAATGTGCAACCTAATTGCATGTTCAAAAAAGTTTTTTCTTTCGCCTGTCAATTTACACCGCGGAGATGCAACCTACTTGCACGTTTGAAAACTTTTCTAATAAAATCCTATCCGAAAAGTAGGAAGCCTAATTTCACACTTTTGAATCTTTTTGAACATCGCCATAAGTTTATCTATTAAGTCGGACACCTAATGTCCGGCTTTTCATTTTTTCTTTGCCGAGATTCTATTAGTTAAGTCGGTCACCTAATGAACGACTTTTCAAATATTCTTTTATCATTTAAACTACGCAACTGCTGCGTACTTTAAAAATATTTTTTCATCGTCGTGATTGTATCTGCAAAGTCGGTAACCTAATTACCGGCTTTTTCATTTTTTCTTCAGCAAAACGGATTTTATCAGGCAAACCGTTCACCTAATGACTGGTTTCAATTGTTTTTCACTCTTTTTATAGACCTCAAAGTGGCAGCCTGATTTCCACTTTGAAAAAGTTTCTGATCTTTTTATAATCCTTCTTCCGGTCACCTATTGACCGAAACGATTTTCTTTTTGCATTTTTTATAAGCCTTGATCCGGCAACCTAATTACCGGTTCAAAAAAACTTTTTTGCCTTTCTGCAATTATCCTATCAGGCGAAGTGTTCACCTAATGAACACTTCAGCTTTTTTATTTATAAATCTATAACCGGACACCTAATGTCCGGTTCAAAAAGATTTTGTGATTGAATTTTACTAATCATTTAGCCCGCCTAATGGGCCAAACAAAAATCTTTTTTTCTGATCTTGAGTATAAAAAATAACCGTTGCAACCTATGCAACAGTTAAAAAACTTTTTTCACGAAAAAAATCCCGCAGGTTTTGCCCTGCGGGATCTCTTGATTGTAATGCCTATTTAATTGTTCATATCAAGCGCCGATTTCGTTGTGTGCGATACCGCCGTTATTGCAATATCGCGCCATTTGTCGAGTAATAACATTTTGTGATCCGCCACCCACTGTACCGCGTAGCTTTGTTGCTTTTTCGGAAGTTTTCCGGCAAAAACCTTTCCAGTCTCAATCTCGATTGAAATTGAATAACTGTCATACGAAGCGTGGATGTGTGGCACGATATGATTTGTTTCTCGCGTCCGGACTTCAAAAACAATGCCTTTTGCCATACCAACTTTGGCGCGGATTTCCATGATCTGAAAGCATTGTTGCATGAACTCCGCGATTTCTCTTGGAACTTCACCGCGTGCTTTGAGAAGAATCCATTCTTGCAAATTGCTATCAGACATGTTTATGCCTCGCCAGAAAAACCGTAATTGGCAAAAATGTTTGTCAGTTCCTCGTCGTTATTTGCACGCAGGACTTTTTCTTGAATAGCGATATCCGTCAGATCCAAGCGGATGAATCGGCTGCCACCGGCATCGCTGGTTTTATGGATCAACTGAATCCTGCCGAGCCGGTCTTCGTTCTTAGCATATTCCGCGAGCGCCTTTGCCTTCGGCAAGTTGTCTGCATACTGATTACCATGCGGTTCCAATATATCGACAACATAGTCCACTGCCGGATCGGTACGCACTATCAAAAAGTCCGGATAGAACGATTTCTTTTCGCCGTTCATATCATACGGGAGGCACAGTGCCCACGACGCTCTTGCCGGATTCCGTAGCCAGCACAAAAAGTCAGAACGACGGGCTTCTTCCTCAATCAAATCTTCTTCCCAGCCATTAAGCTTGATCTTGGCAATACCGGTTTCGGGAGAGGCAAGCAGATGGTTGTCATATTCCTTTCCGTCTGGATCCTCTCGAACAATGATGTTCTCAGGAATTGCAAAAAGCTGTTCACTGACCACCGCGCTATCTGCCATAATGCGACGGTATTCTCTCTTACAGGCATCGGATTTATTTGCGATTGCAACACGATATTTCCTTGAGAATTCACGCAGTTTCTCTTTTGCATACTCACCGAGCTTGTTTCTGCAAGCATCGTCGGCAGCAAAAAGAACGCAGTCGATTTTGTGTGCGTTGGGATCGTCTTCATTATAATAACGTCCGCCGTAGATGTTCGGGAAACCATATCTGCCGAGCTTGGCATCCGCGTTGCGCACCTGTCTGTCAAGATCGGTTTCCGACATCAGTGTAAAGTCGCTGAAATAGTTTTCCTGAATGGCCTGTCCGAAAGGATCGAAAACCTGAACGGACAGCTTAAACTGAAGCACCTGCTCAGCCAAACTGTTATAGCGACCGGTGCGGTGCAGTTCTTCTACATAAGTGCGGATCAGACCAATGACGTCGTCGATCACCTCGTCGCGCGCATCCTGATAAATCACGTTATGTGTCAGCAAGGTAGCCAGATCAAGCAGGGACTTCAAATAGTCATTTATTCTGTCCTGACGGACGAAGTAAGTCAAATAGCCCTTTCCATTGATAAAATCAATGATCTCTACCCGGTCAAGCTCCGGTGCAATGGTAAGCTGCCTGCCTCGCGGAATAGCAACCTCAGGCGTTTGCTGCCCGCCAGTCGTTACCGGGACTGTTACAGTGCGCGGAGGAATGTATTCCGGTGCGCCCGATCCGTTGTTGGTGGATACCGGTGTTACCGGAGTTGTTGGCGCATTTTCGGTAGCTGTTGATCCTGCCTGCGCTTCCGGTTGCGAAGTACCGCCTTGATCAAACATGCTGATCTGATTTGGATTATCAACAACCTGACGCTCGCGTCTGGGTGTATGTACCGTCCAAGTTGTGAATGTCGGTTCTTCCAGCGATTCGCCGTTGATCTCAGTGGGAATTTCGCCGCCTTCATTCGATTGCAATTCTTCCACAACCTTTTTGACGTTGTCTTTGTCAAAATGAGGCAGGTACAGTTTGACGTCGTTTAAAAACTCGTCGCGTGTAACACGCATTTGCAGCGGTGTACGCACCATTCTGCCAAGGAGCTGGGCAATATAGGTCGGATCGTTGCGCACGGCAAACGACATCATCGTTTCTGCTCTGGGGCAGTCCCAGCCCGTTGACAATGCCTCTTTGAAGAGCACTACTTTGATTCTGTGATCGTCCGCGATCTCGGAAGCTTTGACGTGAGGGATGTTCAGCCCTCTCAGCTCGACGGTTGTTCCTTCGCCAAAGCAGTGAACGACTTCGCCTTCTTTGAACGAAGTTCCGACTTTTTCTTCAATTTTTGCAAGCACGTCCTCAAGGTTGGTATCGGAAAGCGCGCCTCCGCTGCCTTGACAAACCTGCACAACCAGCACGGGATCTACGTTGGCATAGTGCTGCTCAACTGTGTACTGACGCCAGCGGGTGCATTTTTTCAGCCATTCTTCAACTGCTGCTTCCAGCAATACGATGTCATTGTTTCTTGTCGGATCATCCGGGTATGTAATGACAATACGGTCTTTGAGAAGCCCGGATCCACGTACTTCGTCTGCCGTTACCACATAATTCTGCAAACCGACATTTGCTGTGTTGCCAATGAGCGTATTGAAACGCTCTGCCGTGGCGCTGATGCCGAGAACGACGGGCATCGAGTGCATTTTGTGACGGATCCCGTTTTCGGTATGCTCGTAGCCCTTGATGAAGCGCTGCATGATCGTAGTGTCGGTACCGGCCTCGCGCTTGGATTTTGCGCCGCGGTGCGCCTCGTCGATGATGAAATACAGCCGATCGGATTTGTTCTGGATCGTATTGTCAAGCGTTTCCCAGATCGTATATTGCCGGTCATCCGAGTGCTGCGTCAATTTTCCGCTTCTGCTGATTTTTTGAGTGTTCAAGAAATAAATCTTGCCATCATCCAGCATTTCCATATCAAAGGAATCCTCGGAAATGGTAACGCATTGTCCAAAACGCAGTTTGTCGGTCTTGAGCTCGATTTTCTGTTTGGACTGCTCATTCAGTTCCGGCGAATCGGAAAGCCATACAAAAATAGCTTCCGGTTGCTCATTGAATGTAGAACCGTCAGGGAGCGTGGATCCAAAGTAAATGCTTTCGATCAGTGCCGCCGCGATAATGGTCTTACCGGCACCGGTGGGTGCCTGCAGCGACACGACTTGCGTTTTGCCTCTGCGACGATACGTGTCCAGCGCGTCGGCAATATCCACGCGCAGTTCTTTAACTGCTTTATCCTGAAAGGAGATCAAATTCACCTTCATCTGCTGTTCCTCCCCGCGTTTATTCTGAAATTATCCAGATAGTCTCTGTATAATTGATATGTCTTTTTGCCGGGCAGCGCCTGCGTCATAGCGACAAATGCCGCCTCGTAATCGGTGACAAGATAAACGACCTCGATCTCCGGATGCTCTGCGAGCTTTTCCGCAAATGCGCCGAAGCGGTTTTCATCGTTCAGAATCGCCATCTTGTTCTCCGGCAGGATGAGCATATCCGGCACGGATGCCTCGACGGTCGGGCATTTGCCGATCGCGCCCGCCTTCATCCACAGCGTCGGCAGCATCTCTTTGAACTGCATTCCGAGAGATACTTTGGTTTTATCGAGGAAGCCGAGCTTGAAGAAAGCCGCGTTGGCTTTGAAACCATCCGCCATTTGTAGTGCTTCCATATACGGATAAGCTGGAACTTTTTTCTTTATGAATTTTCCTCTTTCAGTATTGTCAGCAATATACTGATCAACCATAACGCCATATGTTCCTGGAAGTGGATTGCCGTTGATATCCTTTCCGGTTATACAGCAACGAACTCTCGGCCACGTTACATATCTTGCGATTCCTAATTTTTCCCACTCTGCATCCCCGGGATGAAAACCTGCATCAGTCAGGGCTTTTGCCTCATCAGTAGACACTTCGTTGTTTGTTACTATGATACATCTCCTGTGTCCATTATCAGCAGCATTTAATAAACTCACAGCATGGAGAGTAGTTCCGCTTCCTGCAAAAAAGTCAACAACCAATGCGTTTGGTTTGTTTGAAGTAAAGAAATTGATACAGTCTCTCACCGCATATAGGGATTTTGGGAATGTAAACCTTTTTGTCCCGAAAATATTACCTAAATAGCGGGATCCATATTGTGTTGCATCGTGAGATGAGATTTTCCATATATCACCGGGTACTGCAAGAACATGTTCAGTATCAATATCTTCAACAATTATTTCGTTGTTAATACCCCTGCCGCATTCATTAAACTCACCGTTTGTGATTTTTGCAAATTCTGCACTTGCAAGTCTGTAAACAGTAAATCCTCGATTTTTGTCGCCGCCAACCTTTACACGACCTTGTTTAAGCCCTTCTGCAAGAGTTGCGGTTGACCACTGCCATCGACCTTCACTCCCATCCTCTCGAATTGGAAGCAGGCAAAATAATCCTTCTTCTTTTGGAGCTTCGGATACTCCTTCTGGTAAAGGAACTCCAATTTTCTCAATTTTCCCGTTTTCAGGATTGATATAAATAGGATAAAAACCACCGGGTGAATCCTTTCGTGTTGCGCCAGTCCCAGATCGCTTTAATAAATCCCACCTAATATTCCCTGTATGAGTCCTTCCTTTACTCGAAACCCATTCCCGTTCCAGAGGAATACGACTGGGCGCTGCATTACCAAATAGCACATAGAATATATACTCGCCACTTCTTCCAAATTCACCAGCTCTCGCAACAACTGCGGGATTAATCATTGTGCTAATCATTTGGATTCTCGCATCTGGAAACATTTCTTCCAGCAAGCAACCCAAGTGCAAGTACTCTTTTTCATCAATTGTAACAATCAACACCGAATCGTTTGGATTAAGTAATCTTTTGGCAATTTTCAGCCGTTTTTGCATCATGGAAAGCCATTTGCTATGACGATATTGATCGTTTCCATCAACGTAATCGTTGTTGTATTTCCAGTCGCGAGCGCCTGTGTTATAGGGCGGATCGATATAAATGCAATCCACCTTTCCGGCATAAAGATATTCCAACAACTGCAAAGCATGGTAGTTGTCCGCCTCGATCAGCGTGTGCCAAAGATCGCTGTCCGGCGCGTTGCAAACACTGTCGATCGGTTTGAGGCAGGGATAGATCGCCTCGCCGAACTCCGCCACGGTCACAAGCTCGTCCACGGCAAACTCCGTCGTTTCGCTCTTGTCTTTGTTCAGGCACAGCGCCTTGCCGTCCTCGATCTTCAGGACGGTATAAACGTCGTTCACTTTGCCCGCTTTCAGCGCGACCTTCCCGCCTTTTTTGACCGGGATATCGTAAAGCGGGGTACATTCCGGCAGATGCTCCTCGAACACCAGCCCGAACTTCTTCTGCTTTGCCAGCTTGTCCACTTCCGCCGCGATCCGCTCCCGCAGCTCCGCGTTTTCGATCTTTGCAATCAATTCATTGATCGTTGCCATTTGCGCGCGCCTCCATTTCTTTTGCTACAAGACCTTGCAATTGATGGTGCAGAGTGAAAACTATATCGTTCTTTGTCAGTGTTTCTGCGGGTTTGTACACGACGCCGGGCATAGCGTTAATCGCCATAAACACATCAGGATGGCTGAAATTGTTATTTGCAATCTGCTTGTACGCTGATCCCTCATCAAAAGGGTTCTTTTGCAATTCGTGCCAAGTATCCAAAATATCCTTTTGAAGTGGTGTAATGTTATTTGAAGCGCGCAATGTGTCAATCAATATTTCAATTTGCTTATCGTTCATATTTTGATTTTCTCCTGTTCGTTTTTGGATTGTAAGCCGTTACATCTTCCGCCAGCATTTATCTTTCATAAACGCTGTGATCTCGCCGTTGTCTTTGTCCTCGTAATAGCGGACGAGCAGTTTTTTGAACTCCGGCACGTTCTTTTCCGGGATGACCAAGAGGCCTGTCGCTTGACCGATGAGGTAGTGGTTGGCAAAGATCACCGCTGCGCGCTTGTTTCCGTCGTTGAAGACCTGCGTCTTCATGCAGTAGAGGCACAGCCGGATCGCTTTTTCGATTGGCTTCGCTTCACCTGCGACGATCGCCGCGATCTGCTCTTTGACGTCAAGCTCAATCGGCAGGGGCGGGATATACGACGTTCCGCCTATGGTGACCGGCACGCCGCGGATCCGTCCGCCTTCCGCATAGAAGCCCTCATTGACGAGTTTTGCGATATGGCAGAGGATATAATAATCGGTTTTGGTGGCGATCACGTCCCGATCCATGACGAATTCCCATGCGTGCTTGAGGTTCAGTATCTTCTGCACGTCGTTGGCCGACACGCCGTTGACGCGGCCGTTCTCGAGGATGTCCTCGGTCTGCGGGAAGGACGTCGCCACGCCTTCCAATACCGCCTGATCGTAGATGTTCGCCTTCATGTTGGCGCGGGCGAAGTCGATGTTGAGGATCACCATATCGGAAAGTTCCTCGGTGGCATAGCCGAGCTGCGCCAACCGTTTCTCAATATGGCGAATGCCTTTTTTCAGCTCGCGCGCCTCTTTGGTGTAGCGCAGCAGCGCCGCGTAGAGATCATCCGAATACTTATCGACGTAGGTGCTGGTCAGCTTACCCGCCACGCGCTTGCGGATATACAAATACTTGGTTTCGCCTCGATCTTTGATCTCCGGCGATCCGTCGTAAGGGAGCAGTTTCAGGCGCGCCTGCAGGTCTGCACGCTGCTGCAAAAGCTCCTGAATCTCCATGTATTCATAGTTCATTCTCATTTCCTCCTTTGTGGAGAAATTATATCGTTTCTATTATAACAGAAAGTTCCCCAATTTGCAAGTGGTTTTGGGGAACTTTTCAAATCTTTTTGTGCGATCTTCTTTGTGCCGGGTTCAAAGCGCCTTGATCAAGTCGATTGTACCGTTCTCGAACAGCTCTTTGATATGCTCGATGGCCTGTGTCTGCGTCCACTCGCATGTTTCTGTGTAGTATTTCATGAGCGCCGCGACGCCTTCTTTTCGGGTGCCTGTTGCCTCGCAGAGCGCCGCGAGCTCGGTCGGTATTGCTGCCTTGTTCTTGTTATCGTTCATCGCCTGCACCTCTTTAATATCCTTCCTTGGTGATCCGCTTGCCGCAGCGTTCCATCAACCACGCCTTGCCGCAGAAATTGATGTCCCGCAGTTCCTTTTCGACCGTCGCCGGATTGAAGCAACAGTATCCTTCGCCGTAGATTGCCGTGGTCGCCATTCCGTAGAGCTCTGTGACCAGCCCTTCGTGATCCGCGAGCTGCGCTTTCGCGCTCTTGTATTCCGGGTCGTCCTGCCCGTAGTCGAGTAGCGTGTTTTCCAGACCGCCGAGCAGGTCGTTTGCCGCGTGCTTAATGTTGTAGAATGCCTTTCTTTCTCTCTGGTTCATTTCGCTTACTTTCATGGTGAGTGCCTCCCTTGTTTTATGGTAGGACAATTAAGCCAGAAAGAAACGAAGAAGTCCAGACGAAAGTGCGAGAATTAGCAATCAAGACACAATGAAAATGGCATTTGGCACCCGATTCGGCACCATAATCGTTATTTGGGCGTTTTCGCTGCCTGTTTTTCCGTCCTGCAATCGCAAAAACAGCCCGTTTCGCACATGATTTATGCGAAAAACGGGCGATTTTGTGCCTTTTTTGGATTGACCTATCCCTTTCACGACGAAAAGTAAATCCTTTCAAGATTGTATTGCTTTTTTGGCATCCGGTTTGGCACCGTTTTCGGCACCGGGAAAACAGATCGAGCATTTTATTGTGATTGAAAGTACCGAAGATGCCAAAGATGTGCACGCCGCAACCGCAAGATATTGACTTTAATGCTGCAAAGCGATCTATATATTGTGCTTCCGGCTTGATTTGACTGCTTGGCATATCTCCTAAGCG
>JAEEGL013273297.1_pt1 | contig 23331 bp, 16 predicted proteins | sample 9134231 | NCBI WGS metagenome assembly JAEEGL01 (sample SAMN16246548, study PRJNA631951) | gut metagenome | biome: gut microbiome; feature: rumen; material: fiber-attached | host: Bos | place: Iran: Karaj | collected 2018-10
ATGGCAAGGGTCATGCCGATGGTTGCGAATATTACGAGCGAGAAATAATAGAAGGCGTAGCCGAAAAGGTACACCAAACCAAAGGTTATAGGGAAGAGATGGGTGAAAGGCGCCAAAAAGAACACGAGGCTAAGCAGGAAAACCATCACACCGATGGCTTGAAGGATGTTCTTTTTGGTGAAGCTCGGTTTTTCTTTCATGAAGGGATCAGATTTCGACGATTACTGGGATGAGGAGAGGCTCTTTGCCGGACATTCTCTTGATTGTGCGGGCGCAACGCTCATGGGCAAGTTCACGGATCTCATCGAAAGAGTCGCCGTTTGAGACGCCTTCTTCCAATGTGGCCATGAAGACTTTGGTGACATCGCGTAGAAGAACTTCGCCATCGCGGGCGAAGACGATGCCTCTGGCCTGAACGTCAGGTCCTGCCACCACTCGTCTCGTGTCTTTGGAGACGGTGACGGAGATGACGACGACGCCCTGAGAGAGTTTCTCACGGTCTTCGATGACGGCGCGGCTGACATCGCCGACGCCGATGCCATCGATCATGATGTCGCCATGTGTGATATTCTCCTGGAGAAGATGGCCTCCGGTCTCGTCGAAGAGAAGAGAGATGCCATTCTCGAGGAGGAAGATGTTCCTATGGGTTAAGCCGGTTCCGGTGTTCATCGCGACCTTCGCGTTGTTGAGAAGATCTTTGAAGAAGCCTTTGACTGGTACATAGTACTGAGGACGGAAAAGGGAGATCATCATCTTAAGGTCTTCCTCAGAAGCGTGCATCTTGCGGAATTCCTTCTTGGTGATGTTATAGACCTGACAGCCGGAGCGATAGAGCTCATCGAGAGCGTCGGTCGCCTCAAGCTCTTCGTTGTCGTCGGCTGGGACGGCGCTGATGAAGAGGTCGCTGTCTTTTAAATGGATAGGTCTACCGCCTTCGGTCTGGCCAGAGGCCAAAAGGGCGATCTTGTGGTATATTTTCGGATGATAGCCAAGCATCAAGACAATAATGTCTTGGTCACGATAACGGTTGATGTCATCGACTGAACCATAATTCTCCCTTGGGATAAGAAGCTGACCACATTCCTGCATGGCGCGGATGGTCTCGGTTGTATCGTCATCGTAAGGGATGATCTTCTTTTTGGTCTGGATGGCGAGGCTGATGACTTCGTCAATGTTATAGAAGTTAAGGGAATATAAAGCAATGAAGACGCGGCCAAGGGCATTGGTGACCTGTCTTTCGATAAGCGGCTTGAGTTTGTATTTCGGAGCGGTATATCCAGGTCTTTCGGCATAGATCGACGGGGTGAGAAGCGCTAAGGTTGGGTGCTTCTCGGCAATCGCTGAAAGCGAGGCCATATCGCCTAAGTAGTTCTGGGTTGCGTTGTTCTCGACGACATAGTCGCTAGTGAAGACGATGTTGCCATAGCTCGTGTTGATGGCGATGCCGCTAGATTGAGCGATGTTATGGGAGGTCTGGAAAAAGCTGATCTCTCTGCCAGCCACTTTGAAGGTGGAGCTAGGCTCGACCTCATGGAATTCGTAGCCGCTTGGATCGACGCCGACGTGTCTAAGGAAGTTACGCATCATGGCGATGGTGACCTTAGAGCCGTAGATTGGGGCTGGGACGTCTTTATAAAGATAGGCGAGTCCGCCGATCTCATCGTCGTGTCCGTGCGGGAGGAAATAGGCTTTCACCCTTTCCTTGTTCTCAACAAGATAGGAGAAATTTGGAATGATATAGTCGATGCCAGGTGTGGTTCTGTCAGGGAAACGAAGTCCACTGCTGATAACGAAAATGTCACCATTGATATCGATGGTGTAACAAGATTTGCCTCTTTCATCGAGGCCGCCTAAAGCGACAATTCTGATTCTATCGTTCATGCTCGAAAATCTCCTACGCATATTATACCTAAGCGCGCGACGAGTGGCACAGGCAATTTACGCAAAATGTATCAAAAAAGGCGCTTTATTTAGCGCCTTAATGGTTTTGGGTTATTAGATCTTCTCCATGTTGCGGCAGGCAACGACGTCGATTCCGGTTCCCGCGACATCCTTGATGATGACATCTCCGATGTGTACAGGCGCCTTGATCTCGACCTTGTTGATTGACGACATAATCTCGAAGATTTTCCCCTTTGGGATTGGGTCTTTCGTCTTGACTGGGCAAAGCGGCAATTCAGCATCCAAGATGCGGACGGTTGAGGTCACGACGCGGGTTGGGTTGGTAACCTCTTGTTTGCCATAGGCTGCGCCCCTAGGACAGAAGTTCCCAGTGACGTTAAGGTCTTTGTCGACGTGGAGATGGCAACCACGTGGACAGACGATGCAAATCAAATCTCTCTCTTCCATATTACATCTCCTTCGCCACCATCTTGATCGTGATTGGTGAGCTTTCGTCAGCTAACTGTTTCCTAGCGAGTTTCTGGATTTCCATTTCACTAGGGATAATCGCGGTTTTAAGCACTTTCTTGATGACGTTTCCGTTTTGCTCGTACTGAATGTAGACGTTCTTCGAAGGCTTACGGACACGGAACTTAAAAGTGATATTTTCAAGACTCTCATCGAGAGAGACTTTTCCAGGGACGACATAGCCGATTCCGTCCCCGGCGATGACCTCGATTTCAGAGGTGGCTTTCTTCTCTTCGCCTTTGAGGTAGATGGCTGCGTTCTTGCCGGCTTCCCTAGCCTCTTCGACGACGTTGTCGACAAGGTCATGGACGTGGAGGACGTTGCCGCAAGAGAAGATTCCTGGGACACAGGTTTCAAGTTTATCGTTGACTAAAGATCCGCGGCTTCTGGAAGTTGGGATTCCGATGTGATTTAAGAGGTCGTTATTTGGGAGAAGACCGATGGAAAGGATGAGGGTATCGACATCAAATTCCTTCTCGGTTCCCGGGATTGGCTGCATTTTCTCGTCCACTTTCGAAAGGACGATTTTCTCGAGTCGGCCTTTACCGACAACTTTGCTGACGGTGTGGCTGAGATAAAGAGGGATGCCATAGTCCTCTAGGCACTGAACCATGTTACGGTTGAGGCCATTCGACCAAGCGCAGATCTCGGCAACGCCAAGGACTTTGGCGCCTTCTAAAGTAAGACGTCTTGCCATGATGAGACCGATATCGCCTGATCCAAGGATGAAGACCTTCTTGCCGGTCATGTAGCCGTATTCATTGAGGAAAAGCTGAGCTTGACCTGCGGTCAAGACGCCGGCTGGACGATCGCCTGGGATGCCGATGGCGCCTGCGTTTCTCTCATAGCAACCAGCTGCCATGACGATGGCTTTGGCTTTGACGTTAACGACGCCCTCCTCTTTTGATGTATAGGTGATGACTTTGTCTTTGCTGATGTCAGTGACGAAGGAATGGAGTTTGAATTCGATTCCTTTCTCCTTCACCTGCTCAATGAAACGTGAAGCGAACTCAGGGCCGGTGAGCTCTTCTTTGAACTCGGTGAGACCGAATCCGTTATGGATGCACTGATTGAGGATGCCTCCGAGGAATTCGCCTTTCTCGAGGATGAGTATGTCTTTGATGCCTTCGTTATAGGCACCGATGGCCGCGGCCATGCCCGCAGAGCCACCGCCGATGATAACCAAATCTCTGTTTTCCATCTTACTTGGCTCCTTTCGTGGCTTTGCTGAGAACGATCTCGGAATCCGCCTTGTCATAGAGGACTTCCATTGGTTCAACGCCATAACGCTCGGCTAAGAGCCTGATGACGTTAGGCTGGCAGAAACCGCCTTGGCATTTGCCAAAACCGGCACGCGTTCTCTTCTTAAGGGCCTTGACGGTCATGCATGGAAGCGATCTATTAAGGGCGTCTTCGATCTCACCGAGAGACACTCGCTCGCAGTTGCAGACCATCTCGCCGTAGTCTGGGTTCTTTTTGATGAGGGCGTTCCTTTCCTCTAAAGAGAGGTTAAGAGGCTTGATATAAGGTTTGATTGTTTTCTTGAAGTTAGGGTTCTTCTCAGGCTTAAGAATCGGATAAACCAATTCTTTGGCTACATATTCGCCGATGGCTGGAGAAGAGACGAGGCCTGGGGATTCGATGCCAGCGACATTGATGAAATGCGGATGGTTCTTCGAAGGCTCGATGATGAAATCGTGGTTGCTTGGGGTTGAGCGGTTGCCAGCATAGACCCTGATCTGCTCGCCAAACGGGATGCCTGGGACCATCGCGGTCGCCTGGGCTTTGACGTTGGCAAGGGTCATCGAATCGGTTGAGACGTCAGCGATGTCGTCTACTGGCTCGCTAGATGGGCCGACGATGTAGTTTCCGCTTGTGGTTCTAGAGACAAGGATGCCTTTTCCTTTCTCGCTTGGGAGAGGGAAAACGACAGCGTTCACGAACTTTTTCCCTGGCAAATCCTTATCAAAATGGTTGAGGACATAGTACTGTCCTTTGCGTGGGGTGATATGCCAGGTGATGTCATCCATCATCTTCGCGAACTTGTCACTTGATAAGCCCGCGGCATTGATGACGACCTTGGCTTCGTATTCGGCTTTGTTGGTCTTGACGATGAAACGATCGCCTTTGTCCTCGACGTTAAGGACCGCTTCCATGAGATGGAGCTCAACACCGTTGTCCATGGCGTTTTCCATCGCATGGCTCGTAAGAGTGAATGGATTCACGATACCGCCGGTTGGGCAGAAAAGAGCGCCTTTGACGTCTTTGGTGATGTTCGGTTCTCTTGCAAGAACTTCCTCTGGGGAAAGGATATGGGCCTCGACCCCATTCTGTTTGGCGCGTTCCGAAAGCTCTTTGAGCATCGGAAGCTGTTCCTCATATAAGGCTAAGGTCAAGGTTCCGTTCATCTCGAACTCGACGTCGAGGTCTTTGCAAACCTCAGGCATCATCTTGTTTCCGAGAACGTTGAATTTGGCTTTGTTGGTGCCTGGCACAGGGTCATAGCCGCTGTGTGCTATGGCGCTATTGGCCATCGATGTCACATCGCCGACATCGGTTTCTTTTTCAATTACTAAAGTGTGGAGCTTATAGGCGGAAAGGCTTCTAGCGATGAATGAACCGACCGCTCCGGCTCCGATAATAATTACGTCGTGCATGTGGATTAGTATATTACGCTTTCTGCTTAAATCTTAGCAGTAAATCCGAGGAAATAATACCGAATATCCTCGAAATGCTAACGCTCAAGTTTTACTTGTGTTAACATTACCCCGTTCAGAATTTAGTAAGGAAAAAGAAAAATCATGAAACAAGTATTCGAACTTGAATTTGAAGGTCGTCACCTTCAAGTTGAAACCGGCGAGATCGCAAAACAAGCCGATGGTGCGGTCTTTGTCCGTTTCGGCGAGACAGTTGTCTTATCAACTGCATGCTGCGCCGATGAACCAAAGGGAGGCGACTTCTTCCCTCTCACCGTCGACTATCAGGAAAAACAGTACGCCGCTGGCAAGATCCCTCAGGGATTCCTTCGCCGCGAAGGTCAGCCAGACAGCCACCAGACCTTAAGTGCCCGTCTCATCGACAGACCAATCCGTCCGCTTTTTGCTGAGGGTTTCAGAAACGAAGTCCAAATCATCAACACCGTTATGTCCGCTGAGCCAGATTGCAGTCCAGAGATGACCGCCATGCTTGGCGCTTCCCTCGCCCTTTGCATCAGCGACATCCCATTCGATGGCCCAATCGCTGGCGTCATCGTCGGCAGAGTCGATGGCAAGCTCGTCATCGATCCAACCGCTGAGCAGAAAGAGAAATCCGACATCAACCTCACCGTCGCCGGAAGCGAATCCGCGATCATGATGATCGAGGCCGGTGCCGACCAGGTCCCAGAGGAAGAGATGCTCGACGCCATCGAATTCGGCTTCGAGGCCATCAAGAAACTCTGCGCCTTCGAGAAAGAAATCATCGCTGCCGTTGGCAAGCCAAAGAGAGAGATCCAGCTCTTCACCGCCGACGAGTCAGTCAAAGCCCATATTCAGGAAGAGATCGGCGAGAAGCTCGTCAAGGCCATCTCCATCTTCGACAAGCTCGAAAGACAGGATGCCGTCGCTGCCCTCAAGAAGCAGATCCTCGATGAATATGACGCCATCGAACCAGAGGCCAAAGACCATAACGCCAAGATGATGATGGTCGCCGACATCCTCGAAGAGATGGAAGCCGCCGAAGTCAGACGTCTTATCATTGAAGACAAGGTCCGTCCAGATGGACGTAAAGTCGACGAGATCCGTCCTCTTGACGCCCAGATCGACCTTCTCCCAAGAGCCCATGGTTCCGCCATGTTCACCCGTGGTCAGACCCAGGTCATCTCCACCACGACCCTTGGTCCTCTCTCCGATGCCCAGATAATCGACACCATCAATGCCGAAGGCACCAAGAGATTCATGCATCACTACAATTTCCCACCATTCTCTGTCGGTGAGATCGGAAGAACCGGACGTCCAGGCCGTCGTGAGATCGGTCATGGCGCCTTAGGCGAAAGAGCCTTATCCTACGTCATCCCAAGCGAAGACGAATTCCCATACACCATCCGCTGCGTCGCTGAGGTCGTTGAATCCAACGGTTCCTCTTCCCAAGCCTCCATCTGCGCCTCCTGCCTCTCCCTTATGGCCGCTGGCGTTCCGATCAAAGGCATGGTAAGCGGCATCGCCATGGGCTTAATCACCAATGACCCAAGCCGTTCCCCAGACAAAGAGACCAACCATTACACCATCCTCACCGATATCCAGGGTCTTGAAGACCACTTCGGCGATATGGACTTCAAGTGCGCCGGCACTGAGAAAGGCATCACCGCCCTTCAGATGGATATCAAGATCCACGGCGTCACCCGTGAGGTCTTGAGCGAAGCTCTCGCCCAGGCCAACAAAGCCCGCGCCCAGATCCGTGAGGTCATGAAAGGCGCTCTCGCTGAGCCACGCACCGAAGTCAGCAAGTACGCTCCAAAGATGACCACCTTCAACATCGACCCAGATAAGATCCGTGACGTCATCGGCACCGGCGGAAAAGTCATCAACGACATCATCGCCAAGTGCGACAACGTCAAGATCGACGTCGAGGATTCTGGAAGAATCACCATCTACCACACCAGCCGTGAATCCATCAACAAAGCCAAAGAGATGATCGACAACATCGTCCGTGAGGCCAAAGTTGGTGAAATCTACGAAGGCGAAGTCACCCGTGTCGAAGAATATGGCGCATTCGTCAACCTCTTCGGAACCACCGATGGCTTATGCCACGTCTCTCGTCTCGACTGGAACTACGTCGAAGACGCCACCAAGTTCGTCAAGCTCGGCGATAAGCTCAAAGTCGTCGTCATCGGCTTAGAGGAAGGCAAGATCAAGCTCTCCCACCGTGAGTTCCTTGAGAAGCCAGAAGGCTATGTCGAGCGCCCAGAGCGCAAGCCAGGAAACGACCGTCCAAGAGGCGGCAAGGATTTCCGCGGCGGACATGGCAAAGGCGGAAACCGCCACTAATTGAAAATTAGCCTTGAGTGAGAGCTCAGGGCTTTTTTTGTTGCAAACCTTCACTATTTCTTTATAATTACCCGTGCGACATCTCTTTGATGAAGCCCTCAAATGCGTTTCCGAGGACTCGTCATTGGGAATGTTAAGTAAATCGAAAGGAGAAACGCACATGCTCAACAAAGAAGAGAAGAAGAATCTCGTCAAGAAGTATGGCAAATCCGAGAAGGACACTGGAAGTGTCGAAGTCCAGGTCGCTATCCTCACCAAGAGAATCAGCGATTTGACCGCTCACCTCAAGGCCAACCACGGCGACGCCACCGCCAAGAGATCCCTTATGGAGCTCGTCGGCAAAAGACGTACCCTTCTTGCCTACCTCAACAAGACTGATCATGACGCTTACGAGAAGTTAATCGCTTCCCTTGGCCTCAGAAAGTAAGAGGAAAAAAGAAAAACACGAAACTCGGCAAATCGCCGAGTTTTTTGTTATGAAAACGCTTTATTTTGTATTGTTCAAAAATAATCCTTGAAAAAGTTAGGTTCCTACTTACAATAGGCTCACATATGGGTTATACCCATTAATTCAGGAGGAATTATTGATGAAAAAACTTGCATCAGCAGCTCTCTTATCCTTAGCTTTGCTCCTCTCGGCCTGTGGCAAACCTGGAGAATCCATCCCAGCCGACACTTCTGCGGAGGCAACCGATAGCACCGCCATCTCATCTGACAGTGGCACCGAGGAATCAAGCGTCGAGGAAGAGACTTTGGCTCAGAAAGTCAAAAAACTTTTCACGACTTTAGCCACCACGAATAACGGCACCTATGTCTCTGCCGGCTATTTCACCGAATATCACTACGAAGGCGGCATGCTCCACTTGCTCGACTCTTCCGTCAGAACCAGCTATTGGGGCTATGGCGAAGCCAAGATCGATAACTACGGCATCGCTCAGTTCCTTTACACCAACGACACCATGGGCGTCGATTCCGACATGTGCAACATCGTCTCGCCAAACACCAACATCAGCTACAGGGATTACAACCACATCCTCGCTGACTTAGGCGAATCCGGAAAGAACATCGAATTCACCGAGGCTTCCCGTAGCCACACCTTCAGCACCACCGATGCTGAATTCATCCAGTCCTTATGTGATCTTGACGGACTTGGAATCGACGGCATTGCTGACGAATTCGCCACCATCAGGGCTTACTTCAACCTTACCGATGACGGAAAAGGTTTCGAGAAGATCGGTTACACCCTCAAAGGCAGTCAGAGCGGAAAATACAAAGATGTTGATTATTCCAACTGCACTTTGACCGATATCGGAACAACCACCATCAATGCAAAAGTCGATGCCTATCTCAAGACCAACCCAACCTTCACAAAAGCAACCGCTTGGGATGCTGAGACATTAGCCTACATCGAGTCCGTGGCTCCAGGCTTCACCCTTCCTTTCCCAGCTCAGACCAGCTATGCCTACAACATGCCAGCCGATGCTGATGAAGGCCTAATCTACTCCGATCTTGGCTGCGGCAACCAAAATACTTCCTATGGCACCGTCATCACCGGACTTGGATTCACCTTAGACGCCCAGAACAGCCAGACTGCCAATGGCCTTTACATCTACACCAAGGAAATTGCTCCTGCTAGTGGCGTCCACGGTGCCAAAACCGCTATCATCGCTACCGTGTATCAGACTGCTACCGGCGAAGCCGCTACCATTTATCCAAACGGCATTTGGAACGTCTACTTCATGGTTCAGCAGAATAACTCAGCCACGAATGTCACTCTTGCCGACGTCAATGCTGAATTCGCCACTCATAAGCTTCGCAATAACCCAGCTGCCTCAATCCTTCCAACGTTGACCTTAACCTCTGGCTACACCCAGATCGACTACCTCGACGTTTCTGAGGATTTCAGCGAGTCCATGACTTACTTCATCTACCAGAAGTACCAGAGAGTCATTTATCTCTCATACTGCTATTCCGCTGAGGTCCACGTCCACTATGCGAGCGAGGCTGACGCCGATGCCGCTATCGCAAGCCTTTCCTCCCAGATCCTTGCTGCTGGATACACCAACTCCACCAATACACAGGGTCAGGTAATCGAAGGTTACTTCGAATCAAGCGCTGACCAGAGTACCACCTCTCCAGCTTACCTTGAGTTCAGCGTCATGAAAGTCATGACTAAGGACGACGTCCCAGCCTATGACGGCATGATCGCCTTCAGCATCAGCCACTACGCTTTATAAACAGAAGCAAAATAAACTAAGCCGGGCCACCCCGGCTTTTTTCTTTGCCAAAACCTAACCTTCTCAAGGAAATACCAAGGTTATCCAGGAAAAAGAGGGACTTTGAATGGACTTTTTGTCTAAAGATTCGCGATTTTCTTAGGTAATATGGTGAATCTTAAAACTTTGTAAAGGATTATTTTTGGCAGTTTGATTTCCAATGCTTCGATAACGAGCCACAAATAAACAATTTCGTACCGTTTTTGCGCATACACACGAAAATAATCATTGAATTATAAAAGGTCCTCTATACAATTCCATATGATTCCTTGCTTATGCAAAGAAGGGAGCAACCATGAAGAAAAAGAACTTATTACTTGCGCTCTTGTCGAGCTCACTCATCCTCGCTTCCTGCGGCGATGACAAAACCGACGACAAAGGCTCAACCGAAACCGGAACCTCTCAGGCTGGCGATTCGAATGTAACGTCAGGCGACCCAACCGGAACTTCCGAACCAGAGATCTCTGTTGATACAAGAACCAACCAGGAGAAGGTCAACGACCTTTTCGCTTTGATGGCCCAGGGCAAAACCTCCACTTTTGAATATGAAGGCTACAAAACCGAATACTACGGTGACGACAAAGGCACTTGGACCACCGTTCCTGCCAACGATGAGGGTTATACCGATTATGGCGTGGCCGTTATTCCTAACTATGGCATCTACCAAGTAGAGTATGACGAGGATTCCGATGAGATGTATCTCAGCTCTATCCTCACCCCAAATACCGCTTTGAAAATCGGCGATATCAGCTACACCACCAAGGATTTGGGTGCAGCCGCTGCCAACGTCACTTGGGCCGAATCTTCGAGAACCCACACCTTCAGCACCACCGATACCACTTTCTGCGGCGTCATGATGTGTATGCTTGGACTCGATGACTATGTCGATTCCTATGGCGGCATGAAAGCCAGCTTCGTCGTCAACGAAGCAGGCACCGCCATCACCAATCTCTCCCTTGCCTTGACTAGCCCAACCGTCAGCACGCTTAAGGCCGTCACCATCGAGGGAATGAAGATCAGCAAAGTCAACGAGACCATGAATCTTGATTTCGAGGTCTTGATTGCCAACTCTCAGATCACCGCTAGAACCGCTTGGTCCCAGTACGAACTTGCTTACTTCACCACTTATATCCACGCTTCCTTCACGCTTCCATTCCCAACCGGCGCCTCCTATGCCATCAACGAGACAGTCACCCAATCTGGTGCCTTCGTCTTCATGGATTACGGATGCGGAAACCTTGTTAATTCCTATAAGACTCAGCTTGAAACCGCTGGATTCACCGTCAATGACGATTTAACCAATAACACCACTGGCGTCTTCGGATATGAGAAGACATTAGTGGCCGCTTCCGGAACCACCGGTCCTATCAAGGAATACGTCATGTTCACCTGGAACAACGATGCCACTCAAGCCAAGATGTATCCAAACGGCGCCTTTGTCATTCAGGCTTACGTCGCTGAAGAAGAGATAACGATGACCCTCGATGAGATTGCCACTATCATGGGACCTTACGCCCTCACCGATGGCTCGGTCTACTGGCCAGATCTCTCCATGGATGAATGCACCGGCGTCAAGATGACTGACTTAACCGACGCAGCTTCTCAGTACTATCAGAAGACCTTCTTCTTATACGCTACCTTCAAGTTCTACTTCCCAACCGCGGCCGAGGCCAATTCAGCTGTTACCTATATCACCACTCAGCTTGGAAAGATTGGTTACTACTGGGATTCCTACTATGAACTTTGGTGCCTCGAATATGTCGACTATACCACCTACGCTACGGAATACGTCGACGTCACAATCGAAGTCGCATATGACGAAAACAACACTTATCTTGGTTATGTCTATATGACCATGATTGCGTACGAGAATTAATCCTTATTAATTAACGAAGCCGATCAGAAATGGTCGGCTTTTTTTGTTAGGTCTTCTCCCTTCCCTGAAAACCAAGATTATGCCTAAAGCAAAGGAAGGGAGAAAACCGGAGACAATATGCCCATGCCAAAGGGCTAATTGAGAGGAAAGACTTTACCCCTCAATTCTCATATATAGAGGTAAAAGAGATTTTTCACAAAAAAGAGGAAATAGTTTTTCTTAACCTAAAAGGAAGCGCTTTCAAGGTAGTATATATTTTTTGGGGTTGTACAATGATTTAGTCAAAAGGAAAAAGCCTATGGAAAAACTTATTCTCACCGAAGTGGAAGTCGAAGCCATCTGCGAAAAACTTGCCCATGAGATGGACAAACAGATGGACAAGGATGAGAGCAATCTCCCTATTTTGCTTGGCATTATGAACGGCGCCCTTCCATTCATGTATCAGCTCGTCAAGAGCATCAAACACCCAAACCAGATCGACACCATGCAGGTTTCCTCATATAACGGAACCGCCTCAACCGGCGAGCTCATCATCAAGAAGAAACCAGAGCGTAACCTCGAAGGCAAAGATGTCTACATCATAGAGGACATCATCGATACCGGTCTCACCATGCATTTACTCCGTAAGTACATCATGGATACCTATCACCCACGCCACCTCTATGTCGTCATCATGATCAAGAGACAGGTTGAGAAACCTCATTTCCAGGAAGTCGCCGACTTCACCGGCATCGTTCTCGAGGAACAGCGCTACATCGTCGGATACGGTTTCGACTACCACGGAATCGGCCGCTGCTTGCCATATGTCTTCGTTCCATCTGAGGACGACTTCGACAAGTGGGATGCCATCCTTGAGAAAGACAACCCTGACTATAAGAGCGGACGCAAAAAATAACTAAACAAAAATCAAAAAATCCCCCGCAAATCGTAGGGGATTTATTTTTATCCCTGGCAAATTCCGCGTATTTTGGACAAAAGATACAAAAAAGGCCCCTTATATAAGAGGCCTGATTTTTGGTTTTGTTATCCGTGGATATGGACGCTGAACTCGAAGGCACGGAGAAGCTGGATGAGGGTGAGGTCAGCAAGATGCTTGGTGACGTTGAGATTCACGCTGAACTCATATTTCTTTTCAGCTCCATGCTGGTCTTCAAGATCGAAGACGAAGCGGAGATGGTGTTTATTGAAGAAGTCGATTTCGGTTTTGAGGTAGACAGTTGTCTTGGCGGTGTTGAGTTCTTCTAAGTTACCGAAGATCTCAAGTTTCTTTTTGTTGAGGTTGATGGCATCTTTCCAAGAGAAGTAGCCACGGAACTTTAGCCACTCATCAAGGCTCATAGCCCAGAAGAGGTCGTGTCCGATTGGCTGATCAAGGACATCGATGATGTTGTGTTTCTCGTACTTGTTTTTGACGATGAGATGTACAAGGTCATCCATCCACTCCTTAACCTGCTCTTGATCGTAGCTTAAAGCTTCTTTCGACTTCAATTCGATAGTGATATTTTCTTTCATGTTTATCTCCTTGCTTAATTTTAACTATTTTCATCACAAAAAAACTAGAGATTTGCTAATGTTTTTCTCGATTTCTTATTACTGAAAACGCTGAAAATCGCTGAAAATTTACAAAAATAAATAGTAGATTTCTATGAAAAATCACTAATTGTAAGCGGTTACATACCCCAAATCGACCATAGTGCAAAAATAATTATTTCCTTTTCCGCGAGAGCGTGTATTATGCGGACAAGGGCACAATCCCGTACAGAAAGGAGAATTACCTATGAAAGACTTTGAAAGATTCAAGAAAAAGGTACTTCGCGAACACATCATCAAGTCCGCTTTAGTGGGCTTGGGAATCGGTCTCCTTGCCGCCGCATTGGCCATCGTCATCTCATTCTTGACGAACCCAGATGCTGCTGTGGTGACCGGCATCATCGCTGGCGTTCTCTTCGCTGGCGCTGGTGGTTATTATTATTGGTTCAAGACCAAACCATCCGACAAAAAGATCGCCCTTCGTCTCGATAAGAAACTTGGTTTGCACGAAAAGTGCGCGACCATGATCGAATTCCAGGAGAAGGAAGGCGCCATTCTTGCCAAGCAGCGTGAAGACGCCACCACCACTTTGGCTGAGAAACCAACCAAAGCCCTCAAATTCAGCGTGGGCATTTGGGTCGTCCCAGCTTTGGCTGTGGCCAGCGCATTCTTTGGTGCGTCCTTCTTAACTCCAAAGAACCTCAATCACTCAGACGAATCGATTGTCGACAGTTCTGGTAACTACGTTGACAGTAAGACAAGCGAATACATCAGCATCGCTAAGAGCGAAAACGAACAGCACAGCGGCGCAGATTCCGCCTTACAGTCATACATCGATAGCATGCTCGACAACCTCAAGAGCCAACTTGAAGGCAACAGCAACGTCGATCAAAGAAGCGAAATCGTCGACAGTGCAAAAGCTGGCCTTAGCGAATTCGTCGACGACCTTAACTCCAAAGAAGAGATTGGTAAGGCCCTTAAGACCGAAGCCGATCAACACCTTAAAGATCAGGGTCAAGACCTCATCGATGGCGATATCCAAGGCCTCAAGCAGGATTTCCAGGATATGTTCGATGATCTCACCTCCATGTCTACCGAAGATATGGTTGCCTATGGTGAAGAACTTGCCGATCAGATCGACGATGCCCTTGCTAAAGCCAAGCTTGCCGGCGTCAGCGAAGACGACGATCTCTACAAGGTATATGAGGAACTCGCAAGAAGACTCAGGAACCTTGATGATTACACCCAGGATCCAAATAATTCTGGCGAGCAACAGTCTGGTGAGCAGCAATCCGGAGCGCAGAACAGCAAAGCTCAGGAAGCTGTTGAATCTGCGGTTGCACAAGCTGCTAGCAAAGCCGCTCAGGAAGTCAGCCAACAGAACGAGAACGAACAGCTCGCCTCTGCCATTCAATCTATCATGGATTCCATGGTAAACCCTCAGCCAGGAAGCGAAGCAAGCGGTTCTGGAGATTCAGCAGGACAGACCCAAGGCTCTGGCGAAGGATCCGGTTCAGCAACTGAAGGTTCTGGACAGGGCTCCGGCTCAGGTTCCGGCTCTGGCTCAGGACAAGGTTCTGGATCCGGCTCAGGATCCGGTTCCGGTGAAGGTTCCGGAGAAGGCTCTGGCGAAGGATCGGGCGAAGGTTCCGGTCAAGGCTCAGAACCAGGCTCTGGAGAAGGCTCCGGAGCAGGCCCAGGTCAGCCAGGTCAAAACCCACATACCGACATCATTTATACCGGAGATGGAACAGTTGAGTACGGCAGCGTAATCGACAGCTACGGCGGCGCATATCACGACGATATGGGCGGCGGTGAAGGCGACGATGGCGATGCAGCCGACGACTACTTCAAATATCTATACGGTTCAGATGGACAAGGCGGAGGAAAATAATCCCCCGCTTTCTCCAAGTTTAAGGAAGGTTTCTATTTCAATAGGATATAAAAACAAAAGGCTCACTGTGAGCCACAACAAAGGAGTATCAAACAACAATGGAAGAAAAAGAGCAAATGATTCAGGAATTCAGTGAATCAGTCGCAAAAATCAAAGCAGAGCTTCATAAGGACATCATCGGTCAGGAAGAAGTCATCGATGACGTCGTTATCGCTATCATCGCTGGTGGCAACGTCCTTCTCGAAGGCGTCCCAGGCACCGGTAAGACCCGTCTTGTCCGTTCTTTAGGCCAGACCCTCGACTTACCATTCAGCCGTATCCAGTTCACCCCTGACCTCATGCCAAATGACGTCACCGGTACCAACATCATCAGAAAGGATGACGATGGCAACTTAACCACCCACTTCCAAAAGGGCCCTATCTTCGCCCAGATCATCCTCGCCGACGAAATCAACCGTGCTACCCCAAAGACCCAATCCGCTCTTCTCGAGGTTATGCAGGAGCACAAGACCACCGTCGCCGGCAAAACCTACGTCATGCAGGAACCATACTTCGTTCTCGCTACCCAGAACCCAATCGAGCAGGATGGTACTTACCCACTTCCAGAAGCTCAGATGGACCGTTTCATGTTCAAGGTCGCCATGGACTTCCCAACCGTCCAGGAACTCGCTGACATCGTTAATTTGACCCAGCACTCCCAGGCCGAGAACGCCACCAAGGTCGTTGATGGCCCAGCCATCATGAAGATGCGTGCCCTTGCCCAGGATGTTCCATGCATCCAGGAAGTCATCGACTACGCCATGACCTTAGTCCACAACACCCACCCAGAATTCGAGGAGACCTCCGAGGTCACCAAGAAATACATCCGTTATGGCTGCTCCCCACGTGCTGGCCAGGCTTTAATCACCGGCGCCAAGATCCGTGCTTTAATCCATGGCAACTATAACGTTTCGTTCGACGATATCGACGCTTTGGCTTTCCCAGTCCTCCGTCACCGTATCAAGATCAACTACAACGCCATCAACGAAGGCCTTTCGATCGACAAGGTCATCGAACTCCTCATCAAGGAAAACCGTAAGAATCGTTAATTAATATGCAATCGGTTATCGACGAAAGCTTTTTCCAACAACTTGAGCTATTCTCACTAGCGGTAAAGGATAATGTCGCTGGTCTTTTTGGCGGCAATCATAAATCGAAAAAGTTTGGTTCAAGCAGTGAATTCGCCGACTACCGCGACTACCTCGAAGGAGACGACATCACCAAGATCGATTGGAACATCTACGGACGAACCGAAAAGATGTACCTCAAGTTATATCTCGATGAGAGGCAGATGCAGACCCGTATCTACATCGATTGCTCCACTTCCATGTCCTACAATGGAAAAGACGAGATGGCAGTCCGGTTGGCCACTGCTTTGGCCTATCTCTCCATCAAAGAGATGGACCGTGTATCGATCTATGCCATCAGAGGCAAGATCGTTGAACCAATTTTAGAGAAGATTGTCGGAAAAGACGCCTTCACCCAGACCATAGGCCGCATCAACAAACTCAAGTTTGGCGGCGATGCCTATATCTCAGAGGCTCTTACCCGTTCGGTTGTTGGATTTGGCGATGGCAGGTCCATCATCATCAGCGACTTTTTAACAGACAACAATTTCTTCGACAGCATCGATTATCTTCGTGGAAAGAAGAGGGACGTACTTTGCTTACAGGTCCTCTCCCCGCAGGAAATCAAGCCTGAGATCCGCGGAAAGACGATCATCCGCGACTCCGAAGACTCCATGAGATTCTACAAAGACAACATCGGCCGTGAGATCCTTAACGCCTATAAGAAGGCAGTTGAGTACATCACCAGCCGCATTGACAACTTCTGTACCTCTCGTGAAGCAGACTATCAGCTGGTCACCACCGACCAGTCCGTTAAGGAGGTTCTCCTTAAGACATTAGCAGACAAGGGGGTAATCAAATAACATATGAGTTTCTTATTCCCTTTTGCCTTATTTGGCTTATTGGCGATCCCTGCCTTAATCATCATCTACATATTGCGCAATAAATATAAAGAGGAAACCGCGCCATCCACCTATATCTGGGAAATGGCCGCCAAACTCTTAAAGCGCAAAAACCCACTCTCCCGTTTCGAGCATCTCCTTGCCCTTATCGTGCAGTGCCTTGCCATCGCGGTCTTCTCCGTCGCCTTGGCTCACCCGGTCTTCACACTTGAAGGACAGGCCGATGACATCGTCTTCATCCTTGACTCATCTTCTTCCATGGGCATGGTCCATGAAGAGAAAACCCGTTTCGAGAGAGGCATCGAACTCATCAAAGAGAAAGCGGATGCCGCCGTCAATGGCTCCACATTCACTCTCATCTTAGCTGAGAAAGAACCACGTCTTGTTTGCCAGAATGTCGACGACATCTCTAGTTTCGACATCATGCTCACCGGTCTTGGCGAGCCAAGCAAATACGAGACCTCCCTTGCCGATTCCATCGCTTTGGCCCAAACGCTTTACAGCGAAGGAAAGGCTAACCTCTGCTATCTTGCGACCGATCAGGATTGCGCTGAGAACGTTCTCACCAACGTTGAGTGGCTTGACTGCTCCGATAATGAGGAGAACTACTCCATCACCGATCTCAAGTACAAGGTCGACAAGAAAACGGGCATCATCACCTTCGACGCCGTCCTCAGTTCCTATGCAAGTGACAAGGAAATTGAAGTCATGTTCTACATGAACGGCATCGAAATGGTCAAAAAGACCTATGCTTGCGAGAAAGGCCTTCATTACGCCATCTCCGCGACTGCTCCTACCGGCGGCAAACCAGTTGAGAGCGTCAAAGCCGTCATCACCAACCTTACCGATGGCTTGATGGACGACAACAGCTTCACCGTGTTCGCCAACACCCAGCAGGTTGACACGAAAGCCTTGATCGTCAGCTCGGCCCCAACTTACTTAGAGGCCATCTTCAACGCCATGAAGATTGACTATGTCACCATGACCCCAAGCAGCTACAGGCTTGTGTCAGGCTATGACCTCTATGTCTATGACAACTTCACGCCGAACCAGCTTCCACAGATTGGTTCCTCAATGTTCTTCGGACTTAAGAAGTCCGTCGAAGGCGCCGGCTTCCTCGTCTCCACCGATGAGATCACTCCAGATGAGGCCACTACCCTTGCCTGGGCCAACAACGAGGATTCAAACCTCTACAACACCCTTACCCGTGGTATCGGAAAGAACCGTGACATCGTCCTCAAGCAGTACATGCAGTACTCCCTTGTCAACGATTTCACCACCATCCTAACCTCGAATAAGAAACCATCTGTCTTCGTCGGAAGATCCGACTATGGCACCCGTGAGGTCGTCTTCAACTTCGATCTCCATAACTCCAACCTTCCGCTTCTTTACGACTTCGTTCCGCTCATGCGCAACCTCGTCGACTATTGCAAGCCGAAATTCCTCACCACCTTCGATTACACCGTAGGTGACAAAGCCGTCTTCAGCATTGCTGACGAAATCATGCAGGTCACTGTTCATAGACCTGATATGAAAGAGGGCGATGTCGAGCCTATCTATTTCGAGGAAGGTCAGGAACAATACCTCTACGAAACCCGCACCGTCGGTGAGCATATCATCACCATCAAATACAAGGATGGTGAGACGAAGGATGTCAGATTCTTCGTGCATATGAGCAAACCTGAGATGGACCCGCAACCAGCCGCTCAGGCCAACTTTGCGCTCGCGATCACCGATAATACCACTAAAGGCGATGGCTTATTGGACAACATCTTGCCTATCATCATCGCCGCCGCAGCCTTCTTCGCTGCAGATTGGATCTTGTACACTCATGAACAATATTGAAGTCAGAAGTCCATATTTAGCGTTTATCGCTATTCCTTTGGTTGCAATCGTCATCCTTTTCTTCTTCCACATCCCAAAGCAGAAGAGATTATGGACGAAACACATCATCTCGCTCGTTCTCCACTTCTTCATCGCAGCGACCCTCACCCTCACCTTCATCAACATCGAATATCTCCATACCACCATGGAAACGGAGCTTATCGTCCTTGCTGACTGCAGTGATTCTGAGATCGACTCGAAAGATAAACTCGATGACATCATCAGCGACATCTATGGCAAGCTTAACAGCACCACCAAAGCCGCTACCGTTGCCTTCGCCGAGTCACCAAAGACCGTTGTTGATTTCGGCGGACGTTACGACGGGGCCATCAAGAAGGTCTTTGAAGATGAGAGTTTCAAGAAGAACTCCACCAACTTCGAGAAAGCCCTCAAGTACGCGAATTCCTTATATACCGAAGGCAAAGTCCACAGACTCGTCATCGTTTCCGATGGCATTGAGACCGATGGCACTGCCAATCTCGCTTTAGAGGATCTCCGCCACAACGAAACCAAAATCGAGTGCATCTACACGAAAAACCCGAAAGAAGCCGCTAACGAGATCGCTATCACTAGCCTCAAGTTCGTTGATACCGTCTTCCTTAACAGAACCCAGACCGTCGAAGCCTCAATCCGTTCCTTCAAAGAGCAGAATGACGCCATCGTCTATCTCTGGAAAGGTGATGCCGTCATCGATCAGCAGGACTTCCCAATCAACCGTGGTCTCAACACTGTTGAGTTCATCCTTCCTACTAACGAAGTCGGAACCTTCGATTACAAGATCACCGTTGAAGCCAAAGACGGCAAAACTCTCGACGATGTCTATGCCGAGAACAACACCCGTAGCTTCACCCAGGAAGTCACCGATCAGTTCAAGGTCCTTATCCTTAAAGGGGATCAAAACACGAATGTGCGTAACATCTTCATCAACGACCTTAACTGCTTCACCCAGAACACCGACGTCACCGAGTATTGGTACAAGGACAACTCCTTGCAGCTCGATCTTGATACGCTTCTTAAATACGACGAATACATCCTCTACGATGTTTCCGTCAAAAACATCCCTCACTACGACACCTTCGTCGCCAACCTCTTCACCTGCGTCGCTTCTTATGGCAAAACCCTTCAGAACTTCGGAGAGCTTAACTTAAGCAATGAGGATACCGACGCGCTTAGCCTCTTCTCCGACATGCTCCCTGTCCAAATCGAGGGATCAAGCGAGAAAGCCGTCGTCCTTAACATCGACGTCTCTGGCTCTATGTACGGCCAAAGCATGGATCAAGCCAAAGCCGGCGCCAAAGCCTGCGTCGACATCCTTGGTGATAGAGACCTCCTCGGCGTCGTCTCCTTCTCCGATGATGCCAAAGTCGTCGCTCCACTCTCCTCTGCAAAGAGGAACTCCGATTCCATCAAAGCTGCTATCGACAGAATGGATGTCGAAGGCGGCACTGAGATGAACACCGGTCTTAAGAAGAGCTTCGACATGCTCTCCAACAGCGGATTCGAGTACAAATACGTCATCACCCTTTCCGATGGTGAGCCATTCGAGACCGAGAGAGAACTCGTCGAACAGGTCGAGAAGATGGCCGCATCAGGCATCGCCTGTTCCTTCATCAACATTCTCAATCCAAGCGGCGAGCAGCTTCTTCAGACCCTCGCAAACGCTGGTTATGGCGCATACTTCTACTGCGACAACACCAATCAGCTTGTCGACACCATGATCGAAGCCGTCGGCGCCCGTTCCCTTAGCGGAATGATCGACAACAAAGACCTTCCTGTCGGCGTTTCCGAAAAAGAAGACCCAATGATGGCTAACGTCAATCCAGATGCCTTAGGTTCCGTCAACGGCTCCTACATCTGCTACAGAAAACCAGACGCCACCACCGTCCTTACCATTCCTTATCAGAAAGAGGCCGAAAACGGTTCTGGAAGCGCGAACATTACCCTTCCGCTCTTCGCTTACTGGAAGTTTGGCAAAGGCGTTGTTTCCTCATTCACCTCTAACTTAGGCACCTGGACCTATACCTTCAGAAGAAGCGCCGAAGGAAAGCAGTTCTTCCAGAACGTCTGGAACAACCTTCTCCCTGAAACCGCTTCTCACGATCAGATTCAGTTCTCCTATGAAACCAGAGGCGTCACTTCCGACATCCACATCTATGCGGCTGATACGGACACGAACGCCGACGTCAAGGTAACGTTGATCGGTCCAAAGGGCGAGACCGCCGAGTCACAGCTTTTCTTCGATGGAAAGCAGTACAGCGGCAACATCCCGACCGCGAATATCGGTACCTATTCCCTCCACATCAACTACAAGCATCACATCACCATGACCAATGGCGAAACGATGATGGTCCCTCTCGGAGAAGGCGATTACCACCTCTTCTTCGACTATTCGAGCGAATATAACGTCTTCGATGCCTCTGAAGGCGAGCTTCTCTATCAGTTGGCCAGCACCCGTGACCAGGTCTCGATCAACGAGCCTAACTACGCGGCTATGTCCGAAGAGCTCACCAACCAGAGCTACCGCTCAACGAGCCTTTGGTTCCTCATCGCCACTCTCGTCCTCTTCCTCGCCGATGTCTTCGTCAGAAAAGGCGAAGCCAAAAAGAAGAAGAAGCCAGAGTACACGGTTGGCACCAATCTCGGTTAATTCCTCAAATAACAATTAAGGTCGCTTCTGGCGGCCTTTTTTGTTTGTCTCATATAAAATCATGGATTTGCCGATGATTTTTAAATTTGAGGGGTTTTTGCGAGGGATTTCTAGATATTAAAAAAGCCCACATTTCTGTGAGCTTTGTTTTTGGTTGATTTGCCTTAATTCCTTGGCGCTGTGCAGGTGACGTCGAGGAAGGCAACGACATCGTCGGCGCTAAGCGAGGAGAAGCTTCCATCGGCGGCATCACCATAGAGCTTAGCCTGGATGGTGTATCCGTCAGAGAAGGTCTTGGTGAAGGTATAGGTCGAGGATTTATAGTGACCAGAACCAGTCACATTGCCATTTGTCTCAGCCCAGTTCTTGCTCGTTGAGAGGGCTTTTCTCGCAACGGCCACGATTCGTTTCTCATAAGAGATCCAGTCGCCGCCTTTGATAATAGCTTTCTTGTTGGACTTCTTCTCGGCAGTATCGTTATAGGCGGCCAGATAGACATACGGCAGCATGTGTGGGACCTGAACGCCGATCTCGCTAAGAACCGAAAGGGTGTTATCGGACCAGTTAGTGCCTTTGACAGGTTCGTTATAGACTTCGGTGAAGTAAACTTCAATGGCCGGGTAAAAGCTGCCATCGCGGCCGTTTGGTTTGCCATACATAGTGAGGCTGATGCCCTGTTCATCCTGAGAAGCGTCAAGTCTCATCTGGGATGGCGTAGCGGCGTTGTTATAGGAAACGGTCCAGCCAGCAAGCTCGAATTGAGTCTTGGCTCTATAAACAAGATGCTGGTCATACGCACAGTCGCTCGTGATGAGCATGTGGGCATTGGTGTCGGCAGTTTTATCAACATGTATAATCTTGATCTCGCCGGTAAGATCGAAGAATGGGAGACCGTTGCCTCCTAAGCTTCTTCTGATCTCGGAGTCGATTGCTGGGTCCCAACCCTCAGTGTAATCGACGGAACTCTTCTCAGAAGTGGTTTCTGAAGCGATTAAACCAGAGTTATCGGAGGTATAGCTCTCTTCCATAGAAGTATTAGAAATGTTCCCGGAATTCTCATTTGAGGCAGAATCAGCCGGATTGTCGGTGCAACCAGTCAAAAGAAGGCTGGTGGCCAGTAATAATAATGCTTTCTTAGTTACGCGTGTGTACATAAATGCTAAAACCTCCTAATCTCCGTAGAGATTATTCCTATATTACGCAAAAACGCGAAAATGGAAATGATTATTTTATGTTTTGAAAATAATTAGCAAAAAATGCAATTAATTGTTGAAATAGTGAAGTTCGTTTCTATAATGCCCTCAAAAGACCACGAAAGGAGGGTCACAAAAATGAAAAAATCTACAGGCAGCATCTTGCTTCTCAGTGCTTTTGCGGCAATGGTATTAGCGGGATGCAACAACGGCGGAGATTCCTCATCCACCCCTGCGACTGGCTCATCTGACACAGCAGTCCAGACCAGTGCGGATGAAACTTCTGCCCCTGAAGGTACTAGTGAGGCCGGCACTTCCGCTGCGGGAACTTCCGCTGCTGGAACATCTGCTGCTGGAACTAGTACTGCATCATCTTCTGCTGCAGCTTCATCTGCGGCGTCTTCAAGCAGCACACCTGCTGTTGAGACCGATTGGAGCCAGAAGAGCTTTATCGGCGAGTATAAAGGCGGCATGAACAACCTTATCATCAATACTGATAAGACCACCAGTTGGGGAACTTCCACTGATAAATTCGCTGCTACTTATACTGACTTAGGCGGAGGAATCTATAAGATCCAGTCTGCCTCCAC
>JAEEGL013478685.1_pt1 | contig 23331 bp, 20 predicted proteins | sample 9134231 | NCBI WGS metagenome assembly JAEEGL01 (sample SAMN16246548, study PRJNA631951) | gut metagenome | biome: gut microbiome; feature: rumen; material: fiber-attached | host: Bos | place: Iran: Karaj | collected 2018-10
AGACCGTGGACGGAAAGGAAAAGTTCTTCCTGTACTTCTGCAACGGCGGCAACGGAATCGGCGTGCTGGCCTCGGACAGCCCCACGGGTCCCTGGCGGGATGAGCTGGGTCATCTGCTGATTACACGGGAGACACCCAACTGCGCCGGCGTGACATGGCTGTTTGATCCGGCGGTGATGGTGGACGGGGACGGAACGGGATATCTGGCCTTCGGCGGCGGTGTGCCGGAGGGGAAACAGGCGGCTCCCGGGACCGGGCGGATTGTCCGGCTGGGAGCGGACATGATGAGCCTGGACTGCGATCCTGTGACGCTGGACGTGCCGTGGCTGTTCGAGGATTCCGGAATCAACCGGATCGGGGATACCTATATCTATTCCTACTGCTCCAACTGGCAGACGGAAGGCAACACGCTGCGGCTGACCAGCGGAGCAATTGAGTACATGACCGCCGCCGATCCCCTCGGGCCCTACACCTACGCGGGGGAACTGTTCCCGAACGAGGGCCGCTTCTTCGGCATGTACGGCAACAACCATCATTCCATCGCCTGCCTGAACGGGGAATACTATCTGTTCTACCATAACCGGCCGGTGGAAAAGGCCATGGGGATTACCGGCAACTACCGCAGCCCGCAGGCGGACAGAATCACGGTCAACGGGGACGGAAGCCTGAAGCAGGTGACCGGCACCATGCAGGGTATCGCGCAGCTGAAGCCGCTGGATCCGTTCGGCGGCGTATCCGCTGCGACGATGGCGGACCAGGCGGGAATCCGGGTGGATACAGACGGAACGGCGTCATGGATCGCGGGCAGCGCGGGAAGCTGGACGAAGACCGCGGGGGCGGATTTCGGGGACGGGACGGAGCGCATCACGTTCACCGGCAGCGCGGAGGAAGCCGGCACGCTGTATGTGACGACGGACGGACCGGACGGGAAAATCGCCGCGGAAGCCAGCTATCCGGCGGGGGAATGGGAAGTTTCCGCGCCGCTGGCCCTGTCGGGCGTGAAGGACCTGTATATCGTGTTCGGCGGAGACGCCGTACTGAAGGCCTGGATCGCGGAAAACTGATTCCCCCGGCGGGAGGACGAAAACGCCGGCGGAAATCCGGGTATCATGCTGTATTTTTCAGCGTTTTACGGGAAAATATTTGAAACCGGGGCGGATATGCTGTATAATCGGTCGAACTCAGGAATTCTTTCGTACGACGATACGAGGAGGCTGATGGAATGAAGAGAATGCTTATTCTTCTGCTGGCGGCTGTGCTGGTGTGCTGCGGGCTTACCGCGTCGGCAGAAGGAGACACCCTGGCTTTCGACACGGGTGTAAAGACGGTCAACGAAGGAGCAACACTGCAGACAGTGCTGATCCGGGAAGGGGATCCCGCGGGCGGGGAAGTGACGTATTCCTCCTCCGACACGCGGGTCGCCACGGTGGATGAAAACGGCCTTGTCACCGGCGTGAAAAAGGGCGAGGTCACGATTTCCGCCGCGGTGAAAACGGAGAAAAAGACCTGGAAAGCCAGCCTGAGGCTGACGGTGATCCGGCCGGTGGAATCCGTTACGGTCAAAACGGAAAAGCTGCCGGTGTTCGCCGCGGACGATCCGCTGATCGCGCCGCTGCTGGCTGAACCGGTACCGGCCGAGCCGCTGCCGGACGAGCCGGAAAAAGAGGAAGACAAAGCGCTGCCGGTGCTCCTGCTGCCTGTGAAGAAGCAGTATGAGCTGTCCATGGTCGTGGAGCCGAAGGACGCGAGCACCCGGAAAACGGAGCTGACCAGCAGCGATCCGGAAATTTTCAAAACAAGGGACAATACCGTGACCGGCGTCGCGCCTGGCGAAGGAATCCTGACGGTGGCCAGCGTATCCACCCCGGACGTCGCGGACCGCTTCCGCGTGCTGGTGATCAAACCGGTGACGAAGCTGGCCGTACAGTCCTCCGCGCCCTCCGTGATGGTGGGCGGCCAGGTGACCGTCACCGCGGAAGCCACGCCTGAAGACGCGTCGATTCCCGCGGTGGTCTGGTCTTCCGGAGACGAGAATATCCTGACCGTGGACGAAAAAGGCGTCGTGACCGGCGTGAAACGCGGGAACGGCCGGGTGATCGCAACGGCCGTGGACGGCAGCGGCATCCGCGCGAACATTTCGCTGAAGGTGGTGCAGCTGCCGGAGAAGCTGACGCTCAGCGACAGTGAAATCACCGTGAGCGCCGGCAGGACCGCGGCGGTCAAGGCAACCATCGAACCGAAGGACGCAGACAATAAAAAGGTGATCTGGACGTCGTCCGACGAAAAAGTCGCCACGGTGTCCAGCGACGGCAGGATCAAGGCGGTTTCCCTGGGAGACTGCGTCGTGACCTGCACCAGCGCGGAAACGGAGTTCGTATTCGCGTCGGTGAACGTTCACGTGCAGCAGCCCGTGAAAAAGGTGGCCTTCCGCGACAAGTCCGCCATCGTGTACACCGGCGAAACCGCCCAGCTTTTCTGGACCACAGAGCCCGCTGACGCGTCGAATCCGACCGTGACGTTCACGTCCTCCAACGAAAAAGTCGCGACGGTGGACGCCTACGGCGTGGTGACGGGCGTATCCGCCGGAAGCGCGCAGATCAGCGCCGTGACGACGGACGGCACCAAACTGTCCGCCAGGATCAGCGTGCAGGTCGGCGAGCACGTCCGGGGCGTTTCCATGATCCGGCGGCACGCGTATATCGACAAGGGAGCGACTTCAACCGCCGGCGCGAACCTGGAGCCGCGGAACGCGCTGAACGACCGGATGACCTGGTTCAGCTCCAACGAGAATATCGTCAAAGCGGCCGGCGACACCAACAAAAAGATGCGGCTGACCGGCGTCAATTACGGAACGGCGGTCGTAACGGGCACGACGGAGGACGGCGGATACCAGACGTCCATCCAGGTAACCGTCGGCGATTACGACAAGGCGCTGAGATTCCTGGACTTCGATTTCGACAATCACGGGGAGGATTTCTGGCTGACCGTCCGCAACGATTCGGACGTGGAGGTTACCTCGATCGTGGCGGAAGTGGAGATGACCCGGAAGAACGGCAAGCCGGTGAAGATCAACACCAAGGACAAGACCAACAAGGTCCAGCTCGTCTGGAACGGCAGCCTGATGCCGGGCGATAAAACGAACTACCGGAACTGGAAGATGATCGATTACAAGGCGCCGAAGGACTTCATCAGCAACGACGACTATACCGGAAAGATCACGATCGTCCAGTATACGATCGATCACGACTGGATCAAGGTCATCCGGGAGAGAAACCGGCCCCATAAGGATTACTGATCGCGGCGGCCTGCGCGATGACACAGGATAACTGCAAGAACAAGGAGGATAATCAACATGTTGAAGCGGAGCATTTCCCTGATCCTGGCGGCGGTTCTGATGCTGGCTGTATGCGTTTCCGCCGTCTCAGCCGAAGAAACCAGCGTTGTAAACGAAATGTACATTTATACCGACAATACCGGCAAGCCGATGAACGTGCGCAACGCGCCGAACGGGGAAATCATCGGCCAGCTGGCCCAGGGCGAGAAGGTCCAGGTGGTTTCCTTCGTCAACGCCGACTGGGCGGAGATCCGGTATGAAGGCGCCGGAGACGGGCCTGCCTACGTGAGCAGAAGGTACCTGATCGACATCGATCCGGCCGTGCTGGCCGGACTGGTCGCGGAAGAGCAGGCGGCCTACACCAGCGATCCGCTGACGGATATCACCGCGGAAATCGAAACCGCGGTCAGCGTGGAACCGTACACCATCACCGTCCGGCCCGCCCGCGTGACCAGCTGGGTGGAAACGCGCTGGTTCCCCTGCCAGATCGGCCCGGCCATCGGCAGGTACAAGGCGTCCGAACAGCTGGTTGTCCTGAAGGAAATGGCCCATTACCTGCAGGTGCAGGATCCGGACACCGGGGACGTCGGATACATTCACAAAATGTTCGCAGCCAGGCTGTACTGACCGGCACAGAATACCGGATTGAGATAACAGAAGGAGGATATCCGTTATGAAAAAAATCATGGCCGTTCTGCTGGGCCTCGCTCTCCTGCTGGGGTGCGCCGCCGGACTCGGTGAGACCGCGGAGAAGCAGTCCCTCGGCACCATCCGCGCCAACGGTGAATTCACCCTCAAAGGCGTGATTCCGGAAGGCTACAAGGTCGTCCCCTTTGAGCTGGACGACGCAGTGATCCTGACCAATATCGTTTCGGACGATACCACCAAGCCGCAGATGACGCTGTCTATCGGTTTCGACGAGCTGTACGCGGATGTCGAACGGATGAACGACCTGGACGACGAGGCGATGGCCACGCTGGAAAGAACGTTTACCGTCACCGACCCCTATGCCGTCATTACCTATGACGAGACGGGCCTCGGCACGCGGCTGATGCTCTGCCGCACGATGAACGACTATTCCGATTACCTGACGGCGCTTTCCATTTACAAGGGATACATGATCGAGTTCAACATGGTGCCCGGAAAAGACGCGGAAGTGCAGCGGCTGACGGACGAAGAGATCCAGGCCGGCATCGGCTTCCTGACGGAACTCGATTTTGCCGAAGGCGCGGAGGATGTTACCCCGGCGACCGCGAACGCTGAATACGACGTCCTGATTACCGGATTTGACGCGGCGGCGAAGACGATCGACCTCACCATCCTGCAGCCCTATACCTTTACGGAATGGCAGCTGGTGTCGATCAATGCCGGCGATACGATCACCATCGGCAGCGAGGAAGTCACGATCGATACGCTGGAGTATCCTGATGACGAAGTGCTGATCAACGACGAATTCCGGTTCACCCGGAACGACGACGGGCTCTTTGCCGTCCGGCAGTACGAGATGCCCCTGATGCGGACCGCGCTGGAGATGACCGCCGCTGTTCCGGACGGGCTGAAGTATACGGAGAACGTGGACCAGGAATCCGGCGAGCCGCTGGACGAGCCCGCTGAAAAGACCGCGGAGGAGTTCTTCGCCGCGCTGGAGGCTTCCCGGAACGGCGGAATCCTGTTCGACTCCCAGAACGTCCGCGCCGTCTTTGACGAAAACGGCAGCCTGGCGGAGATTGTGCGCTATTACACGCCCTGGCAGTGAAAAAACGGGACGATATCCCGCGCTGTGTACTATTGCGGTTTTTTATTTGACACCGCAGGGGCGGAAGGGTAAAATATCATAGCAAAGGCGGGACGTCTTTGCCGGGATCGGTAAAGACGTCTTTCTTTATGGATATCGGGAGGAGATTGTTGCTATGTCATGTACCGCGATTGTCGGGATCAACTGGGGCGACGAAGGCAAAGGACGCATGGTGGATCTGCTGACGGAGAGATATGACGTCGTCGTGCGCTTTCAGGGCGGCGGAAACGCCGGGCACACCGTGATCAACGAATATGGAAAGTTCGCGCTGCACCTGCTGCCGTCAGGCATTTTCCGCAAGGGCGTCATGAACATCCTGGGGAACGGCGTGGCGCTGGATCCCGAGAACCTGCTGGCGGAGATCCGGACGCTGGAGGAAAAAGGCGTCCGCGTGACTCCGGAGAACCTGATGATCAGCGACCGGGCGTCGCTCCTGCTTCCGTGGCACCGGAAGCTGGACGAACTGGAGGAACTCCGGCTGAAGGACAAGAAGTACGGATCCACCAAACAGGGGATCGCGCCGTTCTATTCCGACAAGTACCAGAAGAAGACGGTGATGGCCGGGGAGCTGTTCTATCCGGAAAAGGTCAGGGCGCACCTGCGCGACCTGGCGGAGTGGAAGAACCTGACGCTGACCGGCGTGTACGGCGCGGATCCGGTCACGGAGGAAGAGCTGGAAGCCTGGCTGGAAAAATGCTGCAAGCCCCTGATGCCCTTTATCGGCGACACGCGGGAATACCTGTGGGAGGCCGACCGGAACGAAAAGCAGATCCTGTTCGAGGCCCAGCTGGGCAGCCTGCGGGACCTGGATTACGGCATCTATCCCTATACGACGTCCTCCAATACCCTGGCGGCCTACGCGCCGGTCGGCTCCGGCCTGCCGGCGGCGGACGTCACGAAGGTGGTCGGCGTGGTGAAGGCCTATTCCACCTGCGTCGGGGAAGGACCCTTCGTCTGTGAAATGTTCGGTGAGGAAGCGGAAGCCCTCCGCAAAGCCGGGGACGAGTACGGCGCAAAGACCGGCAGGCCCCGCCGGGTCGGGCCGATCGACCTGGTGGCGACGAGATACGGCGTACAGGTCCAGGGCGCGACGGAACTGGCGCTGACGAAGCTGGACGTCCTGAGCGGCCTGGACGAGATTCCCGTCTGCGTGAAATACGAACTGAACGGGGAGGAGACGGACCGGTTCCCGTTCCCGACGGTGCTGGAGGACTGCAAGCCGGTGATCCGGAAGGTGAAAGGCTGGAAGACGGACATCAGCGGCGTGCGCACATGGGAAGAACTGCCGGAGGAAGCCAAGGCGTACGTCAACATGGTGGAACAGGCGATCGGACGGCCGTTCGTGTATATCTCCGTCGGACCGGAACGGGACAGTATCATTCGCAGAGGGAAATAATATGACAGACAGATATGAAACGCCTTTGGGATCCAGATATGCTTCGGATGAAATGATGCGCCTGTTCTCGGCGGACACGCGGTACCGGACGTGGCGAAAGCTCTGGGTGGAACTGGCCCGGGCGGAAATGGAACTCGGGCTGCCGGTGACGCAGGGGCAGGTGGACGAGCTGGCGGCGCACATCGAGGATATCGATTACGAATGCGTGCGGCAGCGGGAAAAGGAAGTGCGCCACGACGTCATGGCGCACGTATACGCCTACGGCAAAGCAGCGCCGTCCGCGGCGGGCATCATCCACCTGGGAGCGACGAGCTGCTACGTGACGGACAACGCTGACCTGGTGATTTACCGGGACGGCCTGAAGCTGCTGCGCAAGGGCCTGCTGGCGGTGATGAGGAACCTGTGCGACTTCGCGGAGAAAACGAAGGCGATTCCGACGCTGGGCTATACCCACTACCAGCCCGCGCAGCCGGTGACCGTCGGGAAACGGGCCTCCCTGTGGCTGCAGGACTTTATGACCGACCTGGAGGAGATCGATTTTGTGATCGACCACCTTCCTTTCCTCGGGTGCCGGGGAACGACCGGAACGGAAGCCAGCTTCATGGACCTGTTCGAGGGCGACACGGAAAAGATCGACGAGATGAACCGGAAGATCGCCGCGGCGTTCGGGTTCGGGAAACGCTTCGACGTATGCGGGCAGACCTATCCCCGGAAGGCGGACAGCCGGATCCTGAACGTGCTGAGCGCCATCGGCCAGAGCTGCTACCGGATGGCGAACGACATGCGGCTGCTGCAGCATGACCGACAGATGGAGGAACCCTTCGAAAAGAACCAGATCGGGTCTTCCGCCATGGCATACAAGCGGAACCCCATGCGCAGCGAGCGGGTCTGCTCCCTGAGCCGGTACCTGATGACCCTGCCCCAGAACGCGGCGATGACGGCTTCCACCCAGTGGATGGAACGGACGCTGGACGATTCCGCGAACCGGCGGATTTCCCTGCCGGAAGGCTTCCTGTGCGCCGACGCGGTGCTGCGCCTGATCCGGAATATTTCCGACGGGATCCGGGTCAACGAAAAGGTGATTGAAGCGACGCTGCGGGAGTACATGCCGTTTATCGCGACGGAAAACCTGCTGATGGAGGCCGTCAAGCGCGGCGGCAACCGGCAGCAGCTGCATGAAGTCATCCGGAGCTGCTCCATGGCGGCGACCGAGCGGATGAAGAACGGCGAAAGCTGCGACCTGCTGGAACGGCTGGCTGCCGAACCCGCCTTCGGCATGACGGCGGAGGAGATGCGCGCCGTGCTGGATCCGAAGAAGTATACGGGACGCTGCGCCGAGCAGACGGAAGCGCTGGTCAGCAAAATACGCCCGATGCTCGCGGACGCACCGGACGAAGAGGTATCCATCGAGGTTTAAGAGACTGCGCGGCCGGGCCGCGATCCGTAATCCCAAAAGAAAGCAGCAGAGGCGCCTGAGGCGCCTCTGTTTTATTGCGTCTGCCGGGATTTCCGCCGGAGCGGAGGGAATCAGACGATACGCATACGCTTGTCCCTGAGCTTTCCCTCCCGGTTGAGGGAGACAAGGCGGGTATAATGCTCCACGGCGGTTTCCATGATGATTTCCCAGGGCACCGGGATGGTTTCCCGCGCCCTTTCGCCGGTACGGGCCAGCAGGTCCGGATCATCCAGCGCGCCGCAGATCACACGGCACAGGTCCCCGGGCGTGTTTTCGCAGAGGAAACCGTTTTCCCGGTCCCGGATGATATCCGCCGCGGTACTGCCCCGGACCATGACGGAAGGCGTCCCCATGACGGCGGCCTCCCGGACGACCATCGGCGCCGCGTCATACAGCGACGGGAAGGCGAACAGGGAAGCACGGGCATACAGCGCGTCCAGCAGGGAAGCGTCCGTAATATGCCCCAGCATCTGGGTCCTGTCCTGGATGCCCAGGCTGTGGATCTTTTCGTCGATCGCCTGCATGTCTATCCCCTGGCCGGCCAGCAGCAGCCGGAACGCCTTGCCGGCCTTTTTCATTTCAGCACAGGCTTCCAGGACGGTCAGGATGTTCTTCTTCCAGTCCATCTGGCCGACGAAGAGAATGACGGGATCGGACCCCAGATTCCAGCGGCGGGAAACCTCCGCCACATCCGAAGGGGAAACGGAGCGGAAGGTCGCCCCGTTCGGCATGACGACGATGTCGCCCTCGTACCCGTAGCTGCGGAGCACGTCCGCCGTACTCTTCCCGACAGCCCAGACCTCGTCGCAGCGGTTATAGAAATTGACGACAAATTTAGTCCCCATTTTCGCGATGGATTCCGACTTCGTCGCCTTCAGGAAATCGTCGTAATATTTCGAATGAAAAGTACCGACCAGCGGAAGCTTCCGCAGGCACGCGATCCGCAGCGCCTCCGAGCCCGAGGTAAACGGGCTGTGGGCATGAACCAGGTCGAGACTGATCATCCGTATCCGTTTGCGGTAATGGGAATCCCAGACCGCTTCCCCCTGGCGGTACTGCCGCATGCCCGGCAGGGTGCGCCCTTTGAAATCCACCAGCTGGAAAGGAAATCCGCCCTGGTATCCCGTATCGTACATCGGGGCGACCACGGTCACCTGGTGCCCCATCTTGCTCAGCGTATCCGAATAAGCGTAAACGACACGGCCCACCCCGTCCACCATGGGCAGGAACGTATCGGTAAACTGGCCGATTCTCAACCTCGCGATTCATCCTCCAACCCTTATTATCTCACAAAAAGGGGAAAAAAGCAAAACGATTCTTCCATGCCGCGCCCGCTTCCTTGACACCGGGCGGAACCGGGTGTTACAATTTCCGCAGAAAGAAAACATATCAGGAAAGCGGACTTTTCCGCACGATCTTTTTCCGACCCGGCCGGATATACACCACAGAAAGGGCTGATCGCGGTTGAAGAGGGAGGACTACTGGGCCAGGCCCACCATGGAACAGGAACAGCAGGAGAGATCCGAAACAGAACCGGAGAGCGCGGAAGAGGAGCCTGCGCGCAAGCCGGAGGAGAAGACGATTTCCGGCTGGGTCATCGTAGGCGCCATATGCTGGCTGATCATCGCGATTATCTTTATTATCGGCTGGGTCGAGGCCGGAAATGGAAACCGGCTTGAATATACGCTTGATTTCCTGGCGGATATGGGATAGGGATCCGGATAAGGAAACACAGACTGCGGCGGAGCCGCGGAGGAAGGAGAATGGAAACATGTTCAGACGGATTGTCAGCCTGGCGGCCGCAGCGGCGATGTTCTTTGCGCTGGCCGTTCCGGCGGCCGGGGCGGAAGGCGCCGGCGAGCCGGCGGAGGGAATGAACCGGGTGATCTTCTACTGGTACGGCGACGGAGCGGACTACGCGAAATGCGACATGTGGATCTGGTTCCCGAACGCCGACGGGCGCGGCTACCTTTTTGAGCCGTGCGATTACGGCGTCCGGGTGGTTCTGGACGTGCCGGAAGGGGTGAGCCAGGTCGGATTCATCGTCCGGAAGGAATGCTCCGATCCCGGCGGATCCTCCTGGGGATCGGCCACGAAGGACGTCGACGCGGACCGGTACGCGGATATTGCCGGGAAGGTGACGGAAGTATTCCTGAAACCGGGTGACAGCCATATGTATCTGAGCAGGGACCACGGAAAAACGCTGTACGAGGAGAAAAAGTTCACGCTGGCGGGCATTACGGCGATGAACGAGATCCAGTATTTCATCAATCCGGCAATGCGGATCGAATCCCTGGACCAGGTCCGGGTGGCCGCGGACGGACAGGAAATCCCGGTAACCGGGCTGTCGAGCCTGAACAACAACGTGGTGACCGGCAAGATCACGGTGGACGGGAAGCTGGACCTGTCCAAAGTGTATACCGTTTCCATTGAGGGATACGGCGAGATCAACGCCGTGCCGACGAAGGTGTTCGATTCCGCTGAATTCCGGGAAACGTACACCTATGAAGGCAGCGACCTCGGCGCGACGCTGACGGACAGCGGTACGCTCTTCAAGGTATGGGCGCCCACCGCTTCAGCGGTGCGGCTGAACCTGTTTGAAGCGGGCGACGGCGGCGAGGCGTACGAAACCGTCGACATGGCCCGCGGGGAACAGGGCGTGTGGAGCGCCGAAGCCCCCTGCGGCCCGGGGACGTACTATACCTACCTGGTCAGCACGTCCGCCGGCGAACAGGAAACAGTGGACCCCTACGCGAAGGCGGTCGGGGTCAACGGCGACCGGGGCATGGTGGCGGACCTGGACGCGACCGATCCGGAGGGATTCGGCGCGGATTCGTTCGTGAAAAACATCGGCGCGTACAACGAGGCCGTGATCTGGGAGGTTCACGTACGGGATTTCTCCAACAGGCTGGCTTCCTCGAAATACCCGGGCAAGTATCTGGCGTTTACCGAGCACGGGCTGACCAACAGCGCCGGGGAACCCGCGGGGATCGATTACCTGGCGGATCTGGGCGTGACCCACGTGCACCTGCAGCCGGTATACGACTTCGCCACGGTCAACGAGGCGACCGGCGATCCGGCCTTCAACTGGGGCTATGATCCGAAGAACTACAACGCGCCGGAAGGCAGTTACGCGACGGATCCGTACCACGGCGAGGTCCGGATCACGGAATTCAAGCAGATGGTGCAGGCACTGCATGAAAGCGGATTCGGCGTGGTGATGGACGTCGTGTACAACCACACGTACAACGCGAACTCCTGCCTGAACAGGACCGTGCCGTACTACTACTACCGCTACGACGCGATGGGATCGCTTTCCAACGGCTCCGGGTGCGGCAACGAGACGGCGTCCGACCGGCCGATGGCGCGCAAATATATCGTGGATTCCGTCCGCTACTGGGCGGAGGAGTACCACGTCGACGGCTTCCGGTTCGACCTGATGGCCCTGCATGACATGGAAACCATGCAGGCGGTGGAGGCGGCGGTCCACGCCGTCAATCCCAACGCGATCATCTACGGCGAGGGATGGACGGGCGGCACTTCCACCCTGGTGGAGGGCCTTCGGGCCAGCCAGTCCAATATCCGCAAGGTGACGCCCTCCGAAGGCGCGATCGGCGGAATCGCGGTATTCAACGACGCGATCCGGGACGGCCTGAAAGGCAGCGTATTCGATTCGAAGGAGAAGGGATATATCAGCGGCAACGCCTCCAAGGGCAACGCGGAGAAGATCATTTTCGGCCTTGCGGGCGGGGCCAAGAGCAAGGCGGTATCCTGGCACGTTCCGGACAACGCGGTCGTCAACTACATGTCCTGCCACGACAACCATACGCTGTATGACCGCCTCCTGGCGTCGAACGGCGGCGACAGCGAGGAAGCCCGGCTGCAGATGAACCGCTTCGGGATTTCCGTCATCATGATCGGCCGGGGCATCCCGTTCTTCCTGGCCGGGGAGGAAATGCTCCGCAGCAAGGGCGGGGACTCCAACAGCTACGCCTCCGGGGACGAGGTGAACAACATCCGCTGGGACGACCTGGCCGCCGGCAGCGAGGCCATGAAGATGCGGGATTACTACCGCAGCCTGATCGCCATGCGCAAAGCGAACGATTTCATCACGAAGGGAGAGATCGCCTGCAGCGTCGTCCGGGAGAACGCCGTCGAAGCGACCTGGACGCAGGACGGCAAAACCGTCGCGTACGCGCTGATCAACCCCTCCGCGGGCACGCTGGACTGGGCGCTGCCGGAAGGGGAATGGGGCGTCCTGATGATGAACGACGAAATCGCCGCGGAACCGGCGGCGGACGTGAGCGGAACGGTGAAGGTCGAAGGCCGCACCGTACTGCTGCTGAAGGCGAAATAATCAGATTTCTTCCAGAATGGTAATTTTCACCTGATCCGGCCCCCCGAATACCAGGGCGCGCCGGTCGGTGCAGGGATCCTCGTAATCCGTGCGGACGTCAATCCCGTTCATCCGAAGCCGCTTCAGGATGGACGGGATTTTTGACGCGGTGAAAACCAGTTCCTGGCCTTCCGGAACGGGCGCGTCCGGATCGCAGCGGAACTCGGCCTGGCTGCGGCCCAGCTGCAGCAGGACGGTCTGCTTTCCGGAGTCCGGATCCCGCAGGCGGGCGACCATCCGGTAGCCGAGCTTTCCGGAATAGAAGTCCATGACCGCGTCCGCGTCCGAGGCCCGGAGTACCGTCCGGGAAACAGCGACGGATTTCCGGAACGGATAAAGCGTATGCGAACGCACCCCCGCGCTCCAGGAATGGTACGCCTTCAGGTTCTTCCGCCAGACCGGATGGGTGACCACATAGGCGAAGGAGATATACAGGCATTCCCCGATAAATCCCCCGAGGGTATTCGATATGATGTCGTCCAGGTCGTACAGCCCGCGCCGGGTGACCAGCTGCAGGTTTTCCGTGACGAAGGACAGCAGGAAGCAGACCAGCGCCGGCCGGAGGTACACCCGCTCCCGGAACCAGCGGAACGCGTAGGGCAGCAGGTAGCCGAAGGGCACGAAGACGATGATATTCAGATAGAACTGGATCAGGTCTTCCGGCCGGACCAGCTTCACGTTCTGAAACGCGGAGGCGAAGCCCTCCGTAAAGATCCGGCGGAACACGTCCGTGAACCCGTGGTCCGTGGAGAAAGCGTCGATCTGGTCCCGGAAGGGATCCACGTGGACCACGTAGTCCGTCATCGCGGAGCGGGAGAAGAAAGCGAGCCAGGCGAATACCAGCGCGTAGAGCAGGATTCCCCCGGTCAGGAGGCACTGGCGGACGGCCAGGTAACGGTCCGCCTGCGGATTGGTGCTCAGCCCGCCGTGCAGGTTCAGCCCCAGTTTCCCGCAGATTTTCCGGTCGGCCCAGGGGATCATCCAGACCATGACGGCCACCAGCGCCGTGACGCACAGCACCATGGCCAGGTTATTGACGTCGCTCGCGCTCACGGCGTTTCACCTCCCGCGGAAGCGCCGGCGCGCTGCGGCGGCAGCAGGGACGGGAACCGCAGGTTCCGCGGATCGTCCGCGTCCAGCCCGCTCAGATAGGACCGGTTGCCGATGATTTCCGCCAGCTCCTCCCGGCTGATTTCCGAGCGGAACAGGCAGCGGTATGCCGCGGTGATCATCCGGACGGCAAGATCCAGGGCCTTTTCCCGGAGCTCGGCAAAAGTCTCAAAGGATGTAACGGAAGGCTCGTGGCTGTGGCGCCATTCCTGCTTTCCGTTATTTTCCACGTCGATTTCGTTGAAATGGGATTCGGAATAGGTAAAGGATTTCAGCCGGGGGTGGCGGGTCAGCCGCGCCAGGCGGGAAAAGAGCCCTGCGGGGTTCTCGATGACCCGGTATACCAGATGATGGCGGCCGCTGGCGTGATTCAGCGCGCTCCAGCAGTTTTTCCAGCCGTAGACGGCGTCAAACACCGCGTCGACGTCCGGCCGGATCGACCCGGGCAGGCGGCAGCGGGGGAAATAGGATCCGGTGATCGCGTGACGGCTGCCTTCCAGGCCGGCGCGGCGGAGCTCCATCATGTCCAGGCTGTGTTCGAAGCTCATATGGCAGCGGGGGAAATCGTATTTTTCCTCCGTGAGATGGATGATATAGGGATGGGTGACGGAGTCCAGGGCGTAATGGCACAGGAACCCGGCCAGATAGGAGAACAGATCCTCCGGCGAAGCGCTGACCTTCACCCGGTCGGCCAGGGCCATCAGGAAGGCGCCGGGCCGGGTGGTATGCATCGTGCGGCCGCGGCCTTCCCGCCGCTTCCAGGGGCGGTACATGAACCAGAGATCCGGCCCGAAAAGCGCGAAAGTATAGGGATCGTCCGCCAGCTTCTCCCGGATCTCCTCCGGCAGCGCCCGCCTCACATCCCGGCCGAAAACCGCGTGAACCACAATATCCGGCATACTTCCGCCTCCCCTGAACCTTTCCAGCCAGTATACCATTTTTTGCGCCGGGCAACAAGACAGGGAGGGGAAGAATGTGGTATAATCAGCAGGGGCGTCCGCCTGCCCGAGCGCTGTCCGGGAGGACGCCCGTCCCACCGGTGCAGCGGACAGATCACAGGAGAAAAAGCCTATCATGAACAGATATGCAAGAAGATTCGCGGCATTCCTGCTGGCGGCGATGCTTCTGATCCCGGTATACGCCTCCGGCACGGAGGAAACGGCGCCGTCCGCGACGCCGGCCCCGGCGTACACGACCGTGCTGAGGAGCGGAAGCAGGGGCGAAGAGGTGGAGCAGCTGCAGCTGCGGCTGGCGGAGCTGGGATACGAACCCGGGTCGGCGGACGGCATTTTCGGCCGGGGGACGAAGACCGCCGTACAGGAGTTCCAGAAGCGGAACGGGCTGAATCCGGATGGGGAGGCCGGGCCGCGGACGCAGGAAATCCTGTATTCCGACGCGGCCGTTCCGATGCCGAAGCCCGAGGAGGTCAACGTGCTGGCAAGGGCCCTGCCGATGCTCGTCAACAAGACGCATCCGGTGGACGAGTTCCTGGTGCCGGCGAACCTGGTCGCGCTGGAGGACGTGCTGGATCCGAAACTGGTGAAGATCAAATACGCGGGCACGAAGGCGGTCCGGGAAACCGCGGAAGCCCTCGGGAGGATGCTGGAGGCCGCCCGGGAGGACGGCGTGACGAAATGGCAGGTCAGCACCGCATACCGCTCCTACGCCCAGCAGGAGATGACGCTGAACAACAAGATCAGCTCCTACCTGAACCAGCACAGCGGGTGGAGCCGGAACCAGGCCCGCAGCGCAGCGCTGCGCACCGTGGCGGAGCCCGGGTGCAGCGAACACCAGCTGGGGCTGGCCGTCGACATCAACGTTCCGGGCGCCCCGGCGTTCAAGGGGACAAAGCAGTGCAAATGGCTGCATGAACACTGCTGGGAATACGGGTTTATCGTCCGCTATACGAAGGAAAAGAAGGACATTACCGGGTTCGACGCGGAGGAATGGCACATCCGGTTCGTGGGCGCGGACCACGCGCTGCGGATCCGGGACCTCGGGCTGTGCCTGGAGGAATACCTGGACGGAATCGCGGACGGCACGATCGTTCTGCCGGACGGAACGGAACCGGACGGGACCGGAGAAACGGAGAAAACCGAAGAACCGATCGAGATCGGGGAAATCATTCTGGACGACGACGCGCCGTAAAAAGGGAGAATCGGAATCGTGACAAAAAAGAGAGCGGTTGTAATCGCGGCGTTCCTTGCCGTGGCAGGCGTCGCGCTGTGGTTTGCGCTGGCGGGCCCCGAAAGCAGGGAAGCGAAGGATATCCTGAACGGCCGGGAACGGCTGGTCCTGCTGGACGGGGAGGAAGCGGCGGAAACGGCCCTGGTCCCCGGAGCGGGGACGGAGGGCCTGCGCGTGATCGTCCGGCTCAGCGATACGGTGCTGGCGAACCTGCCCTTCGGGGAGGCGCACACGCTCGAGGTGATCCAGCAGAGCGGCAGGAATACGATCCGGATCACGGGGGACGCGGTTTATATGGAGACGGCGGACTGCCCGGGGCACGACTGCGTCGATATGGGACGGTACACCCGGGACAACTGGGAAACAAGGCAGATGATCGTCTGCCTGCCGCACAGGCTGAGCATCCAGGTGACGGACTGACCGGAAAAAACGGAGTGGCGAGAAAATGATCAAGTTAACGGAAAAAAGAAAAAAAGAAATGATCCAGGCGTATGCCCAGATCCTGGCAGGGTGCGTGATCGGCGCGGCGGCTTATCCGACCTTCCTGGTGCCGAACAGTATCGCGCCCGGAGGACTGACCGGCGTGGCCACGATCCTGAACCACCTGTTCCAGTGGCCGGTCGGTACCGTATCCCTGGCCATGAACATTCCGCTGTTCCTGGTCGGCTACCGGACCATGGGGAAGATTTTCGCCTTCCGCTGCCTGGTGGCGACGCTGCTGTTCTCCCTGCTGATCGACGTCCTGCCGCTGAGGCCCATTGCTGTGGAGCCGGTGCTGGATCCGCTGATGGGCACGCTGTTCGGCGGCGTGATGCTGGGAATCGGGCTGGGGCTGATCCTGCGGGGCGGGGCCACCACCGGCGGCACGGACATGATCGCCCGGATCGTCCACCGGCGGTTCAGCTTTATCACCGTGGGCATGTTCCTGTTCGCGCTGGACTTCCTGGTCGTGATCGCGGCGGCGGTCCTGATCAGCCGGGAAAAGGCGCTGTACGCCCTGCTCAGTATCTACGTCTGCTCCAAGGTCATCGACAGCGTCATGGTCGGCTTCGGCGGCAACAAGGCCTGCTTTGTGATGACCGGCGCGTGGGAAAGGGTGACGCAGCGGGTGATGGACGAGGTCGGCCGCGGCGTGACCCACCTGGAAGCGCGGGGCGCCTATTCCGGCGACAGCCGGCCGGTGGTGCTGTGCGTCGCGTCCCGCCAGGAAGTGACGACCCTGAAGCGCATTGTGCAGGAGGAAGACGAGAAGGCCTTCATGTTTATCACGGAAGCCCACGAGGCGCTGGGGGAGGGATTCTCCCGGCTGGACGGGAAGGAATAAACCGGGAGCGGCCGGATATCGGAATATCATACCTGCGCAGGACTTTACAATGGAGAAGCCGGTACGTTCCCCGGGACCTGCTTCCGCTCCCGCCGGCGGATCCGGTTGATGTGGCGCTCAAAGCTGCCGCTGTCCAGGAGCTCCGCCAGCACATACTGTTCAAAGGCCGGCACGGAACAGGAATAGAAGCCGACCTTCAGCCGGAAGACGGATACCAGCCGCCTGGGCAGCACCATGTATCCGACGCGGAACGAGGGGGATACCGTGCGGGAAAACGTATTCATGTAAATGACGTTCTGCATCGGGGCGGCGGCGAAAACTGTTTCCTCCACCTTCCGCAGGAGCGAAAACTCCGATTCGTAGTCGTCCTCCACGATGACCCGGTCCGGCCGGGAAACCCAGCGCAGGTATTCCCGGCGCTTGGACGCTGAGGCGGTAATCAGGCTGGGAAAGCTGCGGAAGGGCGTGATATGCAGTACGGAGGCGGGCGTGGCCGCCAGCGCGTCCGACCGGATCCCGTCCTGCGCAAGCGGCAGGTAATCGCACCGGACCCCTTTCGAGCGGTACACCCGCTCGATTTTTTCATAGGACGGGGATTCGATACCGTAGATCCGGTCGTTGCCCAGCATCTCCACCACCAGCCCGTACAGGTATTCCGCGCCGGAACCGATGACGATCTGGTCCGCTTCCGCCCGGATCCCGCGGTTGCGGGAGAGATACCGGCAGAGCGCTTCCCGCAGCTCCGTACACCCGGTGTTCGGCGGCTTGACCAGGATCGCTTCGCCGTAGTCGGCAAGCACCCGGCGCATGACGCGGGCCAGCGCCGGGAAAGGGAAGGAATCCCGTGAAACCGCGGCGGCCGCGGCGGGCGCGCGGGAGGCGGAAACAGGCGCCGGGGACGAGAACGCGTCCGTTTCCCGGTAGATCACAAAGTACCCGCTTTTCGGGCGGGCTTCCGCATACCCTTCCTCGCAGAGCAGCTCGTAGCAGTGATCCGCGGTGACGGGACTGACGCCCCGGTCCCGGGACAGGCTCCGCCGGGAAGGAAGACGGCTGCCGTACGGGCGGGCGCCGGACAGGATCTCTTTCCGCAGGCTTTCATACAGGGCCAGGTAGGCCGGCTTTTTTTTCTCTTCCATCTGGTATTATAAAAAACTCCTTTTCTGGCACTTTTCATATGACCAAAACAAGGATATACTTCAACGCATCCGAAGTCAAGGGGGAATGCTGTATGAAGCGCGTGCTGACGGTTCAGGACATCTCCTGCCTGGGGAAGTGCTCCCTGACGATCGCACTGCCGGTGATTTCCGCCATGGGAAGCGAAACGGTGATCCTGCCGACCGCGGTGCTGTCGACCCACACCATGTTCAAAAACTTCACGTGCAAGGACCTGTCCGACCAGATCGGGCCGATTACGGAGCACTGGAAGAGCGAAGGCGTCACCTTTGACGCGATTTATACCGGCTACCTGGGAACGGCGGAACAGATCGACCAAATGAAGCAGCTGTTCCGGGATTTCCGGAATGAAAACACAGTGGTGTTCGTGGATCCGGTCATGGCGGACAACGGGAAGCTCTACCCGGCGTTCGACATGGACTATGTCCGGAAAAACGCGGAGCTTTGCGCGGGGGCGGATATTATCGTGCCCAACATCACGGAAGCGTGCCTGATGACCGAAACGGAATACCGGGAAGAATACGACGAGGCGTACATCAGGGGACTGCTCTCCCGGCTGAACGAATTCGGCGCGGGCATCAGCGTGCTGACCGGCGTGTCCCTGGAAAAGGGAAAAACCGGCGTCATGGGATACGACCGCAGGGAAGATACGTACTTCGTGTACCAGAACAGGAAGATCGACGCGTCCTACCACGGCACCGGGGACCTGTTCTCCAGCGTATGCGTCGGCGCGATGATGAGGGGCAGCACCTGGCAGGAGGCCATGCGGACCGCCGCCGATTATACCGCCCATACGATTGAAGTGACGCTGAAGAATCCGAAGCAGCCCTGGTACGGGGTGGATTTCGAGGCGACGCTGCCCGAACTGGTGCTTGCGGAATAAACAGGAGACATGGAGGGAAACAGCGATGGGATATTCAGCCACGGACCGGAAAATCCGGCAGATGACGATCACGGCCATGTTTACCGCGATGACGGTCATCCTGAGCCTCAGCGTTTTCAGCATCCCTGTTCCGGGAGGACATCTGTACTTCTGTGACACGGTGATCAATATCGCGGCAATCCTGCTGGGTCCGGCCTACGCGTTCGTCGTGGGCGGGATCGGATCGTTCCTCGGAGACTTCTTCTTTTATCCGGCTCCGATGTTCGTATCCCTGGTGACGCACGGCCTCCAGGCGGCGGCTGTCAGCGTGATCAGCCACCGTATGTTCCGGGGCAGGCAGGTGCTCGCGTCCGGGATCGGCGTAACGGCCGGCGCGATCATCATGGTGATCGGCTATACCGTCGGCAGGGCGTACGTCTACGCCACTCCGGCGGTATCGCTGGCCAAACTGCCGTTTGAAATCCTGCAGGCGTCCTTCGGGGCGGTCGTTTCCGTGATTATTACGTATCCGGTGCGCCTCCGCAAGATCTGCTCCAGGATGGTATCCATCTGACATTCCGGCGGCGCCGCCGTTCCCGGGAACGGGATCCGCGGATCCGCACGGCGACAATCGACAATCTGAAGAAGGGAAATGATTCCATTGGCAGAAATCAGGGTGCCGGACGTTTATGAACAGACCCGGGACGCTCTGGCGGATTTGTTCCGGGACGATCCGAGAGATTTCAACCCCATCCGCCTGCTGGTGATCGGCTGTTCCTCCAGCGAGATCGGCGGGGGGACCATCGGGCACCAGTCGTCGGCGGAGTACGGCGCGGCCGTCGTGAAAGCGGCGCTGGATTACTGCCGGGAAACGGGAGCGGAGGCCGCGTTCCAGTGCTGCGAGCACCTGAACAGGGCGCTGATCATGGAAAGAAAAACAGCTGAGAAATACCGGTACGAGATCGTACGGGTAATTCCTCAGCTGAAGGCCGGCGGTTCCCTGGCCACGGCGGCGTGGAAACAGCTGGACGATCCGGTCGCGGTTCTCGCCGTTCAGGCGGACGCGGGGATCGATATCGGGCTGACCCTGATCGGCATGCACCTGAAACGGGTGGCGGTTCCGCTGCGCGTCGGACACAACCGGATCGGGAACGCGATCGTAAACGCCGCGAGAACCCGTCCCATGCTGATCGGCGGGGAAAGGGCCGTTTACAGGGAAACACCCTGAAACCGCGCCCGGTTTTCTCAGAGGTTATACAGTTCCGTAAACTTATTCTTCAGGTATCCGGTGAACACCGCGGGATCCAGCGGCGCGCCCATGGCGCCCAGCAGAAGGTCCTGCGGTTTTTTCAGCTTTCCGTACCGGTGGACCTTCTCCGCCAGCCAGGCGGTGACGGGCGCCAGGTCGCCCCGGGCGACCGTTCCCCAGACGTCGACGTCCTTTTCCATCTGCCGGAGCATCTGGACGCCGTAAGCGCTGCCCAGGGCGTAGCTGGGGAAGTACCCCATACCGCCGAAGGACCAGTGGCTGTCCTGCAGCGCGCCGCGGCGGTCGTCCGGCACGTCCACGCCCAGCACGTCCTTATACAGCCTGTTCCATTCCCCGGGGATATCGGCCACCTTCAGATCCCCGGCGATCATGGCCTTTTCGATCTCATACCGGATCATGACGTGCAGGCAGTAGGTCAGCTCGTCCGCTTCCGTCCGGATCAGGGAAGGCTTTGAGAGGTTTACCGCGGAATACAGATCTTCCTCCGTGACGCCTTTCATCCGGTCCGGGAACACTTCATTCATGATTTTCAGCAGCGGCGTACAGAACGCGCGGCTGCGCGCGATCAGGTTTTCGTAGAACCGCGACTGGCTTTCATGAATGCCCATGGTCGCTCCCCCGGCAAGGCAGGTGAACTGCAGCTCGTCTCCCGTATTCAGTTCATACAGCGCGTGGCCGCCTTCGTGGATGACGCTGAACATACTGGAGAAAGGATCGTCTTCATGATAGTGCGTCGTGATGCGGACGTCCCATTTGTTGGTATTGTCCGTGAAGGGATGCTCTGTTTCGCCCAGCGTGCAGTTCATCGGGTCGATGCCCTCCAGCGCCATGATCCTTTCAGAGAACACCCGCTGCTTTTCGACCGGCCACGGGCCTTTCATAAACGCAGGAACCGGCTTTTCCCGGGCTGCCACCTCGCGGATGACCGGGGCAAGCTCCTGCCGCAGCGCCCGGAAAAACGGATCCAGCGACGTCATGTCGGCGCCTTTTTCGTACTGGTCCAGCAGGACGTCGTAGGCGGGTTTATCCGGAGCCTTCAGCGCAGCGAAACGGCGGCGGGCGGCGATCAGCTTCTCCAGGTAGGGGGCGAAGGCCGCCCAGTCGCTGTTCACCTTTGCGTCGTGCCAGACCGCGCCGGATTCGTTGGTCAGTTCCGTCCAGGCGACATATTCCTCCAGCGGCAGCACATGCAGATCGTCGTATTCTTCCCGGAGAACCTCCGCCTGGCGGAGGGTGATCCCGGACACCCCGTCCGGATGCGACAGGATGGTTTCCAGGACCTCGCCGGTTTCCGGACTGACCAGCTGGCGGTACGTCAGTTCGCCCAGATAGGCCAGCGCTTTTCCGCGGCCCTTCCATGAATTCATCGGCGCCACGGTGTCCCCGTCCACATACAGGATGCTTTGGGCATGCTTCAGCGCGTAGGAAGCCTTTTCGATTTCGTTGAGTTTCTCCACAGCCTGTTCCAGTGTCATCGGTTCTGCCCTCCGATCAGTTTTTTTCATATGGAAGAGTATACCATACGAGTCCGGGCGTGAAAAGGGAGGAGAAAAACCGGGCAGGGAAGCCGGAAGGCCGGAAAGGCAGCGCGGGAAACCGGAAAATGGAAAATGGCCCGGCCGGAAAAAAGTGCTTTACAAACCTCAAAAAACATGATATTATATCCGCTGTTCGGGGCATTAGCGCAGTTGGTAGCGCACAACACTGGCAGTGTTGGGGTCAGGAGTTCGAATCTCCTATGCTCCACGCTGGAGGCCTTATAAATCAAGGCTTCCAGATTTTTTTGTCTTCTAAATTTTTGCCATTTTTGGGTTAAAATCCAAAACGGACTACCGACGGACTACCGGATTTTTAAAAGCCGATTTTTTCCCTCGGAAAATGAAAATGGACTACCAGCCGGTAGTCCGTTTTTTCATTCCCCGTGTGAGCTGTTCAGCCAGTTGATCAGCCACCCGAAATTGATCAGAAATTTTCCATGACCGACTCGAATGTGGACGATTCGTCCGGCCAGGCAGGATTTCCGCAAATAGTCATATGAGAGGCCTGTCCTTTTACTTGCTTCCTGAATACTGATCATCTCCGGGATTGTTTCGTTATTCTGGTTTTTCCGTCGGGTCCCGGCAGTCCTGCCCCAGCGCGCTCTCCAGAAGGTACTGGCAGAGCTCATGGGCGTCCGTACCCTGCTGGGCGTAGGGGCTGCCTTTGTCCTCTTCCTGGGCACAGAGCTTTGCGCTGGGCGGGCACTTCAGCCAGCGGTGGCTGGCGGAGGCGGCCAGATAGGCGTGCTTAGCCATCTCCGATTCCCCCCGCCTCCACCATGATCTCGTAGTATTCCCCGGGATCGGTGATGTCGCTGAGCTGCTTCACGCCGTGCTTTGTCAGCAGGGCCTTCACTTCTGCCCGGTATCCGGTCCGGGCCTTTTCCGCCAGCAGCTTCCGGACCTGTTCATAGGATGGGGATAGGGGAATGTTGGCGGAAGCCGGTTTTGTGGGTTCCGGATTCTCGGGAGTGGAAACGGTGGGATCAGGCGTGTCATCCGCAGTCTCCGGATCCGGTACGTCCGCCGCGCATATCAGTCCAGTGGTGGCGTCGATGGGTTCTTCAGTGGGACTTGGTTCCTGGGACGGCACTGCTCCCGGTATCTCCAGCTCCCGTACTTCTGGCCTGTCCCTGCTCTTGGGTTCTGCTTCGCCGAACAGGCTGGCGATGGCGCCGACATAGGCACAGATCTGGTTCAGGGCCTCGTAGATGATTGCTTTTTCCGCAGCCTCAATCGGCGCGACTCCCCGCCGGGGAGATCGCTTGTTTCGGCTGACCTCAGCTCTGTCGAAATTTCCGCCACTGGCGGTCGACAGAGCTTCGCCCTTTTTCGTCATGTGAGGTTGGCTCCTTTCGTTGTGTTCGGGTTTCGTCCGCAATCTCGGTCGGCGCAGACGGCCTTGTTGTACCCTTCGGCCCTCTGCTTGCCTCGATTGAGGAATTCACCTCGTTTTCGCCGATGGCGAATGCCCCACTGGGGCACCA
>JAEEGL011865299.1_pt1 | contig 23330 bp, 21 predicted proteins | sample 9134231 | NCBI WGS metagenome assembly JAEEGL01 (sample SAMN16246548, study PRJNA631951) | gut metagenome | biome: gut microbiome; feature: rumen; material: fiber-attached | host: Bos | place: Iran: Karaj | collected 2018-10
GATGATCTTCTTGCCCTGGTAAGCGAACATCTCGGGTGCGAGTGCTGCGCGCTCGTTGCCTTCGTTCTTAGCCTTCTCGAGATCTCTGAAGGCGGAAGATACGCCGGACAGACCCTGAACGCCTGACTTCTTGTTTAAGAGTGTATCCATCTCGTCGGGAGTAAGTCCCTCGTTCTTCATGAGGAAAGGAACGATAGCGGGATCGATGTCACCTGTTCTTGTACCCATGCAGATACCTGCCAGAGGTGTGAGACCCATTGATGTGTCAACGCACTTGCCGTTCTTGACTGCGGCAAAGGAAGAACCGTTGCCGAGGTGGCATGTGATGGTCTTGATATCCTTGTAATCCTTGCCGAGGAACTCAGCAACTCTCTTGCTTACATAGCGGTGAGATGTACCGTGGAAACCGTAGCGGCGGATGGAATACTTCTCGGAGAGCTCATAAGGAAGAGCATATGTGTATGCCTTCGGGGGCATTGTCATGTGGAAAGCAGTATCGAAAACTGCGACCTGGGGTGTGCCTGCGGGAAGTACTGACTCGCATGCCTCGATACCGATGAGGTTTGCGGGGTTGTGCAGGGGGCCCAGAGGGAAGCACTTCTTGATGACAGCCTTAACGTCATCGTTAACGATAACGGAATCGCTGTAGTACTCGCCGCCGTGGAGGACTCTGTGTCCGACTGCAGCGATCTCGGATACGTCGGAGATAACGCCGTATTCCTTGTCAACGAGTGCGTCGAGGATCATCTTGACTGCAACCTTGTGGTCGGGCATCGGCTCTGTCTTTACGACATCGTCCTTGCCTGCGGGCTTGTATGTGAGCTTGCCGTCGATACCGATACGCTCAGCGTTACCCTTTGCGAGGACGTCTCCTGTATCGATGTCAAAAAGCTGGAACTTCGCGGAAGAGCTTCCGCAGTTGATTACTAAGATCTTCATTCTTGTTTTCTCCTTATATTATCAGCCCTGAGCCAAAGCCTGAGCCTGTACTGCCGTGATTGCTACAGTGCCTACGATATCGTCTGCGTTACAGCCTCTGGAGAGGTCGTTAACGGGAAGTGAGAGACCCTGGAGGACAGGACCGTAAGCGGGTGCCTTAGCAAGTCTCTGAACGAGTTTGTAGCCGATGTTGCCTGCTTCGAGAGAAGGGAATACCAGTGTGTTTGCGTGACCTGCAACCGGGCTGCCGGGTGCCTTGAGCTGACCTACTTCCTCAACGAGAGCTGCGTCGAGCTGGAGCTCACCGTCTACTACGAGATCAGGATACCTTTCCTTTGCGATCTTAACTGCATCAGCAACCTTTGTAACGTCGTCGTGCTTTGCGGAACCGTAGGAAGAATATGAGAGCATTGCAACCTTTGCGGGAGCGCCGATGAACTGCTCGAAAGACTCAGCGGAGAGCTTTGCGATCTCAGCGAGCTTAGCGGAATCAACGTCTGTGTTAACAGCGCAGTCAGCGAAGATGAACAGACCGTGCTCACCTAAGTCGCAGTTAGGTACGTCAAGAAGGAAGAAACCGGAAACGGAAGAGATGCCGGGCTTTGTCTTGAGGAGCTGGAGAGCGGGAAGGATAGTGTTGCCTGTGGAGTGGCATGCACCGGAAACCGCACCGTCAGCGTCACCGCACTTGCACATGAGGCATGCATAGAACATGTAGTCTGTCTCCATCTTCTCCTGTGCCTTCTCGGGTGTGATGCCCTTCTTCTGAGCCTTCTCGATCTCGGCCTGAGTCTCTTCTTCGGACAGGCCCTTCTTCTCAGCCTTCTTCTTGGCTGCAGCTACCATTGTGTCAACACCTCTAAGCTCAACGAACTTGTCGATGTACTTCTGCTTGTTGGGATCGTTGAAAGGATCTACGATCGTAGCGCCTGTGATATCAAAACCTTCGGAATTCTTAGCGATCTCCTCTGGTGTACCGATGATGATCAGGTTTGCCATGTCTGCCTTGAGGATCTTCTCGGCAGCCTCGAATGTTCTCTTGTCCATGGACTCAGGAAGAACGATGGTCTTCTTGTCGGCTTTTGCTCTTGCCATGATGTCATCAATAAATGCCATAGTGTCTCTCCTTATATTTAAAATATTAGTTTTAACCGTATGCAAGTATACTCTCAGGGCGTTAAGTTTTCAATTAACCTACGGCAAGTCTTACGCCCAAATTATCGGCGGCATAGAACACGTATCTTCCGCCTTCTTCACGAAATACCATGTACAGGGCGGGACTCGTCGACTTGGTGGCGACTCTCATGCCTATCTTGTCGCTGATCGCATCGTACAGATCGGTATCGTCCATCAGAAATGCTATCTGCATCGCATCGACGTATGCATCGTATGCGATGGTCTCACTGTAGTTGCCCGTCGTCATGTAGTAGTACATGTAGATGGAGCCGGTGTTCATGATGAGGCCCCTAAGTTCGTTGTAAGACGTGCTGTCGAGTTCGTTCATTTCGGCGAGGTTCTTCATCGTCTTGATGGTCTCGGTCATTGTTATGGCGGCATTCTCCGTGCCGGAGTAGATGTAGTTGATGCCGTTTTCCGTGTTCTGGTAGGCGTATGCGTAGTATGGCACGCCGCTTCCCGCGAACGATTCTTTTACGATGGTGAGCGCCCTGTCGTAGCTGCCGCCGGCGATAAGGCCGTTCTGCTCTAAGTTGTAGATGAGTTTGAGGTTGATGTCGGATATCTTGATGCCGGTGATCTCGGTCTCGGGATCGTCCCTTTCGACTTCTTCGAGATCTTCTTCTCCGACGAAAGCACCGTAGATCTGCTCAAGGCTTGAATCATCTTCTTCATCTTCACCGTGATCGTCCGTGCTCACATAGAGCGCATCGACATATTTGGCGACCGTCAGGGACTCCGGGACAAGTTCTCCGTTGTCGTCGAACAATGCGGCGGTAAGAGTCTGGATTTCCTCGTAATCGTTCGAAGTGCCGTACAGGGAATAGTATTCGAGATATGCATCGAGCCACGCGACGTTATCGGATACCGTCGAATAGTCGACATCCGCACCGACCGTGCTCAGATACATTCCTCTGTATGTCTTGAACTGTTTGATGACTTCGTTCTTGAGTGTCGTGGCGGCAAGCCTGTCCCCTGCCTGGATATAGCACTTAAGGAGCAGTGCCTGGTCAGACAGATCGTAGACCGGTGACACCTCAGCTTCCTGCGTGACGAGTCTTCCTTCGATCATGTAAGAACTGGGTATGAGGATCTGTCCTTCAGGGAGCATGAGCTTCTTGGTACGGCTCCAAAGGTAGTCGCTGACGATGTTGTTGTCGGCCGCGATATCCTGCCACTCGTAGCCCGGAGCGGCTGTCTGGTAGAGATTTATCTTCGCAGCGTTGCCGTAAACTCTCGCATAGAAAAGGTATCCCCCTCCGACAAGAAGGGCGACTCCGAGCGATATTCCGATGATCAAGAGTTGCTTGCCCGTAAGGCGTTTCATTGCAATATCTCCGCCAGATGAAATATAATCTTCTATGGATTATACCAATTGAAAGGCATCATACAATGCGCGTAATCGGAATTATTGCGGAATTCAACCCGTTCCACGGCGGCCACGAATACCTGATACAAAAAGCCCGCGGGATCGTAGCAGATCCGAGGGCCATCGTCATGCCCGTAATATCCGGCCCGTTTACGCAGCGCGGCCTTCCCGCACTTCTTCCTGCGCAGATCAGAGCACGCCAGGCCATGGCCTGCGGTGCGGATCTCGTGCTCGAACTGCCTTTCACTTTTGCGTGTGCGCCGTCTTCAAGGTTTGCATACGGAGGCATCTCAGAACTTATCAGCACGGGCGTGGTTACGGACATCGCTTTCGGCATCGACTCGGGTTCACCGGAACTCCTGCGCGAACTGGCTTCCACTGATTTCGAAGCATCAGAACAGTACCGCACCGTGCTCCGTGAGGGGCTTGACGAAGGTCTTTCCTTCCCTGCCGCCAGAGCCGCGGCTATCGGCGCAGTCTCGGGACCCGAAGCTGAAAAGGCCGTATCAGGTCCGAACTCTATCCTCGCACTCGAATACCTTTCCGCTTTGAACAAGATCGACAAGGACGGCCGAATCAACGTCATCATGATCGAGCGTCAGGGCGGCGAATACTCTTCCACAGATACTGACACCGCTGTTCCCGGCGCGGCTGCGATCAGGAATAAACTGCTGACTGAGTGTGCGCCTGATTACAGACAATCTCAGGTCGCATCTTCCCTGGTCGGCTTAATGCCGGATGCTTCGCTTGCAATAATGCTCGCAGAAGCAGGCAAGGCTTTCAGGTATATAGATTACGGCAGGTACTTAAGGTCTGCCGCAGGACGCGTAACGGCAGATACATCTGCCGATTCCTATGCATACATGGGTGACAGCCTTGCAGGGTATCTGAGGAATGCCTTTGCAGACATAAGGCCCGGAGATCTTCCTGCAGAAGATTACGACGGCAAGGTTTTCGAGAAACTCACGGCGACAAAGAGATATACGATGACACGTATCGAGCGGGCGCTGGCTTCCTGCGTGACAGGTCAGACCGAGAATGACATCAAGACTCTGGTCCGCCCTCTCTATATTAGGGTAATAGGCTTCAACCGCGAGGGGCGTTACTGCCTTAAGATAATGAACAAGTGCGCGAAAGTGCCCGTGATCACCAACCACTCCGATGCCCTCGAGCTTTACTCCACCCACCCCGAACTTGCGCGCATGCACGAACTCGATATGCGCGCGGCATCAGCATGCTGGGAACTTATGGGCATGGATCCTGCACGCGAATGGGAGATGTCCCCGGTACAAGTGTGACAAAACAAAAGCCGCTCCCGAAGGAACGGCTCTTAAATCTTGTTTGATCTCTAAGATATTACTTAGCAGCGTTAGCGGCCTTAGCGAGCTTTGACTTAGCTCTAGAAGCAGCCTGCTTTGTCATGTGACCCTTAGCAGCAGCCTGATCGATAGCCTTCTGTGTAGCCTTAACTGTCTCCTGGACGTTCTCGCCTTCAGCGACGGAAGCCTTTGCCTTCTTGATTGTAGTGCGGATCGCGCTCTTCTTGCTCTTGTTGGCAGCTGCCTTCTTCTCAGAAACGGTTACACGCTTGATAGCTGATTTGATATTAGGCATTATCTTTCACCTCCATCGTTAGTCTTTCAAATAGCACGAGAAATTTTATCACGATTGCTCTGTAACCGCAATAGTTATTTTGCATCCGTGCCTTTTGCCGCTTCATAAAGGCCGATGCTGGCAGCAATGGTGATGTTCAGGCTGTCTATCGCGGAGGTGTGTTCTATCCTCACGGGCGTTCCTATCGAAGCGAATTCCGCGGGAAGGCCCGTCGCCTCGTTGCCCATTATCAGCGAGAACGGCCCTTCTATCTTCGTCTCCTGGAGCTTAACGCTGCCGTCTAACATGAACGGGTACAGGTGGTTTTCGGGAAACCTGGCGCTGTACTCTTCGAAACTTTGGAACACTTCCGTTCTCACGGAAGCTGCGGCACCCATTGAAGCCCTTATGACCTTGGGATCGAAATGGTCGACCGCGGGCGGGACTATCGCGATGTCCCTTACACCGAACCCAAGGCAGCTCCTGGTAATCGTTCCCAGATTGCCTGCGTTCGAAGGACATACGAGGACCATGTGGTTCCCCGGTTCGATCTTGCGCTGAGTCTTCTTAATGACTGCTATGACAAAGCAGTTCTCTTTCTTGGAGAGGATATTAAAGGGTTTCTCTTCGACAGAGACGGGTATGCTGCAGCCCGCGCAGATATCGCGGATCCTGGCCATCGTCTCTTCTGATCTGAAACCGGGATGGATGATGACCGCCTCGACATCGGAAACGGCATGATTCAGGTACTCCATGACCACGGTGGCCCCTAGTGCATATGTTACAAGGTCTCCGTGCTTATATGCAGATACTTTTATCAATTAACATATCACTCCTAAAATATAATTATGTTATTATATCAGTATCTTGATACTGGAGGGAAATATCATGGAAAATAACACAGCACCCAACACCGAGAAGAGAATGGCTACAGAGGCTGAGCTCCAAGGCAACGCAGTTATCTACGCAGTCCTTTGCTACATCTGCCCCCTTTGGCTCATCGGTCTCCTCGCTTCACCCGAGAAAGATTCAGCTTTCGTAAAGAATCACGTTAACTGCGGAATCCTGCTCTCCATCGCAGGCGTTGCTTCCGGCGTTATCGCAGGCATCCTCGCTTTGATCCCCGTTGTAGGCTGGATCCTCGCAGGTCTTGTTCCTGTTGCACTCCTTGTTGTTGCGATCCTCGGCATCGTAGCTGCAGTTCAGAAGGAATTCTTCACGATCTTCGGTCTTGCTGACAAGATGCAGATCATCAAGTATTGATCTTTTATTAGGTAAATACGATAAGACCGGTCAGAGATGGCCGGTCTTTTTTTACGCAGTCAGTTCTATATGTTATAATCTGACGTGCAATTCGAGGTGTAGCGCAGTTGGTAGCGTACGTGCTTTGGGAGCATGGGGTCGCAGGTTCGAATCCTGTCACCTCGACCAAAACTCAAAACAGTCTTTTGCAACATACGAACAGGTCCTCGGCGCTATGCGCCTGCGGAACTAGTTGCAAAAGGCTGTTTCTCGTTGGCAAGAATAGGAATTGCTTATCAGTCAAACCACTGAGCTTCGAAATCCTCGCGGGGAACCGGCTTGGAGAAATAGAAGCCCTGATACAGTTTGCAGCCCATGTCATAGAGCATCTCGAACTGCTTTGCCGTCTCGACGCCCTCTGTAAGAGTATCGATGCCCAGATCATCGGCCATGTTGATGATGTTCTTGATGATCAGGGTAGACTTCAGGTTGCGCTCTGAATCACGAAGGAACTGCATGTCGATCTTGATGACATCAAGATTGATGTCCTTGAGCAGGTTGAGGGAAGAATAACCGCTTCCGAAGTCATCCATCTCGACGATGAATCCGTTGTCACGCAGATCGCTGATGATCTTGAACATATCGATTTCATCCGATGCCATTGAAGTCTCGGTGATCTCTATCCTGAGCCAGACCGGATCAATGTCGAATTCTTCGACAAGATTCCTCAGTTCCGATACAACATCAAGACTGATGAAGTCGTGCGGAGATATGTTAATGGAGATAAAGGCTTTGATGCCGTTTGCTTTCCAGTCAGCCAATATCTCACATGCGCAGCGCCACATGTATCTGTCAAGAACAGTGATGAGGCCGTAACTCTCGAATATCGGTATGAACTCTCCGGGATTCATGAATCCGCGGTCGGGATGTATCCATCTTACGAGTGCTTCGGCTCCTGCAAGAAGTCCCTTGGAATCCACTATGGGCTGGAGATAAGGTCTTATATCTCTTGCCGCGATAGCATCTTTGAGCTGGTTGGAGATCATCTGGTTGTGAATGATCTCGCTCCTAAGCTTATCGTCGTAGTACTTTATCTGCTTCTCATAATTGCTCTTGATCGTCGAGGCTGCAAGACGCGCGCTGTCAAAGAACAGGGCAACATCTATATCATCTTCCGGAAGTATCTCGCAGATACCTAAGTGAACAACGATGTGATGTTCCATGTTCTCGTCTTTGACGACGAAATTCTCGAGGATCTGCTCGATCTTCTCCTCGTTAAACAGACTCTTGTCCATGAGCATACCGAAGGAATCCGTGGAAAGCCTTCCGTATATGGCATGGGAACTTGAATTCTTCCCAAGAGATTCAGCCATCTGCTTAAGGACTTGCTTTCCGAATTCTCTTCCGAAAACATCATTGACCATCTTGAAGTTAGATACCTCAAAGTAACCGATCATGTAAGATGTCTTATTCGCATCAGTAAGTCTCTGGTCGATCATCTCATAGAGATATTCCGCCGTGTAAAGACCCGTTAGCGAATCGTGTGTCGCATTGTACATCTCGCGCTTCATCTCGTTCTGCTCTTCAGTAACATCACGTACGCTTAAGTATGAACCGGTAATCTTGCCTTTATCATCGACGGCAGATCTCATTGCAAGGTACATGAACTGTGCCTCTTCACCCTCACCTATCGAGATCCTCTTTGACCAGCCGCTGTTTTCAAGATCGATATCGTCAAAAAGGAATCTGAGGTTATCCTTAACGTCATCATAGTTTTCGCCGGGGATGCCGAGAAGCTTTTTGCCGGGATCATTCGTCCAGATGCATTTGCCGCTGTTATCAAAGAAGAACAGAGCATCAGGCATGTCTGAAGCCATACTTCCCAGCATTCTGTCCAGTACTTCCATCGACCTGTAATGCATCGAGAAGAAGTAAACGAGAAGACCGAATATACCAAAACCTATCATGGACATATCCAGAGGATGTCTTGAGAAGATGTAATAAGATTCGATCGCACCGGTTATCAGCATAGAGCAAAGGATGAGGACATGCTTTGTCCTGTATACCTTAAGCACTGTGGCGACCTTTACGATGAACATTATCATGATTACAGCAAAGAGACCGTAGCACACTATTCTGTGATAAGTCTGTCCAACGTAGGGAACGAGCCTGTAGTACTGGTGATAATCGACCAGTATCTTCTCTGTCGTAAATGTGAAACCGAAGAAAGGATTAAGGGCATACTGGATGACATCGATACCGAAGAGAGCATGGATCAGAATGACGAAGGGCATCTTCGGGCTCTTCATCTCGCAATATGCCAATGTAAAGTGCCAGAGCTCGTAGATCGCGATGTCCATACCGAGGAAATAGACATAATAACCGATCAATGACCAGAACTGATCGGAAAAGATGATTATCAGAAGATTGCCGATGACCGGTACGGATAAGCCTGCCAAAAGGAAGCAAACGATTTTGCCGATCTTTTTCTTAGACCGTCTGGCATAATCCGCGCAGATGATAAGCGATATTATCAGTACTATAAAGACAACTGATAACGCGGTCCTCATAAGGCACTCCTTTCCGTTATTATAAATATATTATAGGGTGCTCTTTCGCATAATTCGTTTACAATACCATAACTATTAAAGAATAATGTGTATCTTATCTATGAACACGAGTGATAATAGAATCAAGCCTTTCAGGAAATTACTATTCTTTTTCTACTCGAATCCGGGGTCGCCTCTCTTGTCTACAACCGACTTTCCGAACCATTTTTTCTTATACCAGTAATACATGACTATGAGACCGCGAATGCATTCGTCCGTAGCTGTTCCTGCAAAGATACCCGCCACTCCGACGCCCAATACCACACCAACCGTATAGCCGGTCATAAGCCCGAGCCCCCAGTTGCAAAGGATGCCCATGATAAGCGGGAACACGTACGCACCGGCGGCCTTAAGGCTGCAGACGAAGGTCATGTTGAGGCAGCGTCCCATCTCCACGAATATATCCACGATCATGATCATCTGTCCGAGCATTATGATATTCGCATTTTCAGTAAAGATCGTCAGAGTGTATCTGCAGAGCAAGGCGTTGGTACAGGCAAGAGCGATGGTTATCGGCATGGAGATCCTGAGTGTCTTAAATACTCTCTTATATGCAAGTTCCTCTTTGCCCGCTCCCACGAGATGTCCTGTTATTATCTGCGTTGACATGGCGGCAGCATTCGAGAAGATCATCGCAAATGATATCAGAGTATTGCAGTATGCCCTCGCATTGACCGCATCATTGCCCATGCCGTTGACAAAAGAGAGGAGCGTTGTCTGGTAGAGGTTGTAGGTAAGGTTCTCTCCTCCGGTAGGAAGGCCTATGCGGACCATTTTCGCGAGGAGCTTATAAGGGAAGGGTCTGAGATAGCGCAGTGATATCCTGCCTGTCTTTTTCGCGAAAAAGAATACAAACACCGCTATGACCGCCACTACCCTTGCGGCTACCGTCGAGACCGCAACGCCTGCGACGCCCATGTTCAGGTGTGCCCACGGGCCGTACAAGAACAGCCAGTTGCCGAGGATGTTTATCAGGTTGATAGCAAACGTGACACCCATTCCTATCTTGGTGTAGCCGTTGCACCTTAAGATCTGGAGCATTACGTTGAACACCGCCATGAGGAAGCCTCCTCCTCCGACGATGTAGATGTATATCATCGAGTACGGGCGCATCTCGGGCGAGACCTGAAGGAAATCCATTATCAGCGGATTAGCTGCGCAGAATGCACCGCTTAAGACTATGCCGACGACAAGGTTGACCACCACTGCAAGTGTGTAGATCATGTTCATCTTGTCGTACAGTTTTGCGCCCAGATACTGTGCCACTACAACGCTAGTCGCCGTAGCTATGACATTGAACAGGATGTTCATCATGAACATGATGGTATTGGCATTGCCGACCGCACCTACCGCATACTCGTCATAGTGGCTCAGCATCAGCGTGTCCACATTATTGAGCATCGTGTTAAGAAAAAGCTCAAAGAACATAGGCCCTGCCAGTATAAGCAGCGGCGTTTTCTCGTTGATAACAACTGTGCGTCTTTGTCTCATTGTCCTTCCTCTTAAATCTGTCTTAAGGAATTCCAATGATACTACAAGGTCAAAACTTGTATATTAAGTAACCGCATGTTTCTTGCAAATACATATGCGCAAGTTATGAGGGGTAATCGCAATATCTTATAACCCGAAAAACTCCGCCTTCTTCTGAGCCGCCTTGGCGTAGTCATTTATATATTCGATGGCGTTCTTCGTCGTGAAGCAGCGCTCGACTCTTCTCTTATACTCTTCACCTTCCTGCCTGAAGCACCTCTTTGATGACGACCCTGCGCCGAAAGACAGAACATCTCTCATGTCCGTCATCATCGCAACATTGTAGATGCATCCGGTATCGCCTTTGGCAAAACCGGTGTTCTCCAGACCGTGCCCGGTGTCCTTCTGGCGGTACATATAGTACGGATGATATCCCGCACCATCCAGCATCCTGTAGCCTTCCGTAACGGCTTCTGCAAGACTTCCCCTGGATTCTTCCCTGTCTAATACCGTCTCCTTGGACAGTTCCGCCCTGCGCTTCTTGTAGAGAGTGTGGATCGTTATGTTGGCGGGAGCAAGTTCCATTACCTTCTCCAGCGACTTGATGAAATCCTCAGCCGTCTCATACGGAAGACCCGCGATAAGATCCATGTTAACGGATTCGAAGCCCATTGCCTTCGCCTGCTCATATACGCGCACGATATCATCAGCGGTATGTTTCCTGTTAAGTTTTGCAAGCGTATCTGAGTTCATTGTCTGCGGATTGATGCATATCCTCGTGATGCCGTGTTCGCGCATGGCGAGGAGCTTATTCTCGGTGATCGTATCAGGACGTCCGGCCTCTATCGTAACCTCGCATCTGTCATCGATGCCGATGCTGCCGTAAATGCAGTCCAACAGGGATGCAAATTCCGCATCAGGAAGCACCGTAGGAGTTCCGCCTCCGACGTAGAGTGAACTTACCCTCCTGTTTATCTTTGGTGCCAGGAGCCTTATCTCAGATTCTAAGGCCTGTCCGTACGCCGTAAGCCTGTTCATGTGGTGCGAGATGTCCTGCGATATGAACGAGCAGTATGAACACCTTGTCGGGCAGAATGGTATTCCGACATAGATGTTGATGTCTTCTTCGGGTATAAGTTCAGTGAGGCGAAGTTCTTCTTCAGCAGTCCTGCAGGCAAGCTCTGCCTTGTCCGGGCTTACATAGTATCTTTCCATGAGATTTGCGGGTGTCTTCTCCTCATAGGCAACGAGAGTCGGCCTGATGCCGGTCAGGCATCCCCAGGGCATGGTCCTGCCCGCAAGTTCGCACATGGCAAGGTACAGTGAACGTCTTATCTCGCGGCCTGCTTCTGTCGGCTCTCCTTTCGGGATAAAGCTCTTGCCGTTATATGTTGTGATGGAGCGGCCGTCCGGGGCGAGAGAACATACAAGAGTAACGTCCGGGCCCGTCCCTGCCGTAACCCTATGGCGATCCCTGTCCTCGCTGAGGTCGTCGTAAAACAGCCTTACGACATCCGACACACAGTAGTATTTCTCATGTCCTTTGAGGATTATTTCGAGCATGGTCATTCCTCTATGTACTTGGTATAGAAATCGACATAGACATTATCCGGGACGATGTACGTCTCGTTGCCGCCCTCCTGGCCGTTTGCCTCCAGGAAAGCGTTATTCACATCAGAACCGGCCTTGTCGGGATCAAAACCGATGATCTTCTCAATGTATTTGACTTCCTCTGCGATACCCAGCCAGTATAAGTTGCTTGCATTGATGTCGCGGTAAACGGGATATATCGCCGGATCCGAGAAATAGTCCGGCAGGATCTTGCCCTCTGCCACCGCATACTCGCTCGTGATGCTCAAAAGATCCATGAATATCGTAAAGTATCCCGCGTATCTGAAATCAGCGCGTGTCGATGACAGACAGCATATCGTCGCCAGGGTATTGCAGTCCGTCTCGCTGGCAAAACCCTTTGCGTGAAGTATCTCATGGCAGATCGTTATCGGGAACGTGGTGGGATCCATATAGTCGGTATTGATGTTTGCCTCACCGAGGAACGGGTCGTACACGCCGACGATGCCTGTATATGTCCAGTATCTGCTTAAGGCTACAGGCTTTGCCCTGACAAAATTATTGCTTATGGGGATGTCGTATTTTTGGCAGACGGTATCGATCAGGATGTTCGCGTATGTCACATTCGACTCGAAACTCTCCTTGGAGTGTCCTACACCTTCAAAATCCTCCCCCATCTGCTTTCTTGCCTTGACCATGCCGTTGTATGCCCAGTCGAGCGTTGCCGCGTAATCCTCGTAATCATGGTCACCGTCAAGTTCAAGCAGATCCGCCACTCTTGTACGCCTGTAGTTAAGCCCGTGCATGAGCTGGTATATGCCTGTCACGGCTACCAGCACCGCCAGAAGCGTTCGAAGCGACTTGTAAAGGAATATCCCCAGCTTTCCCCTGGCGCCGCTCACAAAGAGCATTACCACGAAATAGACGGCCAATGCGACAAGCGAGATCGAACCCACGATAACAAGGTTCTCCGTAATCGAGAAATGAAAGATGGAGTTGAAGTTATTGCCAAACATAGCAATGACCGGGAAGATGCACGAAGAATAGAAGTCTCCCGCACGGCGCGTCATCAGATTCGGAAGCAGCCAAAATGCTATCAGGAGGCCGATAAGCACGACTATCAGGATTATCCGGCCCGCTATCCTTCTCTTGCCCTTTTTCTTGACTTTCATATATCAGTGCCTGATGAGCATAAAGATCACAAAGAGTATTCCGTATACGATCGGCTGGTGGGCAAAGTAGATTATCAGGGAATGCCTTCCGCAGAATTCGAACGGAGCGCAAATGACGCCTGCCGCCTTGTTCTTCGCAGGAAGAAGGCTTGCTTTTTCTGCGTAGCATACCCTGCCGACAAGGCATCCGATAAGGAAAACACCGACCCACGGGATCATTGGCATGTAGTCAGCCATATAGGGCATGGATCTCATCACGATACCTACGGGCAGTAATACGGGAATGTCTATTGTATAGTCCATACGGTCAAGGTTTGTTCCGAACGCCGTGATAAGAGCTCCGCAAAAGCCCAAGAGCGCGTTGGTGAGCTTCGGATTGGCACCGGTCTTCTTCTCGATGAATTCTATCAGTGAATACAGGAGGATGCTTACCGCAAGCAAGGCCAGGACATTGAATATGATAAGGCAGTTGATCTTCATGAACGTGGTTATGAGCCATGTCGCAAGAGTCATAACGGCAGCAACGCCCAGGAGCTTTAATCCGCGGATCAGATTATTCTTCGAGAAAGTGCAGCATACACCTGACACTCCGACAAATATGACAATGAAAAACGGATGAGCAAATGCCCAAAACCAGTCCGCTTCAAGGAACCCGAAGATCTTAACGCCGAACTCATAATGCACGTCCCATGCGAAATGCATGAGTATCATCATGAACAAAGCAAATCCGCGCAGAAGATCGAGCTCATACGCCCTTTGTTTTTTCTTATCTGACACTTCCTATCACTCCCCTGCCAGACAGCTTCCAATTGCCGTCGCAAATACTGCGTCTTCGGGAATTATGAAGTTGACGTCATACAGATCCTTGAACGGCATCAGGTAATCTCTGCACTGTTCAAGTGCCGTCAGCTGGCCTGTATATACGATATCTTTTACTCCGCAGTTCCTTGAAGCCAGGACAGACATCGTACCGATGGCCTGGTATACAAGATTGAATATGCCGGCAGATACATCTTCCTTCTTAACCGCATCAAGCGCTTTTCCGAAATTCGCAGCGGTAGCATTCATGGGAAGGCCGGGGATCTCATCTTTGGTAATGTCTCCGATCGTAAGGTCGACACGGCTTGTATCGCCGTCTTCAGCGATCTCCGACAGTTTAAGCGGATCAGCTACTCCAACGGCAGAATTGCTCAGTCCCACAAGAGTACCTCCGCCGATTCCGGAACCGATTATATGGGTTACATTGCCTTTTTCCGCATGCAGATAAGCAGTTCCCGTACCCATGCTGACCACGACTGCCCTGTCCAGTCCGGAAAGATACAATCCGCCCAGTCCTGTCGCCATGAATTCCTTTACGCTGACAGTCTTGATCCCGAGTATGGGAGCCGTAGGATATGAAGCACCGACACCTGTGATGTTGATCTGTTCGATGTCATCTATAGAAAGATTATTGTCATTAACCAGTTTTCCGACTGCACCATATGCTGAAGCGACCGGGTCAGCAGCCTTTACTATCGCCTTGGCAACGATCTTCCCGTCTTGCATTCCAACGATCTTTGTTGTGCTGCCTCCTATATCGAGACCGACTTTTATCTTCATAGGTTATCCCCTTAAATTTTTGTCATATTCTATCACAGTTTCAACTTCATTAAAAAAGCCCCGCCGGTCGGCAGGGCTTTGTTGAATATCGCAGTATCAAATCAGGAAGTAGAATAAATGAGCTTATTATCATATCCAGGTACAACGGAAGCAATGTCCGGAGACTCACCACTGTGTCCAACTGAAATCTTCGCAGAAGAGTGAGGCAACCAAAAACTACCCTCGTATCTGCATATCAGCGGTTTGGTCGGATCATAGTAATTGTCATAAATTAAAACTACATAATTGATAAGAGATTTATTAGAAGGATCTATCTGGAAACCAATCCAAACATCCCACTTATCAACAAGCGGACCAGTACCGTTCTGCTTGGTCTTCATCTGGCTGGGTTCAAAAACAGGAGTAGTATTGTAATAAAGAATAGAATCCTTTACATGCCATTCTGTTGCACTGCCCTTACTGACCTCTGCCAATACAGAGTTCTCAATACCATAACCATACAAAACAGCATAATCGGAAGCATCATTCAGATTGTATGTCAATGTGAACGAATCGTTGATGCTCATCATAAGAGCTGTAGTTAATCCGAATATGATTGCGATTATCGCAAGCGACAACATCATCTCAACAAGTGTGAAGCCGCGTTTATTTTTACTAATTCGTCTCATCCTTTTCCTCCGATTCTGAATAACTTATAGATTAACATTACCAATCAAAAGGTGTTCCAACAGGGACAAAGGTGGTTGTATCACCGGGCTTTGTCATATAACCCCAAACATACTGTCCTGCTGTATTGCTAAGACCGGCATAATTAGCTTTATTCAGTTTATATATACCGATGTGTCCGAGATAAGCATCAGTTAACATATTGCTTTCATCAGTAAGAGTCTTTCCTGTATCATAATTGACGGTAGGGATATAAAAGAATGTGCGTCTGTTGCCTGCAACCGACGGATTCTCGATTGTACCAGTTATATTAATATCATCAGAAACGCCTTTATATGCATACTCAACACCATTGATAGAATTTAACGTAACTCCGGAAGCATTGGTTGCACTAGAACTATCAAATCCAATTGTTATTGGACATGAAGTTGCCGCAGCATCATATTTTCCCTTACCCAAATAATCCAAGCCAGCATAATAATAATTATTCGGTATTGGCGTATTCGATGTATTGTATGCCGCAGATTTAGCATGAAGTTGGGACAGTGTGGTCATGCTGGCACTATAATTCGATGCGGCAGACTTGGTATACACTGAAGTATGATAAGAATATCCCATAGTCGCAGCAAAACCGTTAAGAAGCATAGTCGACATGATTACCATGATCGCAACGGAAAGCAATGTCTCAAGGAGTGTAAAACCCTGGATGTTGTTCTTCAAAAATCTCTTCATAAGCTATACTCCCGTATTAGAATCCCCAAGCCGTAAGCTGAGACTCTTTAGTACTAATGTTATCTGAAATCTCTGATACAGACTGATTAACCTTAACAGAAGCTTGTTCAGTTGTATTAATATAATCAGCTATACCTATTGCAAAAGCACTAGCCAGAATGACTATGATAGCAACCACCAATACTACTTCAGTAAGGCTGAATCCCTTTTTACTCTTTGATATCCGCTTCATAATAATCTCCTATATATAAAGGTAGACTAATTCTTCCTAAGATAATTATACTTGGTTTTCGATACTTTTCAAGATTAAATTAACAAATTGTTAAGAAAATATTAAAACGTTGTATACAGATGAAAAAAGCGGGGGATCGCTCCCCCGCTCAGCAATTAGCTTTAAGCCTCGTATTAGAGTCCGCCAACCTTGCCAGAGATGATGCTGGCGATGCTGTTTGTAGAGTTGTTGTGAGCTGTAATCGAAGAAGCTGCCTTGTTAGCTGCGTTGAGGTATGTACCGATACCGAGGAGCAGAACTGCTGCGAGGATAACGATAATAGCGATTACGAGAACCATCTCTACGAGTGTGAAACCCTTCTTTGACTTCTGAATCTTCTTCATTTCAATTTCCTCCTATAGGATAAATTTGAGTTTGTACTTGAAGTATAACACCTGTTTTGCAAAATGCAATACTTTTTTCAAATTTTTTCAATTTTTTGCCACATTTTATTTTTTGCTTATTCTTCTGCAGGCTCCTCTGCCGGCTCCTCTGCCGGCTCTTCGCCAGCAGGGTTTACGCCGGAAGCTGAAGCTGATCCGGGCTCAATACCAGTGATGCCTGTAAGGCCTTCTTCACCAGTAACCTTGATTGTATAAGCAGCGTTAGCCCAGTATGCAGCAAACGGTCTGTCGATGAAATTGTATACATCAGGATCAGGATTCTCAATACCGAACCAGAGGCTGTTAGGATCTGTAACAATGTAAGGGAAGCCAATGAAGCCGCCGTCACAATTGACATTCTTGTCGCCCTGCCAGTATGTGTAAGCATCCGTGCTTGTATCTTCAGATACGCGGTTAGCAAGGTTGGTGCCATAGAAATCAATGCTTGCATTGAGTAACATGAAACCTGCTGTACCCACTACAGATACATTGTTGATCTTAATGCAATCCGGGTTATCCTCGGAAATCTTCTTCAGTGCAGTAATGAATTCATCATAACCGACGATGGGACCTGCAAAGCTGCTGTCCTGCAGATCATAGAGTGCAGAAATGATAGCGCCTGCATCATCACCTGTCTGGTCAGGATTCAGATTGTACTGAGTTGTAATATAACCGTCAGTTGTAGAGTATGTAATTGTTACTCTGAGGCACTGGAGTGAATCAGGTGCCGTTGTTCCATCGGGATATGTTACAGGATTGCAAGCTATGTCTTCACAAGTGATCATTGAAAGATAAGGCATTCCGCAATCTTCCATGGTCTTCATGACATACTGCTCGATGCACTCGGAATCAAGTCTGTCGATGAATGATAACTCTTTTTCTTCAATATAAGAATTAAGAGTATCAATCTCGTCTGCTGTTGCATCGATATCCAGTTTCAACTGATCAAGATATGCCTTTCTTGCAGTAAGCTGATCAAGCTGAACTTTATACTCATCATACTGATTGTTGAGGTTTCTTATTCCTAAGAAATAACCACCAACGATGATCAATAACAGAAGGATTACGTAAATGAACGCCTTCTCACGTACTGATAAATTACCCATTATATATCCTCCTAATTACTGAGCTTCTTCAGTTGAAGCGTCTGCTGAAGCAGCCTCAACCGCTGTGTAGTACAGAGCAATATCAATATTATCGTTAGCAACACCTGATATAGCATCAGCGCTAAGGATATTGTTGAATGTCTCTTCACCGACACCAACACCATTTACAGTAATTGATGCGAGTGTGTAATCAACACCGCCGGCACTGTAAGAAGAAATGCCCTCGATAGTATATGTGGAACCTGCATCATACTTGGTTGTCTCAATACCGCTGAGGCTTGCTACAGTCTCGCCTGTTGCGATTCTGGAGATTGAAACATATACATCACTTACGAGTGAACCGGTAATTAAGAAATTGTAATAGTTGTTGATTCCGTTAACAACGTTCTCACCCGGGAAGAATTCTTCAACTGCTCCAACTTCATTAGCAGCTACACGAGTAATGCTAATGTTGGGCTTAGCTTTGAATACATCAGTCTCGTTAAGCATGTTAACAATATCAACGGGGCTGTAGTATGAGAAAGAATAACCCTCCATAGCGAGTGTTGTTCCTGTTATGTTGTACTGAACAAGATATGAATCGCTGGGGATATTTTCACCGATTACATCAGGCAGATCCATCGGAACAGCAAGTGTCTCGTCAACATTCTTTCTCATCTGGCAAAGAGCATAGAAGTAATTGTTCTTCTCTTTAAGTGTCTCTGCGAGAACAGAAGCCTGTGTCTCGAGGTTTGCATAGTCAGGACTTGCAAGTTCAGTCTCAAGAGCAGTAATCTGACCCTTGATAACGGCATTCCTTACAACACCGATTACGATGAAAATAAGGATGACACCTACAACGGCAGCACCAAAAAGGATTGCGTAAGTAAGAAGGCGAGCTGCCTTAGCTGCAGAAGCTGTGAACTCCTCAAAGAAGTTCATATCCTTCTTCACTATGATTTTTTTGTTAGCATTATTAGCCATTTATAAACTCCCTCCTTAGTCTTCGCGAATCAGTGCGCCGCAGCAGTTGACGAACTGCGGAAGCTCGAAATCTCTAGGACCAGTGACAGAACTGAGTGACTTGAGGATTTCAACCTGTGTTCCAAGCTGTCTTGAAAGTTCCTTATCGATCTTCTTATATCCTGCACCTGAACCATAAAGGAAGCATGTGCTGATAGAATCGATACGATACTTGGAGATAGAGAACTGAGCTGTACGGGATACAGCATCAACAAGGCTCTTGAAGTACGCATTAACAGCGGACTGAAGAGCAGGAGTCTCAGCGACTGTCTCGTTCCAAACATCGATATCTTCAACCGGAACGCTGACATCAGCATCAGAAGTAGTGATGTTGAGACGTCTTGCGAGTGAAGACTGCTGCTGGCTGCCCTGAACCTTCTTGATGGAGTCAGCAACCTGTCTGATGTTGGAGTGTCCGAACTGAAGTCTTCTGGACAGTACCGGGAAACCGTGATCAAGAACAGTAACTGTTGTTGTTCTGCTTGAAAGCTCGATAAGAAGCAGTGTCGACTGAACGATGCTTACGTTTCCGTTGATAATGCCGGAAGAGAAGAGCTTCCTTACTGCGTTAGGGTTAACATCAAGCGATACGGGAGTAAGATCCAGGTTCTTAAGGAACTCTCTATATTCCTTAATAACATCTGTAGGAACTGCAGTAGCTCTTACCTTGAGCTTGTCTGCATTTGTCTCCTCATCGATAGCTGTTCCGTAAACAATGTAGTCAATGGAAAGCTCTCTGTTTGAACCCTGGCCCATGACTTCGTACTTGACCATATCCTTGAGCTGATCCTTCTTTACGATAGGGAGCTCGAGGTCTCTGGTGTGAACAAATGCACCTTCAGTTGTGAGGATGCAGGACTTGTTCCTGATGTCGAGTCTTGCCATTGCGTGCTTTACAGCCATTACGATACCGAAGGAATCTGCAATCGCACCGTCGTTGATGGCATCTGACTCAAGAGGGATGATGCCTACTTTATCAATTGATATCGAACGATTCTTCGCATTGTATCTTCCGACAGCAACCTTGAGGTCGGAGCTGGAACAATCCAGAACCAGTTCGGTTTCATTTTTACCAAATAAATCCATTAAATATCTCCTTTCATTACCTGATTACAGGATCCACTGCGCCATCGTAAGGATAGGCATACCGATACCGCCGACGACAAGACCTACGATGATAGCCATGATAATGATCATACAAGGCTCCAATGCTGCGGTCATCTTCTGTGTAGCTGCATCTGCCTCATCTTCGAAGTAGTCAGCTGCCTTCTCGAGGATCTGGTCAAGAGTACCTGACTCCTCACCGATCGAGACCATAGCGTAGATCATCGGAGGGAATTCGGTAATTCCCCTTATCGACTTTGACAGAGAAGCACCTTTACGGATCTCTGTACGAGCTTCAGCGAGCTTCTTCTCAAGGATAACGTTATCCAGAGACTTCTCCGTAATCTCAACAGCCTGCAGGACGGAGATACCGCTTCGCAGAAGTGTTGATACCGTTCTTGTGAATCTCGCAGATGCGTTCATCTTGGTAGCCTTACCGATTACAGGGAGCTTAAGCATCAACTTAGACCATGTCTCAGCGCCCTTCTCGGATCCTCTCCAAGCCTTGAAACCAAATACAATTGCGAGAATCACAAGTAAATAGATATACCAATAACTGGTAATTGAATTCGAGATGACGATAAGAGCCTTGGTAAGACCGGGGAGCTCACCGCCGAGTCCGACGATTGTCTCCTCGATGCTAGGTACCAGGAAGGTCAAGAGACCGATACTGATAGCAGCCGTAAGACCGGCAAGGATCTTAGGGTAAACCATCGCAGACGAAATCTTGTTCTTGAGTTTTGAATCCTTCTGGAAGTGCTCAGCGAGTCTTTCCATAACTTCATCAAGACGACCTGATTCCTCACCTGCGGAGATCATACTGATGAAAATGTTCGGAACGACGCCCTTCTGTTCCCTGAATGCTTCTGACAAAGAACGACCGCTCTGAACTGCTTCGTATATTTCACCGATGCATTTCTTCGCCTTCTTGGACTCAACCTGCTGATAGAGCATGTCGAGTGCCCTTACTACCGTGATACCTGCAGAAAGCAATGAAGCCAGCTGTCTTGAGATCAGAACGAGGTCCTTCGTACTCAGTTTGGTACTGCCGATCTCCATACCGGCAAGTCCCGGACCTTTATCAAGAGTCAAAGAAGATACATATTTACCGTCAGCTTTAAGTTTTCTTGTAGCTTCGCCGATAGATTGAGCTTCTACAACGCCTTCGGTTGTCTTACCGTTGGCATCGACTACTTGATATCTGAAATTAGCCATATTGTTTTCCTCCTCCTTAAAATTTTAAACAATAATGAATTCGCCAATATCAAGCAAACTCGAGGTCTCCAAACAACGGGCTCTGAGACTGGCCGGCATTATTCAGGAATCTCTTGAAATCCTCCTGGACACGGCATCTCTGCATGCCAGTATCTCTGGAGATGATCTTTCTCTTTACAAGCTCTGCGAGGTAGAAATCGAGAGGACACATACCCTGCTGCAGTGATGTGGCAATAGAACTGTCGATCTGATATGTCTTACCTTCACGGATGTTATTTCTGATAGCGTCATTACAGATCATGATCTCGAAAGCAGCACAACGGCCTCCTCCGATCCTCTGAACGAGCGTCTGGCAGATAACTGCAACGAGAACGGTCGAAAGCTGGACTCTGATCTGATCCTGCTGATAAGGCGGGAATGCGTCGATAATACGGTTGACTGTATCTGAAGCAGATGATGTGTGGAGTGTTGAGAGAACGAGGTGGCCCGTCTCGGCTGCTGTTACCGCGGTACTGATAGTATCGAGGTCACGCATCTCTCCGACGAGGATGATATCCGGGTCTTCACGGAGAGCAGCTCTGAGTGCGTTAGCGAACGAAAGTGTATCCTCGTGGATTTCTCTCTGGTTGATCATTGCTTCGCCGTGCATGTGGAGATACTCGATAGGCTCCTCAAGTGTCAGGATGTGGCACTTCTTGTTATTGTTAACATGGCCCATCATAGCTGCGAGAGTTGTTGACTTACCGGAACCCGTAGGACCTGTAACGAGGATAAGTCCTCTAGGACGCATAACGAATTCCTTGAAAATGTTAGGAAGTCCAAGCTGTTCGCATGTAGGAATCTCATTTGTGATGGTTCTTGCAGCAAGAGCATATGTGCCTCTCTGCTTATAAACATTACATCTGAAACGGCTGTAGTCCTCGACGACGTATGAGAAGTCGATCTCACCACGCTCGTTGAGATACTGCTGTCTTGACTTATCGATCATTGATTTGCAGAGATACTCTGTATCTGCAGCAGTCAATGGTGTCTTGCCCATAGGCAGCAACATACCGTCGACACGAACCATCGGAGGGAGTCCGACAGTAATGTGGGTATCCGAAGCACCCATCTTTACTGCTTCTGACAAAATCGCCTCAATTGATAAACTAAACTCTTCCACGCTATATAACCTCCTTATCAGTCAATCGTGTAAGCAACTCTGTTAAGCTCGTCAGCCGTTGTGATTCCTTCGAGAACGAGATCTCTTGCGGAATCCTGCAGCATCTGAGTACCTTCCGTGATAGCGAGCTGACGCATCTCTTCTTCGCTTGCGCGCTTCTCGATAAGGCTCTTCATCTTCTTCGTCATAATAACGATCTCATGGATAGCGATACGTCCCTTATAACCCTTGTCGGCACAATCAGTACAGCCTTTGCCGTGATAGATCTTCTGGCCGGGTTCGAGACGGAGCAATTCTACCTCATATTCATCAGGGTCATAGGATTCTCTGCAGTTAGTGCAGATACGGCGAACGAGACGCTGGGAGACAACGCCTACGAGAGCCGAGTTGACCATGTAAGGCTCAAGACCCATATCGATAAGACGGTTGATCGAAGATACGGCGTCATTCGTATGGATGGTGCTGAATACCAAGTGGCCCGTGATGGCAGCTCTCATTGCAATCTCTGCTGTCTCACCGTCACGGATCTCACCGACGAGGATAATGTCAGGGTCCTGACGGAGAATGGATCTCAGACCGCTTGCGAATGTCATTCCCGCCTTAACGTTAACCTGAACCTGGTTAAGTCCGGGGATACGGATCTCGACAGGGTCTTCGACCGTGATTATGTTTGTCTCGGGAGAGTTCTTCTCTGAAAGAAGTGTATAAAGTGTTGTTGTCTTACCTGAACCCGTAGGGCCTGAGATAAGGCAGATACCCTGAGGAACCTTAACCATCTTGTCGATCATCTCATTGTTGTGATCGCTGATACCCAGGTAGGATCTGTTAAGGTTAGCGTCGTTCTTAGCCAGGATACGGATAACGGTCTTCTCACCTGTAACTGTGGGGAGAATGGAGACACGCATGTCGACTTCCTCGCCGTTGATCTCGGTCGTGATACGGCCGTCCTGA
>JAEEGL013267707.1_pt1 | contig 23330 bp, 15 predicted proteins | sample 9134231 | NCBI WGS metagenome assembly JAEEGL01 (sample SAMN16246548, study PRJNA631951) | gut metagenome | biome: gut microbiome; feature: rumen; material: fiber-attached | host: Bos | place: Iran: Karaj | collected 2018-10
ATATAATAGGTCTTCTTATGCCGGATATAAACAACACCTTCTATTCGGCTGTGACAAAGGAAATTGAATCAAATCTCGGTGAGCTCGGATACAAGCTTATGATAACTTTTTCTGACGCAAATGCCGAAAAAGAGCGTCTCTGTCTCGAGACGCTGATTTCCTCACGCGTCGCCGGTATAGTTTACGTCCCGACATCAGCAAAGAACGCGGATATCGTTAAAAACGCCGAAGCGACGGGAATATCTGTTCTTCAGTTTACCAACAAACGTATTGAAGGCACGCCGTCGTATATGATTGATGATGAATACGGGGCATACACTGCGGCTAAATATATTTTCAACATGAACCATGACAAGGTTCTGATTTTTGAAAGCTCGTACAACGAAAAGTACTCTGCAAAGGCGGAGGGGTTTCGCCGTGCAGCGCGTGAGGTTGGCGGAGCGGTCGAAGGCAATGTCGTATTCTGCGATACAAAAAAGGACCTTGTGAGTCAGATTATCGTCGCGCTCACGAATTACCGTCCGACAGCTGTGATAAGCACTAACGTGATATTGACCATTGCTGTACTAAGAGCTTGCCGGCGCATAGGATATTCCGTTCCTGATGACATTAACATGGTTGCGTACGATGACAGCGAATGGCTCGATTTCATGCATATCGACGCTGTGGCACACCCGATAAAGGAAATTGGACGCGAGGTCACGGACATGCTTATGAGCCTTATTCGCGGCACGGCGACGTCTGCCGATGTGATGACGCTCCCGTATCTCATCGTCAGAAATTCGGTAAAAATCAAAAAAATGAAACCGATTTTTAATGATTGACCGAATCAAGCCATTATTACCCAATGATTTGATAAATCCCCCAGCCAATCGAGAGCATTGAAAAGACTACAGTTTTTGCTGTAGCCTTTTTCTCTTCATTTGAAATTATACTCATAAAAGTATAAGTCATATGAAATATCTACGTTGGCTCAAAAACTGATTCTTTTAAGATTACAGAACGATCCCCGCGCTGTATTATATTCTGTAGGACCAGATTTTTAGACGGGAACCATCACGGTTTACGGCGTCCCGATCTCATAAAGGGAATGGCTTATCGATTTTATGTGCAGCGAAGGGATGCAAATAAGTAGAAAAAGCGAGGAACATCTTGAACTGATTATAAAGTCGAGCGCCAACTAACAGCTCGTTACAAATTCTTTTTCCCATGTCCTCTGAAACGGGGCGCAGGGATGATTTGACGGATATTTCCATTATTGAAAGCAAAAAACACATTGAAAAAGAAGAGAAAGAGGGTATAATTTTATCATGGGATAGAAGGGTAAGCGATGTCTTAGACATGTGCGGAAAATTTTTGGACAAAGCCGACGGAAATAAAAGAAAAAGCACTATTGCCGACCGTTGATTAAAAATTGTTTCAGCACCATTTTTCCTGTATATCTCTGGTTTTTGACGGGTTAAAAAACAAGCGGAGCGAAAAATGAAAAAACTGAAAATCGGGCTTTACAGTGCGGGACTGCGTGCGTACTGGGATCAGTTTGACGGACTGAGGGACAGACTGATCGGCTACAACCGCTTTATTGAAGAAAAACTTAAAGAATACGGCGAGGTGTACAATTTCGGTCTCGTAGATAATTTCGACGTATCGGAGCGCGCCACGGATTATTTGCGGTCAAACTGTTGCGACATAGTTTTTCTTCACAGTGCAACGTACTTTACCTCCGACATGGTGATACCGATACACAGAATCGTTAAGGCCCCGGTCGTAGTGCTGAATCTTCAGCCGTCGCCGCAGATAGATTACGGCAGAACCGACACAGGAGAATGGCTCGCGAACTGCGGCGGATGTCCCGTTCCGGAGGTGTCGAACGCTTTTGAGAGGGCGGACATAAAATTCCGTTGCGTAAACGGTCTGCTCGGACTTGACAGAAGCCCAGACGGCGCGATGTCCGACGAAAAAACCGTTGAAAGAAAAGAGGCGTCCGACGCCTGGGATCAAATCGGCGAATGGTGCCGCGCGGCATATGTAAAAAAGAACATTGAGTTTTCGAACTTCGGATATCTCGGCGGCAATTACGGCGGGATGCTCGATCTTTACAGTGATTTTACAATGCTGACGTCACAGACGGGAATTCACGTTGAAATACTTGAAATGTGCGATCTTGCCGCGTGCCTTGACGCCGTGAGCGACGGTGAAACGGAACAAAAGCTGAGCGAAATATATGAGATGTTCGAAATAACGAGCGCAGAATCTTCAGACAGCCGCGTCAGGCAGCCGGGAAGAGAAGAGCTTTTGTGGTCTGCGAAGATAGCGGCGACCCAGAATAAGCTGGTCGATCAGAAAAAACTTGACGCGCTCGCGTACTATTATCATTCGACGGACGGCAACCCTTACGAGGATATTCAAAGCGGGTTTATTGTCGGCCATTCGCTTCTCACCGCCTCCGGAGTTCCATGCGCGGGAGAGGCGGATATAAAAACGGCGCTTGCCATGAAAATTTGCGATCTGCTTGACGCGGGAGGGAGCTTTTCGGAAATCGTCATAGCCGATTATAACGAGGGAACAATCCTTATCGGACATGACGGCCCATTCCATATTAAAATCGCCGAGGGAAGGCCGATTCTCCGCGCAATGGGTGTGTATCACGGCAAAAAAGGCACCGGTATTTCGGTCGAGGCCAAGGTCAGACGCGGGCCTGTGACGCTCTTTGGCGTTTCTCAGACGCGCGACGGCAGACTGAAATGGATAGTCAGCGAGGCCGAGGCGACCGACGCGCCGATAATGAAGATCGGAAACACTCAAACGCACGTCAGATTTGAATGCCCGCCCGACGAGTATATGAACAAATGGTTTGCCGAATCGCCCACCCATCACTGCGCGATGGCGGTCGGTCACATTGCGTCGGTCATTGAAAAAGCCGGCGAACTAATGGGAATCACGACAGTAAAGATCTGATAGACCGGACAGCAGAAAGGAGTTTCCGAATAAGATTTTTGAAGTGAAATCTTCGGTAATGAAAATGAAAAAAATACATCTTGTCGCGAACGCGCATATCGATCCGGTCTGGCAATGGGAATGGGAAGAAGGCGCGGCTGCAGCGATTTCAACGTTCAGGTGCGCCGCTGATTTCTGTGAAGTATACGACGGTTTCGTTTTCTGCCACAACGAAGCGGAACTGTACGAATGGGTCGAAGAATACGAGCCGGAACTTTTCGAGCGGATCCGGAGACTTGCCGATGAAGGAAAGTGGCATATTATGGGCGGCTGGTATCTCCAGCCGGACTGTAACATGCCTTCAGGCGAGGGAATTATGCGGTCCATCCTTTACGGGAGAGAGTATTTTCTTAAAAAGTTCAACTCGGTTCCCCGAACAGCCATAAATTTCGATCCTTTCGGACACAGCAGAGGGCTTGTGCAGATCCTGAAGCAGTTCGGATTCGACAGCTATATCTTCATGCGTCCGTATGAAGAATTCATACATCTTCCCGACGGCCCGTTCCGCTGGATAGGGTTTGACGGATCGGAAATCATCGCGCAGAGGAGTGGCTTTTACAACACGCTGCTCGGCGAGGCGTCGGAAAAAATCCGCAACTGCGCGGATGAATGCGCCGACGGCGGCGTCGCGCTATGCCTCTGGGGAGTCGGAGATCACGGCGGCGGCCCTTCGCGGATTGATCTTGACGCGATATCCGAACTGAAAAAGGAATATGCCGACAAGAACGTCGAGATAATACATTCCACGCCGGAAAAATATTTTGAAGACGTCAGAAAGAGCGGACTGAGCATCCCGGAGCATCGGGACGACCTCAATCCGTGGGCCGTCGGATGTTACACAAGTCAGATCCGTATCAAGCAGAAATACCGTCGCCTTGAGTCTGAACTCTTCACGGTTGAGAAGATGTGCGCCGCCGCCTGTTCACAGGGGCTTATGGACTATCCCGATTCCGAAATAAAGGAATCCGAGCTTGACATGCTCAAGGTTCAGTTTCACGATATTCTTCCGGGTTCTTCGGTACAGGCTGCCGAGGAAAGCTCCATCAGAACAATAGATCACGGGCTCGAAATCCTTTCGCGGGTCAGGGCAAGGGCGTTTTTCGCGCTTTCGAAAGGACAGTGTCCCGCCACGCCCGACAGAATACCGGTAATGGTGTTCAATCCGATGCCGTATCCCGTCGAAACGGAATGCGAGTGCGAAATGATGCTTTGGGATCAGAACTGGGACGGAGATTTTTCGATGCCCACCGTTCATGCCGGCGAAAAGATACTTCCGACGCAGTGCGAAAAAGAAGGAAGCAATCTGAATCTTGACTGGCGGAAGAAAGTTGTATTCAGGGCAACGCTCGAGCCTCTTTGCATGAACAGATTCGACGTTTCGTTCGAGCGCATTCCTCAAAAGCCGGTCCCGGACTGCATGGAAGGAGATTTCTACCGTTTCGATAATGGTGAACTGCGAGTAGTTTTCGATAAGAAGAACTGCTCCGTTCTGGAAATGTCCGTTAACGGGAAAAAATATACCGAGCCCGGAGCGTTTTCTCTCGACGTTTACGACGATGATTCGGATCCGTGGGGGATGAATGTCGTGTCGTTCCCCGACAGGATCGGGAGCTTTTCTGCGCTGTATCCCGCTGTTGGATCCGAATATTCGGGCATAAAAAGCAGAGTCATACCATCGTTCCGAGTCATCGAGGACGGGGCCGTAAGGACGAAAATCGAATGCCTGTACGGATATAACGATTCCCGTGCCGTCGTGACGTTCTCTCTGCCGAAAAAGGGAAGTGAAATCGGGGTCACGGTCCGCGTCAGCTGGAACGAAAAACAGAAACTTCTGAAGTTCTCTCTTCCTACCATTTTGCATAACGCGGATTTCTATGGGGAAACGATGTATGGGGAACAGAAACTGGTTCCCGGCGGAAGGGAAAACTCCTCGCAGAGATATATAATTATCGACGACGGTACAGATGGCCTGTCGGTCTCAAACGACGGGGTATACGGCTCCTCATGCGGAGACGGGAAACTGTCCGTCACGCTCCTGCGTTCTCCGGTCTATACCGCACATCCTATCAAAGACAGAGAAAGGATCCCTCAGGACAGATTCAATCCGCACATTGACCAGGGAGAAAGAACGTTTTCATTTAAATTATTCGCTGGGCCAATCGGTTCCGTGCGCCGGGAAACCGTCGGGATCGCGGCTTTGCTTAACGACAGACCCATATCTCTTTCATTCTATCCGCCGGAATTCGGAAAGAAATCCGTGACTCCGGTCAGCGTGAAAGGAAACGTGTCGATGCCAGTATTCAAAAAGGCGTCCGACGGAAACGGTTATATCATCAGACTGTTCAACGCTTCTCCGAAAGAGCAAAAATACACCGTCGATTCGTTTATGCTGAGAACGTCCTGTGACGGAATAATGCGGCCGTGGGAGATCAAAACGTTGCGTATCTTCAACGGGACGGCTTATGAATCAAATCCCGACGAGAGCATAAAATAACGCAAACATTCACAAATGCAAAGGGCTGTCCCGAATTCCCGGGGCGGCCTTTTTGCCGCTTTATCATTTCCACGTTAACTGGTTGCGGAAAGGCCACGGCGCCGGCGTATAAAAGCAGGATGTTGGCGTTTAAGTCCATTATTCTTTAAGAATATTCCATTTACTTGAAAGGCTTTCTTTGATATAGTTTTACGATAGATATCAATGCGTTTTGCTTATGAAAAAATCGTGCCGCATTCGCTGAAATAATGTACTGCGGTATTGTTTCAGATCTGTAATCCCTTCGAAAAAACGGAGCGGATTCCATCAGACGTCCCGCTCGGGATAAAACGACTGAGATTAGGATTGAAGAGCAAAACAGTATTATGAAAAGGCGCAAAAGAGAATTGAAAAACACGGAAAAATATCTTTCTGTATATGAGAAGAGTATGCCGAACGGCCTGAATCTGCGTGAAAAAGCCGAAATTGCACGCAAAGCCGGCTTTGACGGCATCGAGATAAGCGTTGACGAGAGCGACGCGAAACTGAGCAGAGTCCTGGACAAAACGGTACGCAAAGCGGTTCTGAGAGAGATCAGGACAGCGCGGGTTCCCGTCAGGACGATGTGCCTTTCGGGACTCAGACGGTTTCCTTTCGGGAGTCACGATCCGGATATAAGAGCCATGAGCGCCGGAATAATCAGACGGGCGATAGACTTTTCCGCAGAATGCGGTATAAGGATAGTTCAGATACCCGGATACGACGTCTGGTATGAGAAACGCGACCGCGAAACGGCTAAATATTTTCTGTCCGGACTGAACGAAGCGGTTCTTTACGCTTCGGCCGCCGGTGTGACTGTAGGTATCGAGACCATGGAGGATGAGTTCATGAACACAATCTCAAAGGTCATGAAATACGTAAAGAAAATATCATCCCCGTACCTTCAGGTTTATCCGGACACCGGCAACGTAAGAAACGGGACGGATGATTACATAACCGACTTAAAATCCGGAAAAGGTCATATAGCCGCGCTTCATCTCAAAGATACAAAAGAGGGCATTTTCAGAGATCTTGAGATAGGCCAGGGACGCGTGGACTTTGCCGGATGTATAAGAGAGGCTCTGAGCCAGGGGGTCCGTATGTTCAACTGCGAGATATGGTGTGACGGAAAGTCCGATCCGCTCGATTATCTCACAAGAAACAGAAAAAGGATCGGAGAATACTTTGCGGAGGCGGAAAAGGAATGAAAGAATATCTTCTGGGAATAGACAACGGCGGCACCGTCTGCAAGGCCGCGCTTTTCGACCTTAACGGCAGGCAGATATCTAAAAAAGGCGTTTCGATCCCGTTTTCGGTAAACGAAGGCGGGAAAGTCGAGAGGGACACGCATGTAATAATCGAAAAGAACTTTTCGCTCATACGCGATCTGGTTTCGCAGGCAGACGGGAACGTGATCGGCGTGGGACTTTCCGGGCACGGCAAGGGGCTTTATATGCTTGACAGAGACGGCAGCCCCCTCGGAGGCGGCATCGGTTCAACCGACAGCCGGGCTTTCGAATACGAACTCACGTGGGAGAAGGACAGCACGGCGGCCAAAGCGCGCGAGAAAACCTTTCAACGCGTCCTTGCCTGCCAGCCCGTTTCTCTACTAAGGTGGATGAAGGACAATGATCCGGAAAAGTACGGAAAGATCGGCTCAGTCCTGTCTGTGAACGATCTTGTCGGATACGCTCTCACCGGCGAAATATCCGCGGAGAGAACGGAGATCTCCGGGACTAATCTTCTTAATCTGAAGACCGTCGGCTATGACAGGGAGCTGACCGCGCTCTTCGGGATAGAGGAGATTTACGACGCCCTGCCGCCCGTAACCGACTCGTTCGACGCCCGGGGATACGTGACGAAACAAGCGGCGGAGAAGACGGGTCTGAAAGAGGGAACGCCGGTGTCCGGAGGGATGTTTGATATCGACGCCTGCGCTCTTGCGGCGGGGACGGTAAAAGTCGGCGACATGTGCATGATAGCCGGGACCTGGTCTATAAACGAGTACATCTCATCGTCCCCCGTCGACGGAATATCAATGAACTCCCTTTACTGTATACCCGGCACGTATCTTGCCGAGGAAAGCAGCGCAGCGTCTGCCGGGAACCTCGAATGGGTGCGCGGGATAATCAGGGATTATTCATACCGCGAGCTTGATCGAATGGCGGAGAGCATCCGTCCGGATGACGCAAACGTCTATTTTTTGCCATTCCTTTATGCCTCAAATCTTTCCCCGTACGCGAGAGCGGCTTTTATCGGACTTGAAAGCGGTCACGGCACCGCCGACCTTGTTCGCGCCGTATATGAGGGAGTCGTGTTCTCCGGATATACTCACCTTGAACGTCTGCTTGAAAAGTGCGACAAAAGGCCCGAGTTCATTCGCCTTGCCGGCGGTGTCGTGAACTCCCCGGTGTGGGTGCAGATGTTTGCCGACATGGCGGGCATACCGGTCTGCGTGTCGGAGGTCTCCGAGCTCGGATGTCTCGGTGCGGCAATGTCCGCGGGAATAGCGGCCGGAATATACGGCTCGGCGGTCGAGGCGGCTGCAAGGTGTTCGGGAGACGGCAGGCTCGTATATCCGATAGCCGGTAACGAAACGATTTACCGCAAAAAATACAGTATTTACAGAGAGATCGAGAACGCTGTTTCTCCGCTCTGGAAAAGAATACGCGGCTTGTGAGGAAAAAATGCTTGAAGAACTGAAAAAAAGAGTATACGAACAGAATATCGCGCTGGTCAGGCACGGCCTGATAATTCTGACGTGGGGCAACGTTTCGGCGATAGACAGAGAGAGCGGTCTGATAGTAATAAAGCCGAGCGGAGTTTCATATGATAGCATGAAGGCGGAGGACATGGTAGTCATCGACTTGGACGGCAGAATCGTTGAAGGCAAACTGCGCCCGTCATCCGACACCCCCACGCATATAGAGCTCTATAAGGCCTTCCCGAATATCGGCGGCGTCGTGCATACTCATTCGACTTATGCCACTGCTTTCGCCCAGGCGGGAAGGGACATACCTCCGTACGGAACCACGCACGCCGACGTGTTTTACGGGCCTGTCCCCTGTGCTCCCGCCCTGACGAAGGAAGAGATTAACGGTGAGTACGAAAAAAACACGGGCCTTGTCATAGTCCGTGCCGTCAAAGATTATGAGGCCGTTCCCGCAATCCTTGTAAAAAATCACGGGCCGTTTACTTGGGGAAAAACTCCCGAAAAGGCGGTTGAAAACGCCGTGACTCTCGAGGAAACGGCGAAAATGGCCGTTCTTACCGAAAAGCTCAACCCGTGCGCGGCGGAGGTCGACAAATATCTGCTCGACAGACATTATTTCCGCAAGCACGGGAAGAACGCCTATTACGGGCAGTAGGCCCGGCATACAATTGGGGTGATTATAATGAAAAAAACTGTGATTTTTGCTGTTATTCTTGCTGTTCTTCTGGCATTCAGCTCGTGTAAAAACGGCGAAAAGCCAACGGATAACAGTATAACCGGTTCTCCCAAGACCGAGAATTCAGAATTCGTAACCGCTTTGAAAACAGAATCGGAGACCGTTTCGGTCAGCGAAACCGAAACGTCGGCCCGCATAACTGAAACGTCGGCGGGTCCGGAAACCTCCGTTTCTGATTCCGACACGATGACTTCCGAGCCCATCGTCAATACCGACCCTCCTACAACCGACCCTCCTACAACCGACCCTCCTGCGACCGATCCTCCGGCCACCGATCCGCCTGCGACGGATCCTCCGGCGACCGAACCGCCGGAACCGACGGTTAAACTCCTTTTGAAAGATCCGTATTTTAAAAAGGGAATGCTCTATTCACGCCTGGACTCCGCTGTCAAAAAGGGACGTCTGAGCTACAGCATCGGTTCTCCGAGCTGGCTGTATTCGCAGGAAATGAGCAGATACGACATTTCAAAGGGAACGTACTCCTCTCCTGAAGAGGGCGTGCACGTATATGAAGACCAGTCAAAGTATCTTCTTATTAACACGAACACCGGGGCGTTTCGTATGGGGATCAATGGCAGCGCCGAATATGACGCCCCGCGGACTTCCGATCAGCGTTTTATGGGCGCGCTGCTGACTCCCACGGTGGCCGAAAAAGTCTTTGTCAAGGATATGGAGCACCTCTACGTGACTCTTGATTTCGTGCTTGACGAGGTAACGTGCTGTATGACCGACGAAGAGTTCAACAGCGGCCTGCACACGGCTCAGTGGAATTTCTACGTTTTTGTCCAGGACAATTACAGTTCTTCGTGGTTTTACGTCGGCCTTCCGCTCTATGACTATCGCGGAACGGGACAGTCTGAATATATCGCGGGAGACCCCGGGACCGGCGGCACGCTGATATATATTCCGACAGCGAAGACCGCGTACGGAGAAAACGTCACGGCGGAGGTCGGGGTCCGCTTCACGAAAACCGTTGATCTGATACCTCTTATCGAAAGAGGATTTGTCCGCGGGCAGGCCAGAGACTTCCTGGCCGGATGCAACCTTGACAATTTCTTCATATCCGGCTGCAATATAGGATGGGAGATTCCCGGCACCTTCGACTGCATGGCAAGCGTGTACGAATTCAGTCTGAGTTACGAACTGAAATAAAAAGGCCTTAAAACAACGGAAAGGCGGGCACAAGCGCCCGCCTTTGTTTATTTAACAATCAGTTACCGCATCTCTTCGCGGCTGTCCGTAATGCAGAATGTCGCATAGAGAGGTATCGACTTAATGTTGTTTTCGAAGCCGAAGTTCTTTTCCGAAATCCTGATAGACCAGGTGGGCCCGAAAAGACGGATATAATCGTTGAGACTGTCTGATTTCACGTTGTCTCCGCTTTTAACTTCGATAGGAATGATTTTGCCCCCGATCGTCACGATAAAATCGACTTCTTTGGTGCCTTTTTCGTTTCTCCAGAAATACGGTTTTAACCCGGAACGGACAAGCTGGATATGAACGAAATTCTCCGTCATGCCTCCTTTGAAGTTCTCGAGCTCGGTTTCCATATAAAATACGTCCTCTGCGCTTATCTCTTTCTGTGCGCAGAGAAGGCCCGTGTCCGAGATATAAATCTTGAAATCATCAATATCCCGATAGTTTTCGAGGGGCTTTTCTATCTGCTCAACGCGGTAGATGCGATGAATCAGATTGGCGGCGCTGAGCCATTCAATTGAGTTCTCGAACTCTGCCGCTCTTCCGCCCTTTTTTATGAGCTTGTACTGGAACCTGGTATTCTTTTTTGACAGCTGGACGGCAATCGTGCCGTATGTGAGCCGCGTTTTTTTGATTTCACTTGCATTTTCCTGATATTTGCTCATATCGTCAAGATAATCCATTCCGATCGTTTCGAGGACGTGACGGATCTGAACGAAATCTTTTGTGTCAATAAATCTGGCGACCGCTTCCGGCATACCGCCGATGACAAGATACTGCTTATAGAAGTTCATCCCGATGTCATGCAGGGCAGACGGCATAGGCGTATTGTTTTCATAGCAAAAGCGTATCCTTCCGACAAGTTCTTCCTGTCCCATTGCTAAGAAAAACTCTTCGAGATCCATCGGGAACATAGTATATCGGTCGACTTTGCCGACCGGGAAAGCGTATTTTTCGCGGTTCACTGCAACGCCGAGCAGACTTCCGGCGGCGATTACGTGATATTCCGGCGCTTCCTCGCAGAAGTATTTGAGAGAGGTCAGCGCCCTCTCACAGAGCTGGACTTCATCAAATACTATAAGCGTTCTGCCTTTGGTTATGGTCTGCCCGCTGATATGAGACAGGACGGGGATCAGATATGACGGGGTTATGTTTTCCGCAAATGTGTCGGCGAGTTTTTCGTTCGTCTGAAAATTGAAATAAACGACGTTGTCGTAATTCTCTTTGCCGAATTCAAGAACGGCATAAGTCTTTCCGACCTGTCTTGCTCCCTGGATAATCAGAGGTTTGCGGTATTTATCTTTCTTCCAGTTATTCAAAAAGTCGAATATTTTCCGGTACATAGCATCCTCCATAGGTATTTCTGCCATATTATACCACGGTCGGGAATAAAATGCAATAGTTAAGTGAAAAAGCACATTATTTCCCGGAATTTTTTTCTGAATATTTACATTAAATTCGTAACTGAATAGGTCTTGAAACTCAGCCGGAAAAAAATTCAAAAGGCGGGCATAAGCGCCCGCCTTTTTTCAATTTTCAGCTAACTGCTCTTTACTGAGCGTTCTTTTTGAACTGCTCAAGTGCGTCCTGGAGGTTCTGTCTTGCCGCGTCGATATACATGGCGTAGTAGGTTGCCACGCTGTCGCTCGTTCCGGAGCAGAGTATCATGCCGAGACTGTCGATGCCGCTCAGGTTTCCGAGATAGTAAAGGAAATCGACGCAGGCCGCGTTCTTCACGATGTCAACCATTCTGAAAGCGGTGTCGTCTCTTGTGCCCTTCATTTTGAGCGTGCTATCATAATAAACCTCGACGATTTTCTCATATCCGTAGTTCGCCATATATTCCATCACTGCGCCGGTCATTTCGAGCTGACCGTTTGATGCCGGAACGGCAAGAACGTTCGTGGCGGCGTTAACGAGACATTTATAATTTGTCCCCTGCGACTCGTCGTACGTCGGGTTGGGGACTATACCGTAATCGACCTTTGAATTGCGGAAAACGACGGTCGCAACGCCGAGGTTCTCCTCGCAGAATATTGCTCTGCCGTCAGAAAAAGAGTTTCTGACCTCAACTCCGTCCTTGACGTACCCGTAATCCTGATAGAATATCTTGTCAAGATATTTGGAATAAATATTGTCTGCCTTTTCAACGTTGAAATCAATCTCGGGCAGGCCGTTTTCGTCTCTCGATCCGAGCTTCATTCCCTGAGCGTAGAACGCGTCGATAGGTCCGCCCCAGAGCTGAGTGACGAAACCGTACTGATCCCACCAGATGTTGATGTCATTGTCCTTGTCAAGGTCGGCGGATCCGAGCTTTGCTATCTCCACCATCTTGTCAAAGGTCCATTTCCCCTGATCCACAAGCGCGTAAATATCTTCATCGCACCCGAGATCCTTCATGAGATCGCGGTTGAAATAAGTGCAGGAAATGAGCTGGAGATAATTGTACGTAAAGTCGTTGAGACACGTGTACAGTTTCCCGTCGATCGTGAATTCTTTTACCGAATCCTGGTTCCACCAGGGATTTTCGGTATTGACGTACGGGATCTTGCCCCATTCTGTGTAAGCTCCGGCGACGACGCCCTCCATCGCCTGACGTCCGCCGGGAACGAGAATGTGATACATTTCCTCCGAAGCGAGGATGATGGGGTCGACGTCGACGTTGTCGATATAGGTCAGCTTGATGTCGAACTTTTCCATCGCGTCTTCGTTTCTTCTGTGGACGGCGGCGCTGAGCTTATCGGAATCGTAATTCTCATCGTTTTCGACGAATACGTCGGTATCCCAGTCGCCTCCGCGGGTCCAGACGAAAAAGTCTGCACCGTCGTATTTTTTATCGGGAATGACGACGTCGGGCTCTGTCGTAGCGTCTCCGCCCTCGGTTTTTCTCTCCGTGTTGTTGTTATTGTTACCTTTGGTATCGTTGCCGGGAGTGTCCGCCCCGGAGCAGGCTACCGCGGTAATGATCAGCAGACAGGAAATAATGAAAGCTATTACTCTTTTCATTCTGTTTACCTCAATCACAATATGAGAACAGTCTCATATTTTTTATTTCAATAGTATGTCTGAAAGTACCGATGGTCTCGAATCCTATGTTCATTCCGTCGATGAACATATCATCGGTATTTTCCGATTTTATCGCGCCGTCCTTTTTCGCCCTGTCAAACGCGGCGTCAAGGTGCGGCTTCATATCGACGCAGATGCTTTTCCATTCTCCGTCGGCGGACGGGCTGCCGTTTTTCCACAGGCCGCCGCCTCCGCCGTAAGCGTCGGTCAGCCCGAGACTGTAGATCAGCTTGCCGCTCGCGTCGGGTTTGCCGCCGTCGTATGCGATAAACGGCGAGTCGAGCATGCATCTGTTGTCGAACATCTTTATTCCGAACCAGATAAAATCATCGTTGTTTCTGCCTTTCAGGTAGAAAAAGCAGAGAAACTGAGCCGCCTCGACCCAGTCGTCGGGATTGACGACTCTCGAATATTTGGTCATTCTAAGATCGATCTGAAAGACGAGCCGGTTCATCGAACAGCGGTAGAACCTGTTGTCCCTGTTGTCTCCGAACCGCCCGTTCTCGAGCAACAGATGAGGCCAGTAGTCGCCCCTCACTGCGGGTTTTCCTTTGTAATACAGAGACGAGTCGAGAGTAAAGCGGGCGGTCCTGTCGGCTTTGCTGACCGAAAAGCTGCGCCACCTGCCGTCGGATATACTGTACTCGTCTGTTTCAGCGCGGTTTTCCCATATACACGGGCCGCTGTCCCATGTCGCGACGCTCCAGACGGGATCCCCGTCCCCGTCGCACTTTTTTATTCCGAGAAGCCTCACCAGATCATTGTTTGAATGGTCTTTCTGGCTCAGGATTTTAAATCCGGACAGAAAATCGGGATCCGGAATGAGCTGTAAGCTTTTCATTTTTTAAAGCGGCGGCAGCCATAGTGGTGCTTCAATGACTGCCGCCTGATCGTTTTAACTTATCAGTGTTTTTTTCTGACGACGAGAGCCGTTCCGATGATAGCAACGGACGCCATCAGGACCGCATACGCGGTGAAGTCAGCCGTGTCGGGAGCCGCAACGGCCTCGGCAAGAACGAGCTTGGCACCCCATGCGGTGCAGTAAGTTTCGGACGGGCCTTCGTATCCGTTTGCGAGGAAGTATCTGTGCAGACCGTCGGAGGCGTTGCAGTCGTGAACCTCGACCTCAAACGCTATTTCGCGGCCGGCCGCGAGAGCTGCCGTAGCTTCGGGAACGGTGTACGCGACTTCCATCGTGTATCCGTTGTTGCCTTCGTTCCAGACGATTTTCCATTCGAAGTCTTCCTCAGCCGGGGGTTCTATCGAACCGGCAAAGGTCGGGCCTTCGAAATTGATCTGATCGACTCCGGGGTATATTTTGAATACCTTGGATGCTTTCATGCTTGCATAATCGGTCGCTTCGTCTCTGTTGGCTCCGAAGAAAAGCATGAACCACACGCCGTCTCTCTGATAGTTCCAGGTATTGTCTAGGTTGTCCTGAATGGTGGTGTCCGGAACCTCAACAAAGAAGTACAGGGTGTTTCCGTCCCACGCGGTGGAGATCTTTGTTCCGGCAAGGGCGGTCGAATCCGCTCTTTCGACTTTATTTATTTCGTACGTCGAGGTATAGCCGCTGTCCTTTTTTCCGTCGATGGTCGGCTTGAAGTTGGGAGTGTCTATCGGGGTCTTGTCTTCATACTTGATATTGTTGATATCAGTTATCTCGGCAAACGCCGTGATTCCGATAGCCAGAGCAATCGCGAAAACAAGAACGAATGAAATGATCTTTTTCATTTTTTTCTCCTTAATCAGTAGTTGTGTTTTCTATTTAACCGCTGCACCAAGCGGGTTTATAGTGATTTTTCGGGCACTCCCGGATTGTGCGGGAAGTGCTTGAGCATGACGAGCGGCTCGCAGTTCGAGAGGTTCGTCACCGTCAGCCCGTCACGGGCTCTGTCCGCAGAAATGAAGAACTCGTCCTGGCTCAGCTGACCGAATCTCAGCTGAGTGGCCGTCGCGCAGTCGTGTCCCTGGAGCTGTCCCCAGCCCTGAACGAGGATGCAGCCGTAGGCGGTCGGGTCCTTTATGACGGCCGTCCTGCCCGGCTTGACCGACAGCTCCTTGGCGGCGATGTACGGGTTGCCGTACACGATCCACTTTTCGGTGTAGTCGTCATTGTCTTCGATTACGATCGGCTCTCTGAAATAATGGAGACGGTAGTCGGGATCGACGTTTTTGTCCCAGTCGAGGAGAGCCATGACCTTCTCGATCGAGTCCTTGTCTTCCTCGGGAAGGTTTTCCGTGAGGAAGTCTTTGCTGTAGATCTCGCCGTCGGTGATGTTTTCAAAGACCGAGTTGACGTCGGAATTCCACTGCGGCTCGTAAGTCAGGTATGATCCGGGGGCGTGGAGCACTCCGGGCGGAGTGTACCATCCGGTCCCGAGCTGAACGCGGTACGCGCGGGAAAGCTCGGTTATCCTGATGTCCTTTTCGGTGTAATGTGTAAGTCTTTCGGCAACCTCGTCTTTCGTCACTTCCGGCGAAAAGCCGAAGTAGGTGTGAGGGAAATTGCCGGGATAGTTGTTCATCTGGGGAGGGTAGTAGTACGCTTCCGGCTTTCCTAGCTTATCGACGCGCGCGGCGTCCTCAAAGCCCAGGTGCAGATGATGGAAGAGCGGCCCCTCGTAGTCGAAGAATTTGGAATACATCGGCCATGTGCCGTAGGTATCGAAGATGTAATCTCCGATCAGGTCTCTTCCCAGCTCATCGACGAATTCTTTTAGGGATATTTTGTGTTCTTTGTCTCCGTCAATGTTGACGTAGCTGAGCCCCTCGTCGGGCGCGGCGTCCGGGCCGTTGTTGGCGCATATAACGGACGAGAACCATCTTTCCTTTATCGTGCCCCTTTTCGTGCCGAGAGCGAAATAATCGTCATAATGCAGGCGCAGTCTGTGCCCGGCTTCTCCGAACAGCCGGGGGACGAAAATGGGAATGAGATTAAGCACACCGTCGTTTTCTTCAAGAAACGCCAGTTTTTCTTTTTTTGTCATATGTTTGCCTCCGCAAACGTTACTAATCTATGATATTTCATTATACGTTTTTTTTCCTAAATGTGAATTGACAAATCGAAACACATAATGGACTTTTCCGTCAAAAACCGGCGACCGTTTATCAGAATGCTGTTGAAAAATGAGGCGGAAAGTGATATAATGAATATCGTGGAAGGGAGCCGGAATAATGGAAAGACTTCTCAGCATAGGAACTCAGGACGTTATAACGTACGCATACGGGCAGCATCAGCACGATTTCTGGGAAATAACCTATTATACCGACGGAGCGGGAGTGAACATTACGGGCGGCGTCGCTTATCCGTTCAAGGCCGGCACGATAATTTGCCAGCCGCCGCATGTCGTTCATGAAGATATATCCGAGAAAGGCTACAAAAACATTTTCTTTGAAGTCGATTCATTTTTCTGCGATCGCGGTCCGCTTGTCATCAGCGACAACGATTCGAAAAGCTTTCTCAAGGTCGTCGAGCTGATGTATCAGGAGTATTTCGAAGATAATGATCCGAACATGATATCGTCCTTCATAGCGATCATCAATTCTTATCTCATGCGCTGGTCGAGTCAGAGCAATAAAAACACATACGTTGAAGAAATGAAGAGAGAAATTTTCTTCAATTATTCAAGCACTGATTTTAATGTTTCGGACTGCTTCAGAAAAATGCCGTGGTCGGAAAGCCAGCTGAGAAGATATTTCAAATCGGAAACGGGTATGACTCCTCAGAGTTATCTCGAAAGCATACGTATCAGACAGGCGAAAAAGTTTCTGTTATTTGATGCGTATACAGTTTCGCAGATCGGCCTGATGTGCGGATACGCGGATCCGTATTATTTTTCAAGAGCGTTCAAGAAAAACACGGGTATGAGTCCGTCGGAATACCGTTCGAGAAGGAAAAAGAAGAAGCCCTCCGGTCTCAGTTGACCTTTACTGTTTCTTTTTCTTTACGATAACGATAACGGCGATGATGATCGCAACGACGGCAACTCCGCCGACAATGAAGTAAACGGCCGTGTTCTTTCCTTCTGTCGCCGGGGTCTTGCCCGGTTCGGTGGCGGGAGTGTTATCTGTGTCTTTACTTTCGTTATTGTTTTTACGGGTGACCGGTGTGACCGGATCCGTTTCTTCCTCTTCCGGTACGGTCATAAATTCGATAGACTGGGCTCCGCCGTCTCTTTTATCCGAAGCGACCGCGTTGTTCAGAACGGAAGATTCGTTGACCAGGACAAAAACATCGGTCGCGAAGGCGTTCATCCAGGTTGAGCCGGTGTAGAATAGTTCGTTCGATCCGCCTTTTTTGCTTGTATCGTAAACCACGAACTGCATCACGAACTCTTCTCCCGCGTCCGCGTCGTATTCTTTTTCAAATCCGCTCTTGCAAAGGCCGTCGAGCATTTCCCACGAAAGTGCCCATTCCATGTAATAATCGCCGTCGCTGTTTCCGTTTGATGACGCTATCTCTCCGGCGATCCTGTCTTTGACAAGGTAGTTTTCATAAATAAACGCGGATTCAGAGGTCCTTCCTTCATCGGAGAAAGGATGAAAATCCAAAAAGAGATTCTGCTCTCCGTCGCATGCCGAGGACGTCCGTGAACTGAAAAGGCAGATTTGTATGAAATCACCGTCTAGTCTTTTTTCTGATTTGTGAAGATCGTTAACGTACGCTCCGAACATCAGACCGGTCTGATCCGACCACATTAAATTGATTACGGTCCCTTCTCCGATCTCCATATTTGTATTGCAGAGCTTGAGCGTTTCGCTGTCAACTACGATCTGAAGAGCGCCGTCCCATTCTCCTTCCGAAAAAACTCCGTCGATCACAGGAGCTTTTTTTGCTTTAGGGACCGCGTATTTGGCATAGGTCTTGTTCAGCTCTATTATCGCCGCGGCCTGATTGTCCTCAAGAGAAAAATCAAATAAATACTCCTGAGCGCTCGTGATAAGTGACTGCCCCAATAAAAGCAAACACACCAAAATTGAGATTGCAACCGTTTTTTTCATAGTTGTTTTCCTTTCTGTTTCAAGCCCCGCTTACTGAACGGGGGCTTTTCTGTTTTTGTTACTTTTGTGTTTTAGTACCGCCGTTGTTCGCACTATTTTGAATTTTCATTGAACGTATCAATATAGCTTTCTATCTTAGCTTCCGCAAACTCATAATTTGCGGCATAGTAAGAAGAAAAGTTTGCGCCGTGTCCGGCAATGAGCTGCGCCATTATATTGTCAAGCCCGTTAAGCCCGCCTATGTAATACAGAAAATCGACCTTACTGCCTTTGCGAATTATATTCATCATCTCAATGGAATCATTGTCGCGGGTGCCTTTCTGCTGAAGACCGTTCTCAAAAAACGCGGGGGTAACTCCGTAATAAGAATCTGCCGCCCATGCTTCAAGAATAATCGATGTCATTTCAAGCTTGGTGTTTGTTTTCGGTACGCAGACCATATTTGTTGCGGCGTTAATCGTAGTGTAATACCTTTTCTGCGTATCGTCAAACTTGGGGCAGGGGAGAACTCCGTATTCAAAAGTGTCCAGCGCGCGCATCCACGAAGTTGAGCCGAGATCCGCCTCAAAAATCAGGAGCCGGCCGTCTTTGAACATACTCTGAGGCACGCCGGATCCTTCGAGTTTTACGTATGAATACTCCTGTTTTGCCATATCGACGTAACGGGAAATCAGGTCGTTATTATGTGCTGTCCACAGGAGAAGATATGGATAATCGTCTTTGTCTTTTCCGGTCAAAGTCCCGCCTTGCGAAAAGAACTCGCTGATAGGTCCGGACAACAATTCCGAAGCGTAACCGTATCTGTCGTTTTCGGAATCGATAACACTGTCTCCGTTTATGTCAAACGAGCCCTGCGAAGCGATAAGCTTCATTTTTTCAAACGTCCAACCGCCGGCATAAACTGTTTGGTACGGATATTCGATCTTGAGGTCGTCAAACAGGTCTTTGTTAAAGAACATACAGTACGTCTGTTCCAGATTGTTATAAACGAGATCTCCCATACAGCTGTATATTTTGCCGTTTATTGAGAATCCTTTGGCCGCATACGGATTCCACCATGGGTTCGACAGATCCACGTACTGAAGCCATTTGAATTCCGTATACGCGCCGTTCAGCACTTCCTTGAAATTCGCCTGGGCGGCGTCTACGATAAGATTATAAACGTCTTCGCCCGCATATACTGTCGTTAATGGGTCAATTTCGCCTGATTGAATGGGAACAAAAGTAATTCCGTATTTCTCCTCGATCCTGAGATTGCGCTTGTAAACCTCCGTATCGACCGTATTGTCCGGATATCCTTCGATAAACAGATCCTTGGACCAGCCTCCCGAGCGTCCGTAAACCGTAAAATCGGCTCCTTTATAGTTTACATTCGGCAGATCCGGCATATATCTCGAATCATCCTGGGTTGAAATATCGCTATCCATGTTTGGCGGGGCTTCCGGATTGCTGCATCCGGAGAAAAACGCCGCCAGCATCAGAAGCGCTAAAACAATTGCGCCTGTTTTTTTCATCTTGTTTTTTCCTCCTTTATCTCGGTTGAAGTTTTGTAAAGAAAAGCTGGGTTAAACCGTATGACGCGGCTGCCGGCCGCTCAGGTCCAGATAAGCGTAATAGCGGTTCTGGATCGATATGACGTCCCGGATCGGCTGATCGGAACTGATATTCGCCGTGTCAAACGGACCGACGCGGACCGATGTGACGTCGGATTCGGGAGAAACTGTCAGATAATAGCTTTGATTGCCGTCCGTTGTTTTCAGGGAATCGGGATCCGGCGTGCGGCTGTAACGATAGGATACGGTTTTGCCGTCTGCGGTGGGGAAGTCCTTTACGCTGAGATACTGCCAGTTTTTCGGCAGCCGCGGTATCAGCTGAATACCACGCTCGCAGTCAAAGTCATCGACGCCGATCATGATACGCGCGAGCTTGACGATCTCCGCCTGCTGAACGCCGTTGCCGAGATCGCTGTTCCGGAACCAGAAGCGGCCGTCGCCGTGGGTAATCACTCCTTCCGGAACGATGTATTTTCTGTCGGTATGATGGTACGTGAGCATCGTCGCGGCTTCAACGCAGTCACTGGCCTCGTCAGAGAGATCAAGAAGAAGCGCGGCCTGCGTAAGATATCCCTGGCCGTATCCCATCTGACGCCCCGACATGGGATTGTAGTATTCTTCTTTTTGTGCAAGGAACGTCCGGGTCATGGTATCGAGGAATGCCGGGCTGGTCCGATAGACGTCGTATCCGAGAACGTCGCAGTGCAGGAAGAGCGGCGCAAAGCGCTTGTAAAGATAAGTCCAGCAGTCCTCTGAAACGTCGGTAAATACCCGCCCGAAACGGGGATGATCTGCCATGAAAACATCACGGCAGCCGTCCTGCAGACGCCGCGAAAGGGCGGCGAGCTTGTCGGCGTAGTCATTGTCGCCGATTTTGCGGAAAATTGCGCTGTATCCCTCAAGGGCCGTTATGGACATGGCGTTGGAGAACAGATCATAACCGCCGTGAATTTGCGTTGACGCCTCGGATTCCGAGCAAAGCACGCCGATGAAATTGGATTCCTTCGGATGCTCTGTCTGCCACACAAAGAATTCGGCGGCATCGACGAGCTGCTGACGGCGCTTGATAAGCCACTCTTTGTCCACCGCGTTCTTGCGTGAAAGGGCGGAAATAAACATCATGATGGCTCCGTGGCCGTCATTTTCTTTTCCCTCGTTGTGAATATCGTTGTCGTCTCTCGGGCGTATGTTGGCGATTCGCTTCCAGTGCGGGATCTTGTAACGGATAGCGTACTGGTAAAGCATTTCATGCAGAAGATCCGCGGTGATCTTAAGGCGCTCTCCGCAGCCGTAATTGACAAGCTCGGTAAGAGTCCTGCCGGCGTCGCGCGACCACACCTGAGAACTGTAGCTGCTGCTGATTTTATAGGTACCGAATCCGAAATAACATCCGTAATTTAATGTAATGCCGGATGACGTGTGAGGCATTCCGTCTTCGGTCACCTTTCGCGTCATCATGTCGTAAAGATTGGCGCGGTAAACGTTGGTATAGATATCCGCGATTCCGCTCCCGCCAAATTCGATATCCGGGCCGGCGAAGTCCGGAATGTCCAGTTTGGGATCGGATTCGGGTATTTCGTCGCGGAACTGATAGAGGCGCCTGGCAAGACGGTCCAGAGCTGGGAAAAACTCTTTTCTGACGTAGTAAAGCGGCGAGGTCGGCTTCAGCCCTTCGGGCAGAAGGGAGTTGTCTGTCAGGCCCGTAAAGGCGGAAATATAGACGCCCGCCCGTTTGGCGGAATCGATGCGGAACTCAATATGTTCAACGGTCTTTTCGGGATCTGCCGAGGCGGCAAACATAAATTTGGAGCCCCTCGCTGAAGAATCATCCTTGTTTTCATAGAGTAGCAGGGATTCGTCCAGCAGTTTTTTCGCCTTAGGATCGGAAGAAAAGGGCATATCATACCCGTCCGCGTAATAGAGATTGTAGTTCCAGACGTTAACGCCGAAAATCAAAGGAAACAGGTCCTGGGTATAATCCGAATATACTATTATGATCTTTCCCAGACGGTCTCCGCAAAATACGCGCGTGCTGTGATCGTATGCGGTCTCGTTCTGCATCCACCACTCGCTCATCTGATCTCCCGCGCAGCACATGCCGAGAAAGCAGATGGACTGATATTTTCCTATAAACGGGTATAAGGAAAAATCTCCGTTCACAAGTGTTGCCGGCACGCCGTTCTCCCGGATGATATGAAAGGGAATGTTTGCTACGTATGCTGTATCGTTTTGCCGTCCGTTCTCAAAGCATGAAAACATTATATGTATTCTCCTTTTTTGCTTTTTCAGTTGGTCGTTTCTTCTTTCAAAGTATATGTCATGTTAAACTCGTACGACGTAGCCATGCAGTCAAACGTTCCGGGTACTTCCCAGCCGTAGTTGCATCCGGAAATATACATGTTCTCCAAACTGCATCCTTTAAGAAATCCTTTTTGCTGCGCCGCTATGAAAGCCATTTTAATAAAGGGAAGAATGTTTACCGTTTGTGTGAAACGTTCGCCGACCTTTACCCTTTCGTCTCCGTAAACGCTGTAATAGGACGGGATGTAGCAGTACGCTGCGGTATCGACGTCGACGCTGGCATAGTTTCCTGCTTCGTGCCTGTAGTCGTATAGCGGAAGTCCCAGGTAAAACCACTCGTTGCTCTTTGAATCGTGTATGAAAGCATAATAATTCCACTGAGCCGTGTGGAGACCGTCGTTAAACTCGCTGTCGCTCATACAGTTCTTGACGTAATCGAGGGTAAAATCAAGAGTTACCTCGACAGAAGCAAGTTCAGGAATAAATATCGTTTCTGCCATTTCGGTCGTAGTAATCAGCGTGCCCGGGAAAACCTGACCGCCCTGCCTTGGTTTATTGTATTCTTTGCTCCCTTTTATACCCATTTTGAACATTCCGGTATTCGTGTCGATATACAGGAGCTTGCTTTCGTCTTCATACTGGTGAACGCCCTCGGAAACGAGAGTGTAGGTCCCGTCGCTCACTATCTCATATTTGCTTCCGTGCTGACCGAAATCCCACACGGGCGAACCTGTGCTGTAACCGAGCCTGCCGAGAATCGCTCCGCCGATAGTGTTAGAAGTATACGTCATCCCGTTTTTGAAAAAACTGTCAACGAAATACTCGTGTTTTATCGGGCGCTGTTCTTTTCCGGCGTCGGTTGTGTCTGCTCCCTCGGATTCGGTAACCTCGTTCGTTTCGACCGGCTTTGTTTCGCGACTTCCTGACAAGATAAGCAGTAATGCCGCCAGGACCGCCGCGACAAGCGCCAGAGCGGCAAAAACGATTTTGCCGACCTTCTTCTTTGAGGCCACCGTTGCGACAATCAGAGCGATGCAGACGGCGCAGGCCGCTATACCAAGAATGGTTATAATTCCTCCCGATCTTGCGCCCGGCTCAGGAATCGTACCGGTTTCGGACTGCGAATCCTGTACGTTTTCGGATGACGGTACGGTAACAACGGTTTCAGAGGTTACGGTATTCTCCCCTCCGCTGAGAATTATCTTCGCGCCGTATGCGTACGGGAAATTCTCGAGGTCGTTTTCCGACCGC
>JAEEGL017093607.1_pt1 | contig 23329 bp, 21 predicted proteins | sample 9134231 | NCBI WGS metagenome assembly JAEEGL01 (sample SAMN16246548, study PRJNA631951) | gut metagenome | biome: gut microbiome; feature: rumen; material: fiber-attached | host: Bos | place: Iran: Karaj | collected 2018-10
CAGTTGTCAACCAGACCTACACCATGAAGATCATCAAGGACGAAGGTCCTAAGGTGTGGCTGAGCAACGGCAGCGGCAAAGGTGTCATCATTAAAAAGTAAAGGCTATGAGAAGATTGATATTAAGCATTTTTGTAGCCCTATGCTGCTACGGTGTAGCCTCTGCCATCCCTGCTTACCGCGGATGGATCACTTTCACACAGCCTGACGGAACCACCCTTAAGCTCCGCCAGAACGGTGACGAATTCTGCCACTGGCTGACCAATATGGACGGCGAAGTGGTGGAGAAGGGAGAAGACGGCTTTTACCACGTTGTAAGCGAGTCTACAGTACAGGCCCGAAGGGCTGCCGCCCGTATGCGCCGTACAGCAGCGAACGCAGCCCGCAGGAGCAGTCCTGCCAAGGCAGGCATTGCCACTGGCCAGAAGCACTTCCTCGTGATTCTGGTGCAGTTTACGGACGTACAGTTCAACTTCTCCAGCGATGCAGCTGCGCAGCAGGCATTCGACAACCTGTTGAACCAGCAAGGTTATAGCACGAACGGCGGCCACGGATCAGCCAGGGATTTCTACTACGACAACTCCCACGGTTACTTTGAGCCCATCTTTGACGTTTATGGCCCTGTGACGCTGAACAATACGCAGGCCTACTATGGCGGCAATGATTCCAACGGCGATGACCTTCGTCCCCATATTGCCGTACAGCAGGGCTGTCAGGCGCTGGACGGCCAGGTGGACTTCTCGCAGTACGATAACGACAACGACGGAGAAGTGGACCTGGTGTTCATGTACTACGCTGGCAACGGTGAAGCGGACAGTGACGTGGAAGATTCTATCTGGCCCCATCAGTGGGAGCTCGGACCTACGGGCGCGAAGATTGCCGCCAGCTCCCGCACATGGGACGGCAAGGCGGTAAACAAGTACGCCTGCACCAACGAGATTGTCGGATACGGTACCCTGAAGGGGAAGATGTGCGGCATCGGAACAGCTTGCCACGAGTTCGGCCACGCAATGGGTCTTCCGGATTTCTACGACACCGACTACACCACCAACGGCGTAGCCGGCGGTCTGTACGACTACTCCACTATGTGCGGCGGTTCCTATAACGACAGCGGCCGCAGACCTCCGTATTTCAATACCGAGGAGCGCATTATGCTGGGCTGGCCTAACGTAGAAATCAGGGAGATTGTCAAGTCCGGAACCTACACCCTTACCAGTGTTGATAACAACATAGCGTACAAGAGTCCGACCGACAAAGACGGCGAATACTTCCTGTATGAGTGCCGCTCCAATGAAGGTTGGGACCAGGATCTGCCGGAACACGGACTGATTGTGTATCACGTGGATAAGTCAAATAGAAGCGTAAACATTGGCGGAACCTCTGCTACAGCTCAGTCGCTCTGGGAGAACTGGCAGACGTATAACTCCATCAACGAGAACGGTTCTCACCCGTGCTTCTATGTGGTTCCGGCAGGCGGATTGACCAACCTGAACTATTCAGGAGCCAAATTTGCCTTCCCGGGAGCTGCCAAGAAGTATTCCTTCACCGGTTCAAGTTGGAATAGTGTAGAGTCGGAGGTAAAGTTGACCAACATCAACTACGCCAGTAATACGGTCACGTTCTACGCTGAAGCCCCGTCTGTGAACTTGAACTACAACCTCATCGAGAATCCTGGAAACGGCGTTTACACCGCCGGCAGCACTTTCAACCTCGCATTGGCCGAGAGCGAAGCACAGCCTGTATCCTCCGTGGAGTGGTATTTCGACGATGAGCCGGTATCCGGAAGCTCAGTCACCCTGACAGCCGGAACCCACGTGGTTGAAGCCCACCTGACACTTACTTCTGGAGAGGTGAAGATTCTGGAACTAATCCTCAGGGTACAGTAAGATGGAAACGATTGAAAATATGGCAGTCACGGCAACGTCGACTGCCATTATTCTTCACTTCCGGGACCTCGACCGATGGCCTTTCGCCCAGAATTTCGTACCTTTGCATCTACGCCCTAAGCATTGGCGTTTTGGTCGTTACGCCGTCTAAATATAGCGTTTGATTTTTTGCTCCCTCACTTCAAGCCGCAAAGATACAATTTTTTGGGGTGGATTCCAATTATTTCTTTAGAAATATTTACCGATTTTTATAAACAATTTTTTTAACATATCGTGATTCGGTAAATAGTTCTGACTATTCGTAAAAATCTGTTGAGTTTTGGTCGATTTTGGTGGTTTTTCGTCGGTTTTTTGATTTGTTCTTTTGGGTCGTTTCTGGTGTTTGTTTGCTTGCTTTTCTCGCTGATTTTGTGTAAATTAGGGGGAACGACTGAAACCGTCGCGCCACCTGTAATCAGCGGCACCACACCGTTCGACGAGAGCACTGAAGTCACCATCACCGGTCCTGCCGGTGCCGACATCAGGTACTCCACCGACGGTCACAATCCCACCCGGTTGAGCACGCTCTACACAGCTCCGTTCACACTGACCACAACCAGGTACGTGACGGCAATTGCCATCAAGAATGGCGTCAGCAGCACCGTGGCAGCCAAGTGGTTTAACAAGAGGAGCGACGAAGACAACGAACAAGGCCTCTAGCCCGATCACTCAGCCAACGATCCTCTCTCTGCGTCAACCCCATCAGCCCAGCCTGGTGGGGTTCTCGCTAAAAGGAAAACCAAAACAGGTAACCTCTTCTTATGAAAGTCAAAAAGAATCGTTATCTTTGTATTCCGGAAACATGCAGAAACCCGGCTTTTCGAAAATTCGTGTTACTGGCTTGTTACTCCGCTGCCAAAATCGGCCATTTAGAGCCACTTAAAACATTGATTACAAAGCATTTATGGCTGAATCCAACTTCATAGACTACGTACGCATCTTCTGCGCCAGCGGGCACGGCGGTGCAGGGAGTGCTCACCTCCACCGGGCCAAGTATGTGCCCAAGGGCGGGCCGGACGGCGGAGACGGCGGCCGCGGCGGCCATGTAATCCTCCGGGTGAATCCGCAGCTCTGGACCCTCATCCACCTCCGTTACCGCAAAGTGGTGCGGGCCGAAAACGGCAGCAACGGCGCCGAAGCCCTCAAAAAGGGCAAAAACGGGGCCGATATCGTGCTGGAAGTACCTCAAGGTGTGGTGGTTAAGGATGCGGAGACGGAAGAGGTCATTACCGAATTGGTGGAGCGGGATGACGAGTTCATCCTCTGCGAAGGCGGCCGCGGCGGCTGGGGTAACGACCATTTCAAGAGTGCCACCAACCAGACCCCGCGCTATGCCCAGCCCGGCGGAGAGGGCCAGGAAGGCTGGTTCATCCTGGAACTCAAAGTACTGGCCGACGTGGGCCTCGTGGGCTTCCCCAACGCCGGCAAGAGCACCCTCCTCGCCGCCATCACATCGGCCAAACCCAAAATCGCCAACTATGCCTTCACCACCTTGGAGCCCAATCTGGGAATTGTCCGGTACTATGACGACCGCTCCTTCGTGATGGCGGACATTCCGGGCATCATCGAAGGCGCCCATGAGGGAAAAGGTATCGGCATGCGCTTCCTTCGGCACATCGAGCGGAATTCCGTGCTGCTTTTCATGGTGGCCGCCGACGAACCGGACATCAGGAAAAGTTACCAGGTGCTCCTGAACGAACTGGAAGAGTACAATCCGGAACTGCTGGTGAAAGACCGCGTGCTGGCGGTCACCAAGACAGACCTGATTGACCAGAAGACCCGTGCCAAGATAGAGAAGAAACTCCCCCAAGACCTCCCCTGCGTCTTCATCTCCTCCGTCACCGGAGACGGGCTGGACCAGCTCAAGGAAGAGCTCTGGAAAGCCCTCAACCGGTGAACTGGGATGCGCTCATAGAACTGGACCGCCAGGCCACCCTCTGGCTCAACGGGCTGGACCAGGCGCCTCCAGAGAGCGTTTGGCTGCTCCTTTCAGACGCCCGCATCTGGTTTCCCGCCTATGGCGTGGTGATGGTCCTTCTTCTGCTGCGGCTGGGCTGGAAGCGTGGACTGCTGGTCATCGCCTCCCTTTTCCTGACCGTCCTTCTGGCCGACCAGCTCTCCGGCCTGGTGAAACACGGGCTGGAGCGCCTTCGTCCCTGCTACGACTATGCCATGCTGGAAAACGGCCTCCGGTGGCCCTGGGGCAAGGCCGGCGGCTTTTTCGGCTTCTTCTCCAGCCATGCCGGCAACTGCTTCGGCTTTGCCGTCACCTCCTTTCTGGGCTTCCGCTGGAACGACCCTTCCGGCCGGAAATACCGGGCCTATGGCTGGGGCGTCTTTCTCTGGGCGGCGCTGGTTTCCCTGAGCCGCGTCATGATGGCGGCCCATTTCCTGGGCGATGTGGTGGTAGGAGCGGTCTTCGGGGCCTTCATCGGCCTTGCCGTAGCCGCCATAACCCGCCTGATAATTGCTAAAGCACTTTGACGAGTTTTTCCATCTGCATGCTGTGGGAGCCCTTCAAAAGGACGACGCAGCCTTTGAGCGGATGCTCCTGAAGATAGGCCGCCAGCTCCTCCGACGTGGCGAAGCACGGGATGCCCGTTCCTTCCGCAGCACGGGTGAATTCCTCCCCTGCCAGATAGGCCTCCATGCCGGAGAGCCGCTCCACTACACGTTTATGCTCGGCGGCGGAATCCGCCCCCAGTTCCCGCATGTCTCCGAGGCAGGCCACCCGGCGGCCTTCCGCGAGGGCCAGGTTATCCAGCGCGACCGCCATGGAGGAAGGATTGGCATTGTAGGCGTCTATGATGACGGTATTCCGTTCCGTCCTGAGGAGCTGCGAACGGTTATTGGAAGGGGTATAGGCGGCGATGGCGGCCCAGGCATCGGCCCGGGGCACGTCGAAGAAATCTCCGAGGCAGAGGGCGGCGAGCACATTATTGGCGTTGTAGGCGCCCACCAGCAGGGTTTCCAGGACGGCGCCCTCGCCGAAGTTCATCCTCAGGAATGGATGCTCCGGAGAGGCCGGAAGCACTTTCACCCCTTCCAGGCTGTAGCTTTCCGCTTCCAGACCGCGTTCCGCCAGCATCTCCTGCAGCACCGGATCTCCCGCATTGGCGAAAACAATGCCGTCGTGCTCCTTGAGATAGTCGTACAGCAGGCCTTTGGCATGCTTCACGCCCTCGAAACTGCCGAAACCCAGCAGATGGGCCTTCCCCACATTGGTGATGAGCCCGAGCGTGGGCTGCGCAACGGCCAGCAGCGGCCTCAGGTCTTCCGGATGGCTGGCTCCCATTTCCACAATGGCAATCTGCGTGCGCGGCTTGATCTTCAGGACCGTGAGCGGCACGCCAATCTCGTTGTTGAGGTTCCCTTCCGTGGCGCTCACGCGGTAAGCGGCCCCGAGGACCGTCCGGATGAGCTCCTTGGTGGTGGTCTTCCCATTGGTTCCGGTGAGGCCGATGACCGGGATGTTCAGCTGCCGGCGATGATGGGCCGCCAGGGCTTTCAGGCACTCCAGCGTATCCGGAACGCGGATGAGCCGGGAGTCCTCCGCCTCCAGCGACTCGCTCACCACGGCCCGGCAGGCGCCGGCTTCCAGGGCTTTGAGGGCAAAAAGGTCCCCGTTGAAATTCTCTCCTTTGAGGGCAAAGAAAAGCTGGTTCTTCCTGAGGGTACGGCTGTCCGTACACACGCCTGCACTGGCGAGGAAAATATCGTATAATTCAGTGATTTCCATAGATTTCTATTTACCGGTACTGCCGAAACCGCCCGCCCCCCGCTCGGTGCTGTCCAGCGCTTCCACTTCTTCCCATTCCACCTGTTCGTGGCGGGCCACCACCAGCTGGGCGATGCGCTCGCCGGGAACAATCTCGAAAGGCTGGTCCGACAGGTTTACGAGGATGGTGCGGAGCTCGCCCCGATAATCCGCATCCACCGTTCCGGGGCTGTTGAGCACCGTGATGCCGTGCTTGAGCGCCAGGCCGCTGCGGGGCCTCACCTGTGCCTCGTATCCTGGAGGAAGGGCTATATAGAGGCCGGTGGGCACCAGCACACGCTGCAGGGGCTGCAGGACAATGGGTTCGGCGATGTTGGCCTTGAGGTCCAGCCCCGCAGAAAGCGGCGTGGCATAGGCCGGACAGGGATAGGGGGAATGATTGACGATTCGAACCTTCATAGGACACTATTTGGGAGCCTTGATATACAATACGATGGCGATGACCGTATAGAGGTAGTTCGGAAGCCAGATGGCAATGGACGCCGGCAGGGTATCCGTAATGACGAACATCTCGCTGAACTGCATGAACAGGATGTAGGAGAAGCCCAGCGCCGTTCCCGCCGCCAGGTTCCATCCCATGCCGCCCCGCTTCTTCTTGGTGCAGAGGGCTACCCCGATGATGGTAAGGATGAGGGCCGAGAAGGGCAGCGAATAGCGGTTGTTCTTTTCGATGAGCGCCATATTCACCGAGGCGTCGCCGCGCATGATCTGCGTGTCGATGAGCTGGTCCAGTTCCCGCTTGTTCAGCTCCTGGATGGTATAGCGGTTCCGGAAGAAGTCGTCCCGCGTGAGGCTGAGCAGCGTATCCAGCCGCCGGCCGGAGCGCACCTGGTCCTGGAGGCCAGTGCCATAGTCCCGGATGAACCAGTTGCGGAGCTTCCACACCCCCGTAACCGTGTCGTACTGGGCACTTTCCGCCGTGAGCTTGGAACGGAGCCGCCCGCCCCGCATGTCTTCCAGGGTGAAGTTGTAGGCCGTATTGTTATAGGCGCTGAAGCTTTCCAGATAGACAAAATGGTCGTCTTCCAGCTTATAGTGCATGTCGTGCCCCAGCTTGACCTTGCGGTAGGAGTTGTATTTCTGCTCGAACTCCACCCGCGTGGCGTTGGCATGTGGAAGGATCCACAGGCTGAGCGTGAGCGAAAGGGCCGCGATGACCGTGGCCGAAACCAGGTACGGCACCATGAGCCGGTGATAGCTGATGCCGCTGGAGAGCATGGCAATCACCTCCGAGTCCTGGGTCATCTTGGAGGTGAAGAAAATGACCGTCAGGAACACGAACATGGGCGAGTACTGGTTCAGGAAGTACGGAACCCAGTTCACATAATAGTCGAAGATGATTTCCCGGAGCGGCGCTTCCTTGCGCACGAAATCCTCAATCTTTTCGCTGATGTCGAATATGACGATAAGGAGCGCCAGGAAGAGGATGGACACGAAGAAGGTGACCAGGAACTTGCGGATGATGTACCAGTCCAGCCGCTGCAAACCCTTGATTCTCATAGGCGCCGGGAGAGTTTGGGGACCACGGCGTCTTTCCAGGCGGCAAAGTCTCCGGCCTCTATGTGGAGGCGGGCCTGCCGGACCAGGTCCAGGTAGAACGCCAGGTTGTGTTCGGTGGCCACCATGGCGGCGAACATTTCCTTGGCGATGAAAAGATGGTGCAGGTAGGCACGCGTATAGTACCCGTCCACGAAGGACGTCCCCAGCGGATCCAGCGGCGTGAAATCGTCCGTCCATTTGGCGTTCCGCATGTTCAGGATGCCCTCCCAGGTGAACAGCATGCCGTTGCGGCCGTTGCGGGTGGGCATGACGCAGTCGAACATGTCGATGCCGCGGGCAATCCCTTCCAGGATGTTCACCGGAGTGCCCACGCCCATGAGGTAGCGGGGCTTTCCTTCCGGAAGGAGCGGGCAGGTGACTTCCAGCATTTCATACATCTTTTCCGTGGGCTCCCCTACCGCCAGACCGCCCACGGCATAGCCGCCGCGGTTGTCGTTGTCCAGGGAAAGGGCCTCGTCCACGGCACGGCGCCTCAGGTCCGGATACACGCAGCCCTGGATGATGGGGAACATGACCTGCCGGTAACCGTAGAGCGGCTCCGTCTGGTCGAAACGGGCGGCGAAGCGCTTGAGCCAGCCCTGGGTGAGCCGGAGCGACTTCTCCGCATAACGGTAGTCCGCATCTCCCGGGCAGCATTCGTCCAGGGCCATGACGATATCCGCCCCTATCACGCGCTGGGTATCCACATTGTTTTCCGGGGTGAAAAGGTGACGGCTCCCGTCTATGTGCGAAGCGAAGCGGCAGCCCTCTTCCGTGATTTTCCGGATGGGCGCCAGGGAAAACACCTGGAATCCGCCGCTGTCCGTGAGGATGGGGCCGTCCCAGTGCTCGAAGCGGTGCAGGCCGCCGGCCTTCAGGAGGGTATCCAGCCCGGGGCGCAGATACAGGTGATAGGTGTTCCCGAGAATGATTTGAGCGCCGATGTCTGCCGACAAGTCCCTGTGGTACACGCCTTTCACCGAGCCCACTGTGCCTACCGGCATGAAGATGGGCGTACGCACCTCTCCATGGTCCGTAGAAAGGATGCCGGCGCGGGCAGCGGATCCGGGGTCTTTGGCAGTAAGGACGAAATTATTCATCGGAAAGCAATAATACTGCAAAAATACGGAAAAATTCGTACATTTGTATGATTCGAAAACGAATAAACCAACAAATACCATGCAAATCAAGATCAAACCCATCACCATCAAGCTCATCGTCATGAACTTCCTGGAGTTCGCCGTCTGGGGGGCCTATCTCACCTCGCTGGGACGCTACCTCGGGAACATCGGCCTGGGCGCCCAAATCAAATGGTTCTTCGCCATGCAGGGCATCGTTTCCATCTTCATGCCCACCCTCATGGGCATCGTGGCAGACCGCAAGATGGAGGCGCAGAAGGTGCTTTCCCTCTGCCACGGCCTGGCGGGAGTGTTCATGGCCGGCGCAGGATTCTACTGCATGAGTGCCGGCAGCGCCGTCCAGTTCGGTCCGCTGTTCCTCCTGTACAGCCTCAGCGTGGCGTTCTTCATGCCCACCATCGCCCTGGTGAATTCCGTGGCCTACAACGCCCTGGGCAAGGAAGGCCTGGACCCGGTAAAGGCGTTCCCGCCCATCCGCGTGTTCGGCACCGTGGGTTTCATCTGCAGCATGCTCCTCACCAACTTCCTCAAGATTGACGGAACGGCCATGCAGGACAGCTACACCCAGCTCATCTCTTCCGGCATCCTGTCGCTGGTACTCTGCGGCTATGCCCTCACCATGCCGTCCTGCCCGGTGAACCGCAGCTCCGGCAAGCAGTCCCTGGCAGAAGCCTTCGGCCTCAAGGCCTTCAGCCTGTTCAAGGACAGCCAGTTCGCCATTTTCTTCATCTTCAGCATGCTCCTCGGCGCATCGCTCCAGATTACCAATGGCTACGCCAATACGTTCCTGGGCTCCTTTGCGGCAGATCCGGCCCTGGCCAACACCTTCGCGGTCAAGAACTCCAACGCGCTCATTGCCATCTCGCAGGCTTCGGAGACCCTCTGCATCCTCCTCATTCCCTTCTTCATGAAGCGTTTCGGCATCAAGAAGGTGATGCTTATCTCCATGTTCGCCTGGGTGCTCCGCTTCGCGCTTTTCGGTCTCGGAAATCCTGCCATGCCGGGCGTCCTGCTGTTCGTCCTCAGCTGCATCGTGTACGGCATGGCCTTCGATTTCTTCAACATTTCCGGCTCCCTCTATGTGGACCAGCGCACGGATAAAGACATCCGTTCCAGTGCCCAGGGCCTGTTCATGATGATGACCAACGGTTTCGGCGCCACCATCGGCACCCTCGCCGCCGGCGCGGTGGTAGACGCCTGCGACGTCTTCAACACACCGGCCAACTGGCCAAATGCCTGGTACATCTTCGCCGGCTACGCCCTTGTGGTGGCCCTCCTGTTCATGGTCCTGTTCAAAGACCCGCAGAAACTGGAGAAGAAGGCTGCGGCCTAGCGGTCTTTTCCCTCCTGTTTTTCAGACGCCCGCCCGGCTCTGCGGCATCCTCGTCATCCAGTATGGTTTGACAGATGCGCCAGACCCGGGTGGGCGTCTGTTCATAGGACATGTCGAAGCAGCTGTACACCATGCGGGTGCCCATCCGGTGGCAGGAGGTAACGTACTCGGGATTGAAGCCCAGGTGCGACAGGCTCACCCGGTCGATGGAGGTGATGCCCAGCCGGAGGAGCTTGTGGAGGAGTTCCCGGTTGGTGTCCAGGATGCGGAGGATCCGCAGGCGCTCCTGGCCCGGGGTGGGCCTGTGCTGGTTGTTGTAGCGGTTCTTGCAGGCGGAGCCGCAGTATTTGCGGTCTGCCCGCCCGTAGGAAAGGAGCGGCTTTCCGCAGCAGAGGCAGCGGGACGGCAGGCCGCGGTATGGGTTGAGTTTGTATTCCATGACGCTTGGGTTCTTTCGCGCAAAAATGGCCGGTCCGGCGCACAATTCCAAGCATCGGTGGAAACAATTCCGAAAAAAGGCAGGTATCACTGGTACAACAAAAAAGACGCATCGGTTGAATCTTTCCACCGATGCGTTTTCTTTCGCTATAAAAATCGGTAGAAACCGACAAAAATCGTAAAAAACGTGCATTTCTGCACCCCTCCGCCCGCCGGGTGGAAGGAAATGGACGAAAGCCCCGCTTACTTTGCTGGCGGAATCCCGGGCGGCAGCGCGCACCGCGGCGGGACTCCGCCCAACATGTTCAACCTTATAAAACGCAAAGAAATGGAGTTTCTAAACAGAATCGAGTTAAGAGGGGTGGTGGGACGCGCAGAGGTCAACACGGTAGGCAGCAGTAAGGTCTGCAACTTCTCGGTAGTCACCGAGTACAGCGGCCTGGAGCTGGAAACCACCTGGTTCAACGTCTCCGCCTGGGGAAGCCGCGAGGTGATGCCGGACCTGAGCACCATCCAGAAAGGCTGCTGGGTGCACGTGACGGGACGGCTTCGCCTGCGCCGCTATACCTCCCAGGACAATGAAGAGCGCACCTCGCTGGATGTGATGGCGCGCACCGTCAGGGTCCTCCCCCGTGAGGAAGATCCCCTTCAGCCCCAACGTGACTATTAGCCATGGAACGCATCCGGATCATAAGACGCCTGGCCCTCCTGGCGGCCGTCCTCCTCCTCGGGGCCTCCCCGGGAGCCCTGGCGCAGCGCTTCACCCTGGGAACCAATGCGGTGGACCTGTTGTCGCTGGGCACCCTGAACGCCGAGGCTTCGGTGGCCGTCTCCCGGCACTGCTCAGTGCACGGAGGAGCCGAACTGAATCCCTGGACCTGGAACGCGAAAGATGCCGAAAAACAGTTCCAGCAGCGCCAGAACTCGTATTGGGGCGGCCTGCGCTGGTGGCCCTGGCACGTGTACTCGGGCTGGTGGGCCGGCGTGGACGGCCGCTATACCGTATACAACGGAGGCGGCATCAAAAGCCGCGAGACAGAAGAGGGAGACGCCCTGGGCGGCGGGCTTTACGGAGGCTATGCCTTCATGCTCTCCGACAACTGGAACCTGGACCTCGGCGTGGGCGTCTGGGGCGGCTGGAAGAAGTATACCGCCTATGCCTGCCCCGTGTGCGGGGTCATCACGGATCAAGGGCAGAAGGGATTCTTCCTGCCCGATGCCCGGGTCGCCCTTCAATGGATTTTCTAAATAGCTGAAAATGAAAAGGAAAGATTTCCATCCAAAGGCCTTTTGGCCCCTTGTCCTGGTCATGGCGCTCACGGCCGCGGGTTGTGCCGGCACCCGGAAGATTGACCGCGTGCGGCAGCAGGAGATGGCCGCCACCCTGGCGCTCGACCGTTCCGAAGTGGAGGAAGAACGCCGCGTGATCCAGCTCACCCGCCGCGACACGCTCACGGTCAAGGACGAAAGCGGCCGCCAGATCCTCATCATGAAGGCCGTCCGGGACGACGAGACCGGCGAGATGGTGGCCACCGACGTGATTGACGCCGCGGTCATCACCGCCCGCTTCCGGAACGTCGCGGAACGGCACGGGCGGATCGACCTCCGTTTCGAAGTCATCGTTCCGGAAAGCATGCAGGACCGGCGCTGGCAGCTGCGTTTCTACCCCGACATGTTCCTGCTGGAGGACTCGCTGCGCCTGGATGCCGTCGTCATCACGGGCGACGAGTACCGGCGGGCCCAACTCCGGGGCTACGAGCAGTACGAACGCTTCCTGCGCTCCATCATCACGGACTCGACGGCGTTCATCGACCTGCGGAACCTGGAGATTTTCCTGGAAAGGAACCTGCCGCAGCTGTACCGTTTCAAGCACGATTCCACCTATGTTTCAGATGAAGCATTTCATTCCGTCTTCGGCGTGACCGAGAGCCAGGCCCTGGAGCATTATACCAAGCGGCTGTCGCTCTGGCGGAATGAACGTCGAAAAGCCCGTCGGGGCGAGATGTACGCCAAGTACGTGAAAGTCCCGATCGTGAAGGAGGGAATCCGGCTTGATACGGTGCTGCGGAGCGTGGACGGCGACTTCGTGTACCACTATACCCAAACCATCCGTACCCGTCCGCGCCTCCGGAAAGTGGACATCGTCCTGTCGGGGGAAATCTTCGAGGGCGAACGCCGGCTCTACAGCATGGCCCGGTCCGAACCCCTCACCTTTTACATCAGTTCCCTGTCGTCCTTCGTGGACGGTACCGAACGCTACCTCACCACCGTGGTGGAACGGCGGGCAGCCGCCAACACCGCCTGCTACGTAGATTTCAAGTCGGGGAGCGCAGACATAGACCCGGAGTTGAGCCATAACGGCGAAGAGCTGGCCCGTATTCGGGGAAATATCCGCGAACTACTTGAGAACCAGACGTTTGAAATGGACTCTATTGTCATTGCCGCTTCGGCCAGTCCGGAAGGAAGCGAAAGGGCGAACGCCCTCCTGGCCCAGCGGAGGGCGGCTTCCGTGGCGTCGTACTTCGACAGCTACATCCGCGCATGGCGGGATTCCGCCCGGCGGGAAGCGGGTTTCGCCCTCAGCATCGGGGACGATGGCAGCGAGTCGCTGCAGGCCGCCGCCGGTCCGCCGCCCATCCGGTTCATCTCCCGTTCCAACGGCGAAAACTGGTCCATGCTGTCCCTGCTGGTGGACCAGGACACCGTCCTCACGCCCGACCAGGTCCGTTCCTACATCAAGTATCTGGATATCAAGGATGCCGATGCACGGGAACAGGCGCTTCGCGACGAAGCCTACTATCCGTACCTCCGCGAAAGGCTATACCCGCGCATCCGCACCGTCCGCTTCAACTTCCACCTTCACCGGCGGGGCATGATAAAAGACACCCTCCACACCACTGAACTGGACACCGCCTACATGAAAGGCGTAGCGGCCCTCCGGGAACGGGACTATGAAACGGCGCTGGGCTACCTCCGCGAATACCGTGACTACAACACCGCCATCGCTTACGTGGCGCTGGACTACAATGCATCGGCCATGGCCATCCTCCAGGACTTGCCCCGCAGCCCGCAGGTGAACTACATGCTCGCCCTGCTGTATGCCCGCAACCAGGACGATGAAAAGGCCGTCCAGGCCTACCTGGACGCCTGCCGGGAAGACCACTCCTATGTTTTCCGCGGCAATCTGGACCCCGAGATCTATGTGCTCATCCAGCGTTACGGACTCAACCGCGACGACGAAGAATTTTCCATCCAATGAACCTCAAAGACCATGAATCACGCCAAGCTCGTCCGCGCCGCCTTGCCGGCGGCCGTCCTCCTCCTCCTTCCGGCCTGCCGTTCCCTCATCAGGGAACAGCGCCTGGGCTGCCCTTCCCAGCTGCAGTTCCAGGTCCTGAATCCCGAACAGGTCCCTCCGACGGAAGAAGTGCTGGTGCACGCCCTGGGAGACGCGTCTTCCCAGCCGCTCGCCACCGCCAGCGCTCCCCTGCCGGAACTGGCCGACGGAAGTTTCCGCCTCCGGGTACCCAAACTCCCCCAGGTGGAGGTGTACGGAGGCCTCGGGCTCCGGAACGGGCATGAACAAGGCCATGCCTGGGTGGTGGATACCGGAGAGGACGGAGCTCCGCTGTTCCGTTTCTGGAGCCGGCTGCCCACCCTGGACGATACGGCCCTGGTACCGGTGGAATTCACCAAGGAATACTGCCGGATCACCGTCTGGATCGTACCGTTTGAAGAAGGCGGGGAAGACTGTCCGGTCCGTATCACCGCCTGGGCCCATACGGCGGGAATCGACCTGGAAAGCGGACAGCCCGTAGCGGGCATCTACCGCTATTCGCCGGAGGAACGCGCTCCGGGGCTCTTTTCCTTCATCGTTCCCCGGCAGGCCGACGAATCCCTGACTCTGGAACTGTCGCCCAAAAGACCCGGGGAGAACCCGCTCCCCGAAAACCTGGTCAGCCTCCTTCTCTGGCCCTATCTCAGCCGCAGCGACGGTTTTTCCTGGCAGCTGCGGAACCTCCCCGACGCCGACATCGAACTGGACATCCGGCGCTCGGAAGTACAGGTCTCCCTGACCGAGTGGATCAGCGGAGAAGAAATGACATTTGACTTTTAAACCTCAATCACTTATCTACAAACCATCATGAAAAAACTCTTTATCCTGGCCCTGGGCGCGGCCGTTCTGGCGCTCACCGGCTGCAACAAGCCTGCAGCTTCTTCCTCCATCCCTTCCGGCAAGTCCGCCCAGCTCAGCATCGGCATCGCCGGCGGCAGCGGCGCCCTCACCAAGGCCGCGCCCGTGTCCGACAACGAAGTGCGCATCAACACCATCGACGCCTTTGTCTTCCATTCCACGGGAGACCTCGACGCCTACGGTCACTACACCGGCTACTCCGACAGCGCCAAACCCATCCTGGACTGCACCACCGGATCCGACAAGCACATCTACGTCCTCATCAATTCCGGCTGGACGGAATCCGACCTCGCCGGCAGTATCGCCACGGAAGCCGACCTCAAGGGGCGCGTCTTCCAGCTGAACCAGAACAGCCGGGGCGGCACCCTGGACAACTTCCAGATGATCAGCACGGAAGTGACCAAGGGCGGCAGCTCCACCATCGACCTCACTCCGGGCGCCAATACCGTCCAGGTGAAAGTGAGCCGCGTGGTTTCCCGCGTCTGGCTCCGGAAGATCAGCCGAAATTTTACCTCGGGGGCCCTTTCCGGCGCACTGACCGTCAAAGGGATCTATATGTCCAACGCAACCGGTTCCTACGGACTGGACGGCAGCGTAAAAGACGCTGCCACAGATACCTGGTACAACAAGTATGACGGGACGGCCGACCCCAAGGCCATCGTCAAGGATACCGGGATGGCCCCCTGGCTGGACTCCGGCATCTCCCCTGTCACGATTGCCCAGGGCGGCAGTTCCACCGCCGTGGAAAGCACCTTCTACGTGATGCCCAACCAGACCCCGTACGACGCTCCCGTGGGCGGCAGCACTGCGTGGTCGCCCCGCAACACCAAACTGGTGGTGGAAACCGAATACGGCGGCCGCACCTACTACTACGCCATTCCCATCGCCGAGCAGGACCAGTACCCCGAGCTCAACGACCCGGCCAGTTTCAAAGGCCTCCGTCCCAACTACTCGTATAAGATTGACAACCTGGAACTCACCCGCCTGGGCTCCACCAATCCCGACGAGCCGGTGCTGGTGTCGGACGTTACCCTCACCATCTCGGTAGAACCCTGGGAGGAAGTCATCCTGGCCACCGAAAACGGAAAATACGTCATCTGATGCGCTCTGTAGCCGTTCCCATCGTATGGCTGGCTGCCTGCTGCCTGGCCCTTTCGTGCCGGCGGATGGTCTTCGAGGACCGGAACGCGTGTCCGTCCTGGGTTACCTTGCAGGCCACCCCCGCCCTGGACACCACCCGCTGCAAGGGACTGCAGTTCCTCCTGCAGCGGGAGGGGGACGGCCGCGAAGAGAACCGTGTCGATGCCGCCGCCTTCAACGCCGGCGTGGAGCTGCCCTTCCGGAAAGGGGACTTTTCCCTGAACGGCCTGCTGGGATGGCCGGAGGACTGGCAGGAAGAGGAGAAGGGCCTCCTCCTCATCCCGCCCGGGCAGGAATGCCCCGAATCCTTCGGCTGCCGGCTGGAAGAATGCCGCCTGGACGGGGAGCAGTACCGTTTTCCGGTACCGGTGACCGGCCTTTCGGCCCGCCTCTACTTCCACGTGAAGGGAGCCGGAAGCGGCTATGCCTACCAGCCGGTGCTGTCGGGCGGCATCGACGGATACGAGTATCCCTCGTTCCGCCTGCACGCGGGCGATTTCCACTGTAATGCCCGTCCGGCGGGAGAGCAGCTCCTCCTGGCCTGCATCCCCCGCCAGCGGGACGCGTTCCTTGAGGCAGACGACGAGCTCCGGGCGCGCATCCTGGTCCGGGACCAGACATCGGGCGAGTGGCTGTCCCTTTACGATCTCCCCGTGGGAACCTGGATTGCCGATGCCGGCTATGACTGGCTGGCACCGGTTCCGGAAGACATCCACCTGGAGCTGTCCCTCGCAGACGGAGCCCTTGTCCGCGTCACGGTCACTGTGGAGGACTGGACCACTGTCGTCTTCAGTACCCAATCGGGTAACTATATCATTTAATGCTTTAAATAACGTCATGAAACACTTGATTTTCAAAATACTGATTATTGCAGCGCTTTTCACCGCCTGCCGGCGGGAAAACATTCCGGCCGTGACGCCTCCAGACCATACGGGAAGGGTCCCGCTCCTCCTGTTGGCCGAGGGGGACAGCCTGGACGGCTGCATGGAAACCAAATCCGTGGACGTCACCAACGGGTATAACCTCAACGCTTTCTATGCCTCCGCCACCACGGGAACGAGCGGTTCGGAACAGGAAGCCTGGACCTCCGTGGTGTTTACGCGGAGCCAGGATGTCTTTCAGGGTGGGAAATACTGGCCCATCAGCAATCCCGGATACCACTTTTACGCGTCGAACTTCCCGCTCACTTTCCATGCCGACGGCAATACCATCCGGGCCACCACCGACACGGACGCAGTGTGCGCCTATACGAGCGACGCTTCGTATAAAAGCGCCAACATCCTCTCCTTCCGGCATGTCTTCGCGCGGCTGGGGACGCTTACCGTGGAAGAAAAAGACGGATACAGCATCTCCGGGGTGAGCATCACCATCACGCCCAGGACAGGAGGGACCTACAACCTCCGTACGGGCTATGGCCGCAACAACGGCACGGGATGGTCCGACCTTGCCACCGGGACGCCCGTGGAACTGACCACGGGGGCCCCTGGAGCCCGGAACAACGACCTTTACCTGGTCCCGGGCGTGTATACCCTGACGGCCACCTGGACGGCCACGCGGGGGGAATACGTGGAAACGTTCACCGCCAAGACCCAGCAGGTGGAACTGACCGCCGGAATGATCAGCAACCTGGGCACCACCCTGGGCGGCCGGGCGGTGGACCTGGAGTTCAAGATTTCCGTTTCGGAATGGGGCTCCGCCACCTCGTCCGTCACCTTCCCTATGTCCTGACCACCATGGGGCGCACCGGTTTTTCCATCATGCTCGTGGCGGCCGCGCTGGGTGCGGCGGCCTGCGGCAAGGGGCCCGGACAGGCCCCGGACCGGGTGAGCATTTCCTTCGAGGCACTGGACCCTGCCGTCACCAAGGCGCTCTCCCCCGAAGCGGAAGACAGGGTGGAAACACTTGACCTGCTGGTATTCCGGGCTGGTGACGGCATGCTCGACGCGTATGAGCGCAGCCGCTCCTCGCTCCGGGTGGGAGCCTCCGTCACGGCAGGAACGCTCCTCCGCTGGTACGTGGTAGCCAACGCTCCGGAAGGGGCGCTGGAGGGCTATGGCACCGAATGGGACTTCCTTTCCGGAGAGACCTTCCTCGGGGAAAGCCCCTCGCTGACGATGCACGCCGCCGGTACGGGCGTCTTCATGGCCGGGGAAACCGGCCGGCTCATCTCCGGCATCCGGCTTCTCCGCTACGCCTGCAAGGTCAGTGTCCGGGAAGTACGGGTAAGCTGGCTGGGCGCCTTTGCCCAGAGCCCTTCCTGCACGCTGGACCGGGCAGTGCTGGTGAATGTACGGGGAAGCTGCCCTTGGTCGGGAGACCCCACGGCGGAAGCGGACGATGTGTGGCTGAATCCTTCCCGGGACGATCCTCAGGAAGCCTCCGTGCAGGAACTGTTGGCCTGGGACGGCCCCATAACGGTCAGCGGCCCCGGTCCGCTTCCGCTGGAAGTGGCCCTCTATGCCCTGCCGAACCCTTCTTCCGGCGACGGAAAGGGCTCAGGCCCCTGGTCGCCCCGGAAAACCCGGCTCTGCCTCCGCTTCACCATCGACGGCATACCGAACTGGTATGCGGCCGAACTCCCGCCCATGAGCGGCAACCGGCACTATGTTCTCTCCCACCTCGTCATCGACGGTCCGGGAATGGCGAACCCCGACGACGCGCTGGTACGGACACAGATTTCCTTCCACCTGCAAGTACAGGACTGGGAAGACAGTTGGAACGATTTGAGTTTTGAATGACAAGCACTTATGAATAGTACACTTCCATTTCCACGGGGGCTCCTCCTGGCCCTGCTTCTGGCGGGAGCCTGTACCGCGCTTCCGCAGGAGCCGGAGGGCGTCCCGCCCTCCCCCGCACCCGGCGGAAACACTGAATGCATCGTATTCGGCGCAGAAACCCTGGAAGGGGCACCGGCTTTCACCAAGGCGGTGCACTCCCGGGAGATGGCGCTGGAGCTGGTCCGGCGGCCCATGGGGGCGCCCGGCACGCAGCAACCCACCAAGACAGAAGCGCTCACCCGGCTCTCCTCCTTCCAGGTTGTCTGCACCAGCGGGACGGCCGGGGACGAGACCCTGCGCTGGCAGGCCACCTTCCAGGAATCGGGCGGCGGGAACTATACCGGCAACCAATACTGGCCGGTCGAAGACCCGTCCTACCACTTTTACGCATCCAATGCGCCCGTCACCTTCGCCCGCGAGGGGAGTTACATCGAAGCCGACAACGGCCGGGATGTAGTGGGCGCCTTCCTGGAATCGCCCGCCTATAAAAGCAAGAACAACCTGGCGTTCAGGCATTTGTTCGCGCGGCTCGGCCGCTTCACCGTCACGGCGGAAGAAGGGAAGAGCCTTTCGGACGTGGACATCCGGCTCACGCCGCGCACCGGAGGCCGGTACCTGCTCAGGCAAGGGACCTGGAGCCGGGTGACGGCAGAAGACCCGGTGTGCATCTCCCCGGAGGGAGAAGGCACGCGGGAGAACGACCTTTACCTGGTTCCAGGCACCTACACCCTCACCGCCTCCTGGACGGTATGGAAGCGGGGGTTTCCCGCACGGAAAGAAGGTTTTTCGGCCGACATCACCCTGCCGGCCGGAGAAGTGACCGACATTTCCACAGTGCTCGGCGGCACCGTCACCTTCCCCCAGCTCACCCTGGAATGCCTGGAGAGCGGAACCCTCTGGTGGAAAGGGTATGCCGCCCGGACCATCGAGTACAGCCGGGACGAGGGCGACACCTGGACGTCCGTCACCGCCGGCGAGGGCCAGGGAACGCCCGTTGCCGTGAATGCCGGGGACATCCTGATCCTCCGGGGATTCAACGACCATGTGGCCTACATGCCGTCCTTCGACATCCGCTTCCGCTGCTACCTCTACGGAGACATTACGTCCCTGGTCAACGGGACAGGCCGCGTCCAGTCCCTGGACACCTCGCTTGCACGCCTCTTCCAGAACTGCACCGGGGTGGAGAACCATCCCACCAAAGACCTCATCCTGGAGTGCACCAGCTTCACACGGAACGGCTGTTATTACTTTATGTTCGCCGGCTGTACGGGGATCACCCGGGTTCCGGAGCTGCCCGCCCTCTCCCTGACGCCCCAGTGTTACAGCAACATGTTCAACGGATGCACCCGCCTGGAGCTGGCGCAGGAAGAGCTCCCCGCCCTTCAGCTGGCGGAAGCCTGCTATATGGGCATGTTCAATGACTGCAGCAACCTCCGGCGGGCGCCCCGCCTGCCGGCCACTTCCCTTGATTTTTCCTGTTACGAAGACATGTTCGCGGACTGCACCAGCCTGGAGGAAGCCCCTGACCTGCCGGCCCGGACCCTTCCCTATCAGTGTTACACCGGCATGTTCGACGGCTGCCGGAGCCTACGGAAAATCAAGTGTCTGGCCACCCAGAGTGCATATACCACGGAAGAAACCGTTCACTTTTGGATGCGGGGAGTCAGTTCCTCCGGAGAGTTCATCCGGCACCCGGACAGCGACTGGTGGCCCGCCGGCCAAAGCGGCATACCGGAAGGCTGGACGGTTTCCACCGCCACTGAATAGTCCCTCTTCATGGTGTTTTTCGAGTTTTTTTGACTACTTTTGCATGCGTGAAACATCGGTTCATAGGATTCGGAGTCCTGCTGGTTCTCCTTCTGACGGCGCTTTCCTGCGGAAGCGCCCGGAAAACGCAGGCCCTGTCCCCTTCCCAAGCACCGCTGGAAGACCCGGTGGAGATTGCCCGCGCCCGGCAGCGCGCCCGCGAGGTACTGGACTCCATCGCCCGGGCGCGGCCGGACATCCCCGCAGACAGCCTGGCTGTCCAGGGTATGGACAGCGGCGACGCGGAAGGACTGCCCCTGGCAGACCAGATCATCGCCTATGCCCGCACCTTCACGGGAGTCCCCTACCGGCTCGGCGCCGCCGGTCCCAAGGAATTCGACTGTTCCGGCTTCACCAGCTATGTGTTCCGGCACTTTGGCTACAGCATCACCAAGTTCAGCGTCGCCCAGTTCAAGGAAGGGCGGGAGGTGCCGTCCTTCTCGGACATCCAGAAGGGAGACCTCGTCTTCTTCGGGAAGCGGGACAGCGTGCGGGACATCGGCCATGTGGGCATCGTCGTCTCCATCGACCACGAACGCGGCAGTTTCCGCTTCATCCATGCCTCGGTCTCCCGCGGGGTCACGGAAGACGATGCCAACCACCCCTACTTCATGATGCGCTACATGGGTGCCCGCCGCATTTTGCCGGACGAATAGTTTTTCGTATCTTTGGGAATCCAAAAACCGCGCAAGCCCATGAAACGCAAATTCCGGTCCTTTGCCAGAAGGCTGACCACCCGCATCGTCCTTACCGTTCTGGGCGTCATGACCGTAACGGCCTCGCTGCTCACGGTCATCTCCCTCATCGTCGTGGGCGTGCTGGTCAACGATCATTTCATGAGCGTTGTGGATATGGCCAACGACAAGATAGACCTCTGGCTTTCCTCCTTGCAAGTGTCGTCGGCCAACATCAGCGACGAGGTGGGGTATAACCTGCAGACTCCCGGGCGCGTGACGGCCGCCCTCAGCGACGAACTCCGGCTCAACCCCATCGTCACCGGAGTGGGCATGGGATTCGTTTCCAACTATTTCCCCGGAAAGGGCCATTGGTATGAACCTTATGCCGTCAGGGACAGCCTGGGGCGCATTTTCGTCAAGGAAATCGGGTCGGAGAAACATGACTATTTCAAGGCCGAATGGTACACGGCCGCCCTGCAAAAGGACGGTCCCCACTGGTCTGCCCCTTATATCGACGAAGAAGGCGCCAACAGCCTCCTCATCACCTACTCGGTCCCCATCCGCAATGTCTATGGAAAGGACCAGAAGCCCGTGGGCGTCCTGGGAACAGACCTGAATCTTGCCTGGCTCCAGGCCCAGATGGCCCGGATAGACCAGAACGAGAACAATCGGAGTTTTGCCGTAGAAGAATCGGCCCCCAAACACGCCCATCTCAAGATTTACAGTTTTATTCTGGGCCCCGAAGGCCGGTACATCGTCCATCCGGAAACCAGCCGCATCCTCCACAACACCTTTTTCGACTATATTCCGGAAAAGGGCGCCGAATCCTATAGAAGGGCCGGAGAAGAGATGCTGGCCGGCCATTCCGGCTATGTGGGCACCCGCGTCAATGGAGAAAGGGCCCTCGTTTTCTATGCGCCCCTGGAGAGCACCGGCTGGTCCATGGGCATTGTCGTCCCCTTCGTAAACATCTTCCTGCCCGGCAGCATCGTCGGCTTCCTCATCCTGCTGCTGATCAGCATCGGCTGCGTGGTCATCTTCCTGGTGAGCAGCCTGAGCATCCGCCAGGCCACCCAGCCGCTGAAATCCCTGGCCGCCTCTACCGGAGAAATCGCCCGGGGCAACTTCGACACGCCGCTTCCCACCATCCGCAGCAAGGACGAGATAGGCCTCCTCAGGGATTCCTTCGAAGACATGCAGCATTCGCTCGCCCATTATGTGGACGAACTGACGGCCACGACGGCCCAGAAAGCGTCCATCGAGCGGGAACTCAATATTGCCCGGAGCATCCAGATGGCCATGCTGCCCACCACCTTCCCGCCCTATCCGGGCGCCCAGAATATCAGCATCTACGCCAGCCTCACCCCTGCCAGGACGGTGGGAGGAGACCTCTACGACATCCTGGTCCAGGATGGCCGGCTCTATTTCTGCATCGGCGACGTTAGCGGAAAAGGCATACCGGCCTCACTGGTCATGGCCGGGGCCAGCATGCAGTTCCGTGCCCTGGCCACCCGGGAACTCCATCCCGACAAACTGGTATCGGCCTTCAACCAGTCCATGTGCGCCCGCAACGAGTCGCTCATGTTCATCACTTTCTTTACCGGAGTACTGGACCTGCAAAGCGGAGAACTGGCCTATTGCAACGCCGGGCACGACGCTCCCGTGCTGGTAAGCGGCGGCCAGCCCGCGCTGCTGGACACCATATCCAATGTCCCGGTAGGGCTGGAGGCAGACTGGTCCTTCCAGTGCCAGACCACCCGGCTCTCGCCGGGAACCACCCTATTCCTTTATACAGACGGTCTCACCGAGGCGGAGAATGTCCGGCAGGAACTCTTCGGCCGGGAACGCATGCTGCAGTGCCTCTCTTCCTTCAGCGGAGAGAGCCCGGAAGAACTCGTCGGAAGCATATCCCAGGCCGTCCATACCTTCACCGAAGGCGCCGAACAGAGTGACGACCTCACTTTCCTTGCCATCCGTTTCAACGGATAAACGCTTTCCATTTTGCAGGAACCAGTTTTTTTCTTACCTTTGCACCCACGTTCAACGGGGGTGTTTTGGTTTTGACAGCGCTGACGCTGGACGGTAAGCATGCCGGGCGTGGGAGCCTTGCCCGTAAATCTCAGACTCCGAAAAATCAGTTGCCAACAACAACTACGCACTCGCTGCTTAATTTGCCAAGCAAATGAGCTTAATCCGCGACGCCAAGGCTGCGCCGCCGACGAGTATCCCTCGGACCTTCCGCCCGGTATCGTCCGACCAAGGGGTATCATCCAGACCGGGACGCTCCGGCAGACGCCTCTAAAGCCGGCTAAGACTTAAAGGCTAAGGCAGTCTTCGCCCGCCCTCCGGCAGGGACCGCTCGAAAACCAAAGGAAGGATAAGCATGTAGAAAGCCGCCTGGTGCGACGTTTGGACAGCGGTTCGAGTCCGCTCACCTCCACTAATACAGGGGGCTCTGCCCCCTCATACACCCCCGCGGCTCCCGGGCTAGTTTGTCTTTGCCCGCTACTGGACGCCCATTTGCAAAGACACGCCCTCCGCCGGGCGCCTGCAGGCGCCTCTGATACAGGGGGCTCTGCCCCC
>JAEEGL011695279.1_pt1 | contig 23328 bp, 34 predicted proteins | sample 9134231 | NCBI WGS metagenome assembly JAEEGL01 (sample SAMN16246548, study PRJNA631951) | gut metagenome | biome: gut microbiome; feature: rumen; material: fiber-attached | host: Bos | place: Iran: Karaj | collected 2018-10
AGTCCGGCCATGATAAAGGCGGCAAGAAACATGATTCCGCTGAACAGGATGACGGCTTTCTGCTCGCCCTGTTCTTCCCGGGCGTTCAGCCGTTTCTGAAGCAGAGCAGGATTCTTCCTGAGCATGACAAGCCCGGCGATGAACATCGGAACGAAGAGGTTGCCAATCAGAAGCCATGCCTGCCAGAACCGGAATGACCACGCGGGAACGAATAAGAGCAGGGAGACGATCACGAGCCCTGCCAGAAATCTGATGATCGCTTTTTTGAAGAGTTGCTGACCGGATTCGCGGATCATTTTATTATTCTCCTGTTCCTGTAAGCTCCAGTTCGGAAGCTTTCCCGCGCATCCCGGCGATGGTCAGTTCCATGACGGTTTCCAGGGGAAGCCCAAGCAGATCGCAACCGCCCTGGATCAGGGAACGGTCGCATTTCGCGGCAAAACGTTTGTCCTTGAACTTTTTCTTAAGGCTGGAAACGCTCAGATCGGAGATCCCGGTCGGACGCATGCGCGCGGCAGCCATGACGATGCCGGTCAGTTCATCGACGGTGTACAGGGATTTTTCAAGATTGCTTTCAGGCTTGATATCGTTCCGGATGCCCCAGCCATGGGACAGGATCGCACGGATGTCGGTTTCGTCAATCCCTTCGGGTTCCAGCTTTTCTCTTGTGTGATCGAGATGCTCGTCCGGATACTGTTCGTAATCCACGTCGTGCAGGTAGCCGATCGCTTCCCAGTATTCACGGTCTTCCTGAAAATAATCCGCCATGGCTCCCATCGCCGAAGACACCGCAATCGCATGCTTGACGAGTGACGGTTCGGTGCAATGTTTTTCAAGAATCTGTTTCGCACGGTCCAGTTTCAGCATAAAGATTCCTCCAAATCTTAAAGGGAATAGACATATTGTTTGAACGGAGCGTTGATCTGCTCCAAAGCGGTTTTTGCATCCTCCTCGCTGCGGAACAGCCCGAATACGGACGAACCGCTTCCGCTCATCTGGGCTGCAAGAGCGCCGGATCTGAGGAGCTGCAGCTTCAGTTCGCCGATCTCCGGGACCAGTTCGACTGCAGGCGGCTCGAGCACATTCTGCATCGCGGCAGCAAGCCGGTCAAGATCACCCTTCCCGAGCGCAGCCATAGCTTCATAGGTATTGACTCTGGGGCGGGGGAGCGGAAGGGAACGGAACAGGGCGCCAGTTGAAACGCCGCGGTCCGGCTTACAAAGCACGAAATGCAGCCGCATCGCGGACTGGAACGGCGTCAGGATCTCTCCGACGCCTTCGCATCTTGCGGTTCCGCCGACGAGGCAGAACGGTACGTCGGCTCCGACAGAGAGGGCGATCCGGTTCAGCGTCCTGTCGTCGCACATCCGGTGAAGTCTCTGAAGTCCGCGCAAAACAGCGGCAGCGTCAGCGCTTCCGCCGCCGAGTCCCGCTTCCATGGGGATCCGCTTCTCACAGCGGATTCTCGCCCCGCATCCTGTCTCCCTGCGGTACAGCTCTGCAACACGTGTCATGGTATTCTCAGGCGGAAGGGACATTCCGGTCACAGTGACTTCAACGGATCTGCTTTTCTCAATGTAGACACGGTCGAACAGGCTGATGGTCTGCATGACCGTATCGATCGCATGATAGCCGTCCTGCCGTTTGTACAGAATGCCGAGAGTCAGATTCAGTTTGGCAAATGCCAGTTCTTCGATCAGATTCATATATTCAGTATATCACGCCATAGGAGCCTCCGCAATAAAAACACATTGTCGCATTCGTTTTCCTGTGCTATAATGAGCGCCGGAATCACATCTATCCGATAGGGGAGTCGATCATGCGCTTCTGTCCGTTATGCAGCGGATCTTCCGGAAATTCTACGTATATCGAGGCGGGAAACACCCGCCTTCTGATCGATGCCGGAGTTTCGTGCCGGAGAGTCACCGCTCTTCTCAATATGGTCGGAGCGGATCCCGCGAACCTGACCGCGATCCTGATCACGCATGAGCATATCGACCACATCAGCGGCGTCAACATCCTGTCGAAGAAATACGGCATACCGGTTTATGCCAACGCGGCATGCTGGAGCGTCATGAAAGATCATATGACAGGGGTCGCGCCGGGGAATATCTGCGTTTTCGAAAATGACCATCCTTTCTATATCGGCCAGGTATCGGTTCTTCCGTTCTCTACCTACCATGACGCGGTCTCGCCTGTCGGGTATGTCGTGACGCATAAAGGCTGCAAAGCGGCTGTCTGCACGGACATCGGACATATCGACAAGCGCATTCTCGGCGTTCTGTCGGGCTGCGGACTCGTTCTGCTGGAAGCGAATCACGATGTGGATATGCTGATGGCTGGAAACTATCCCTATCTTCTGAAGAAGCGGATCCTTTCCGGAACGGGACACCTGTGCAACGAGGACTGTGCGAAAACGCTCGTAGCGCTCTACCAGAGCGGTGTCAGGAACGCGATCCTCGGGCATTTATCCGCAGAGAACAACTACCCGGAGCTGGCGCTTGTCACCGTGCATTCCGCATTGCAGGAAGCCGGAATTGACGATAAGATGCAGATCGCGCTCGCGCTTCGCGACACACCGACCGGTATATTCGAACTGTCATGACCATTAAAATCTGCTGTGTGGGAAAACTGAAGGAATCCTTCTTCATCGAAGGCTGCGCTGAGTTTGCAAAGAGGCTGTCCCGTTACTGTGAGCTCCGGGTGTGTGAAGTCGCCGACGAAAAAGCGCCGGAGACGCTTTCCGCGGCTGAGATGCGCCAGGTCCGGGAGAGGGAAGGGTGTCGTCTCCTGTCTGTGATCGATCCGAAAGATCATGTGATCGCGATGACAATCGATGGAAAGCGGTATTCCTCGGAGCGTTTCGCCTCGCACATGGAGGATCTGGAAGCGAACGGCGTACGGACGATCGATTTTGTGATCGGGGGAAGCACCGGCTTATCCGATGCGGTCATCAGCCGCGCGGATGAAACCATGTCCCTGTCGGACCTGACTATGCCGCACCGTATCGCACGGCTCGTTCTTCTGGAACAGATCTACCGGTCCTACAAGATCAGGAGAAATGAAACTTATCACAAGTAAAGGCGGTTTGCCGCAGCGAAAAGATTCTTTACATTACGCTCAAATTGTAGTTTAATAGTAACATCGTTTACCAAATCGAAAAAGAGAGGAAAACAATACATTATGAAACGACTGATCGCATTCATGCTCATGCTGATGATGCTGCTCGGCAGTTTCGCCTGCGCAAAGCCCGTGAAGGAAGAAGTGAAGGCCGCAGAACCTGCCCAGACGGCGCAGCAGACCGAGCCTGAAAAGACCGAAGAATCAGCGCAGCCTGAGACAACACAGGAACCAACGCCAGAACCTACACCGGAACCGACCGAAGAACCAACTCCGACACCGGAGCCCGGACCGTCTGCGAGCGAGCTTTTGAAGCAGCTGGATGACGATTTCTTCATGGAATACGTTACGACCGATCTTTCAACGCTCAAACAGTATGTGAAATATCCGGCTGATCTCGGAATCGACGTCAACGAGGTAGAGATTACCTGGGGATCCTTCGCAAAGGAAGAGGACGACGAGTCGAACGAGTGGTACCAGGAAATGTATGACCGCCTGATGAAGATCGACCGTTCGCAGCTTTCGGCAGCGGAACAGATGACATATGACTGTATGAAGCGTGATTTCGAGCAGACGATCGCTTCCGGTAAATACTATGGATGCTATGAGCCCCTGCGTGCGATTGTGGGACTGCAGACAGACCTGCCGCTTGAGTTCTGGTTTTTTGACATCAACAACAAGTGGGATGCGGAAGCGTATCTGACGCTTCTGGCTGACGTACCGCGTTTCTATGCGGATCTGCTTGCGTACGAGCAGTACCGTTCTTCTATCGGCTTATTCATGACCGAGGAATCTCTGGACGGTGTGAAGAAAGACCTTGACGACATCATTAACGTCCGCGACTCGATCTTCCTGATCAAGACCTTCAATGACGCGATCGATCTTTTGACCGACGTAACGCCGGAAGAGGCGGCGGATCTGAAAGCCAGGAATCTTTCGCTCCTCACGAACGAGTTTTACCAGGCCCATGTCGACCTGAAGGAAGGACTTGAAGCACTCCGGCCGACCTGTCGTGAGCCGCTTGGTGCTTCACTCAGCGGAAGTGATCTGTACAAGGAGTACTATATTGAGACTCTGATTTCAACCTGCAATGATAACAAGAGTGTTCAGGAGATCGCTGATCTTCTGAACGCTCAGATGCGGAACTCCCTGAACGATTTTTACAGAGCTTCGGGCGCACTGGGCTATTATCCGGAAAGCGTAAAAATCACGAGCGGAGACATGGAAACGGATATCGCGGATCTGCACACGTTCCTCGATCCGGTCCTCCCGGCGATCCCGGAAGTCAACGTGGTTTATAAGAACGTGCCGGAAGAACTTTCGGAGATGCTTTCACCGGCGGCATATCTGATTCCGTCCTTTGACGACTGGCAGAACAACCTGATCATTCTGAATAAGCCGGAAAAAGACGATCAGCTCCTGAGCACGCTTGCGCATGAAGGCTTCAACGGTCATCTGTACCAGTATATGTATCATCGTTCGATGGGCATTTCCCGCACCCAGATGCTTCTGGAGACGACAGCGTACGCAGAGGCATGGAGCCAGGAATCCGAGCGTCTGCTCGCGACTTATGCAAGCGGGAAGTATAATCCGAACGAGCTGATGTTCGAACACGGCTGGAATCAGTACGCCCTGATGCTGCAGGCTTACTGCAGTGTCCTCGTAAACGGCCTGGACTACGATCTTGAAAAGTTCACCGATTACATCAAGAGCCTTCGTACGATCGCCGGAGACGAAGAACTTGCGAAGGAACTCTATCAGTTCAGCGTAGACAATCCTTTCTACTATATGAACTACGCTTACAGCTACGCAAGGCTGCAGGATATCTACAACAAGGCAAAGCAGAAACTCGGAAACGCGTTCGATGAGAAAGCTTTCTTCAAAGCGTATCTTGACTGCGGTCCCGCACCGTTCGATCTGATCGAAGCCAGGATCGACGAATGGGCCAACGGACAGGCGTAATCATGATCCGAAACAGACTGCGGAGGAGCGATCCTCCGCAGTTTTAATGTTGTGCCGGGGCGGGAAGAATTCTGTTGCATTCCGAATGCGTTTGTTTTAAAATAATATTGTAAAAATGCGCCCTAAGCGGGTGAAGATACGGAGGAACGATATGAAACTGGTATTGCTTCGTCACGGCGAGAGCGAGTGGAACAAACTGAATCTGTTCACAGGCTGGACGGACGTTGAACTCAGCGAGAAGGGCATGCAGGAGGCCAAACAGGCAGGTGTCGTACTGAAACAGGAAGGCTATGATTTTGACATCTGCTACACTTCGTACCTGAAGCGTGCGATCCATACGCTGCAGATCGCACTGGATGAAATGGACCGTGCCTGGCTGCCTGTCGTTAAGAGCTGGAAACTGAACGAGCGTCATTACGGAGCTCTTCAGGGACTCAACAAGGCGGAAACCGCTGCCAAATACGGTGAGGATCAGGTCAAGATCTGGCGCAGATCCTTTGACGTAAAGCCTCCTGCACTTGAGCCGGATGACGAGCGAAATGCAGCGAACCAGCCGGCTTACCGTGATGTTGACCCGTCGCTGCTGCCTGCACATGAGAGCCTTGAGACCACAATAGAGCGGGTCATCCCTTATTTTGAAGAAGTCATCAAGGAAGATATGAAAGCCGGAAAACGTGTTGTGATCGCGGCCCACGGCAACTCGCTGCGCGCACTCGTCAAATACTTTGACGGCCTTTCGAACGATGAGATCATCGGAGTCAATATTCCGACCGGTGTGCCGCTCGTATATGAATTCGATGAGAATTTCAACGCAGTCAAACATTACTATCTGGGCGACCAGGAAGCGATTGCCGCAAAAATGCAGGCAGTTGCCAATCAGGGCAAGAAGCAGTAACAGCATTTGCCGATTATTACAAGAAATGGCGCGGATACTTCCGCGCCGGTTTCTATTTTGGGCTGTATTTCTATTCTGATATCAGTATGACTGGAGAGCCGTCCGTTATGAGAGATCCGTTTTCCACGGAGACATTGCGTTCATCAAGAGCGTTACGGTAACTGTCGTCCTGAAGCGGAACCGGAACAGATACTGGCCTGCCTTTCATGGAGAAAACACCGACAGCCTTCTTCTTGTTCAGCGTTCGAACGGAAAGAATACAGTCTCCGGCTTTTACACTTGAGGCACAGCTGCCCTGACCGAACAGGGGTAGCTTCTTCAGAGCGATCAGCCGCTGAAGAAGCGAACTGTGCTGAGGCTCTCCTTCGCAGCATACAGGATCGTTATCAAAAAGACTGGGAAGATGATCGGCCGCCCACTCCTCGCCACAGTACAGAAGAGGAATTCCTCTCTGGAAAAACATCCAGGAGATCCAGTTCTCACGCGCGGTTCTGTCAGGAATCAGAGACGCCGTCCGTTCCCGGTCATGGTTCTCTGTGAAGCGGAGCTTGAGACAGGGGGAATGGTATATCGTTTCCTGCCTGTTCAGAAGACCAACATATGCATCGAGAGGATCCTCGCCATGAACGCAGCGGACAAAGGCGGGATAAACATCATAATCATAACAGATATCGAATGCCTCGTACAATTTGCTGTCGCTGAGGCAAGGAATGCCGTTTGAATTGCACCAGTCAACGAATTCGGGATCGACAGATTCCGCAAGCCAGATGCAGCCGGGACGAACCTGCTCCACTTCCTTCCGCGCACGCTTCCAGAAATCCAGGGGGACAAGAGGCGCGACGTCGCAGCGGAATCCATCCACATATTTCGCCCAGTATTTAAGCGTCTCGATCTGGTAGTCCCACAGCGCTGAATGACTGTAATCCAGATCTATTATATCTGTCCAGTCGCCTATCCGGTTTCCGAATTTTCCCTCCGGTGTCCGGTAGAACCATTCCGGATGTTCCGAAACAAGTACCGAGTCCGGAGAGGTATGGTTGTATACGACGTCGATCAGTATCTTCATCCCGTTTTCGTGAACCGTATCGCAAAGGAATATGAAATCTTCCAGCGATCCGAATTCCGGATTGACCGAACGGTAGTCCATGATCGCATAGGGGGATCCGAGTGAGCCCTTACGCTTGAGAGACCCGATCGGATAGATCGGAAGAAGCCAAAGCAAATCGATACCAAGTTTCCTGAGTCTCGGAATATCTTTCGCGACCTTTCGGAAACTGCCTCCGAAATTCCGGACGAAAATGCAGTACAGCGTACAGTTGGACAGTTCCATCATGGTTCCTCTCAGGAAATATAGCGGTCACGCTTTGAGAAACGGCTGACGATGATAAACGACGCAATGAACAGCACCGCGATGAAGCCGAAGAAGTACCAGTCGCCTGACATGGCTTCCATTGATGCGATATAGTCGTATGCACCGTGCAGAAGTACCGGTACGACGATCGCGCATATGCGGAAAAACAGAGAAGCGCTGCTCTGCTGCCAGTTTGCTTCCCGTTTGGACAGACCATAGAATACGCCCATGAAAATGCCGAAACAGGCGTGGCCGGGAATTGCAGTAATTGCGCGGACGATGGCAGTGCCGAACCCATATGTGAGCACGTAACTGATGTTCTCCCAGACAGCAAACCCGAGCGATACAAAGACAGCATAGACAACGCCGTCGTACTGGCAGTTGAATTCCGGATTGTTCCAGGTGTTGCGGCGGAGAAAAAAGTATTTGGAGCATTCCTCGCTGACAGCAACCACGATAAAGTACAGAATGACGTTGTACAGCGTGGTACCTTCCTCACAGGCAAGGTCGAGCAGAAAGGACCCGATCCGTTCCAGAACCAGTGCGGCGAGGGAGGAGAAGATACCGACTTTGAACAGCTGCCACAGCAGTTGGGGGCTTTCCGGTTCCATAGAGTCTGACCGGTAAACTTTGATCAGAAGAAATATCGCCGGGATGACAGCCGCAGCGATCAGAATAAAATGGTAGGAAAGAAGAGGAGCGAGAAGATAATAGAACATATTGATCAACCTCCTTGGTATGACAATTTAATAACAGAGCAGGAATGAGAGAGCTTGATATCTTCCGCTTACGGGAAAACGTCAGCCTTTTGTGATCACAAGACCGTATTTTCCGTCCTTTTTCGCTTCCACTAATAAAAGCCGGGCACGTTTTTTTGAGAAGAGAAGCTCCATCCGCTTTGGCATGAGACGGTGATTCTGCAGCAGAGAAAACAGCTCTGCCAGCTTTTCCGCAGGATAGGACAGGCAGAGAGTGCCGCCGTTTTTCAGAAGCAGAAATGAACTGGCAAGCCATTGATTTAACAGAAATTCGTCGGCATGCCGCGCGACTGCGTTTCTGCCTGAGTTGCCTGACGTGAAATAGGGAGGATTCATCAGGATCCGGTCAAAACATCCGTGGCCGAAGAAGGCGGGCGCGGCGGAAGCCTCGAGTGTGAAAAAAGCGATATGCTGATCGTTTCGGATAGCACTCCGCTTTGCGAGCGCAACGGCATCTTCGCTGACATCGATACCTGTATAGGTTCCTCCGTACAGAGCGCATGCGTACACACAGAGAATGCCGTTTCCGGTGCCGATGTCAAGAATGCGGTCGGAAGGCTTGCAGCGGAAGAATTCCGCGAGCCTCAGCGCATCCTCATGTACGGGACAGGACGTGTTTCGGTAAACACCGGCGGTTTCACTCAGCTGTTCCCATTCATCCATGTGATGGTGTCACCTCCGGTGCGGCATTTTCAATCACAGTAGCCATTCCGTTCAGATCTTTCGCGATTTCAACGCCAGTATAGTAGTGCTTCAGGATCTGGTCATAGGTGTAACCGTGCTTTGCATATCCGTTTGCCCCGTTCTGACTCAGGCCCACTCCATGCCCGTAACCTTTTACATGAAAAACAAATCCCGTATCCGTCGTATCCATTGTGAACATCGCGCTTTGCAGATCGAATACATTTCTCAGTTTTTTTCCAACGATGGTGATGTCCCCCAGCCGTACCGTTTTGACCCGGCCGGTATCAAAGAACTCGACGAGTTCGATCGATGAACGGATGTTCTCGCTTGTTACATGTGCATCCGGATAGGAAGCGCGGATTTTATCGACGGCCTCTTCGAAAGAGACCTCAACTGTCTGGGTGCGCATGGGATCCTCGTAAAGACTTTCTACGCCGCGGAGATACGGGAGCGCGTTCGCATAGACGTTCTCAGAATCTTCCGTATGGCCGCCGGAACACGCGTGGAACATTGCGTCGGCGATCGCACCGTTATAAACGAGCACTTCACCGGCAGTCGACATGACCGCGTCGGCGATCCGGTTATAGTTCATACCAGCGGCATCTCCCCAGCGTTCCTGCATCCGCGCGTCACTGATGAACGCCTGGCAGCATTTACTGTTCGTACAGCATGCCGCACCTTCGTAGGTCGCGCAGCCTCCTCGGAGGATCTTACGGAACGCGTAGGTCCGCGCGGCAACGGCCTGCGCGCGAAGGGCTTCCGTCTCATAGGCGACAGGCATTTCAGCACCGACGACACCGATGATGTATGATTCGAAATCCATGACGATTAAGCGGTCTTCCCGATGATCGTAAACAGGTATCTGCTGTGTCTCCCTGAAATTATAATAGGTATAAAGGTCAATCCTCGTCGGGGACGGAGTAGGAGGTACGGTCGGAACTGTAAGGAAATAGGTCTCCAGCGTTTCAGGAATTGATCCCGGGAACAGAAAAACAAGAAACAGCAACACAAGAAGAAGCGCGAGAAGCACCAGCGCGAGCAGAAGGATTATACGTTTGGAAGGCTGCAGCTTGTTTCGGTCCATATCTTTATTATACGCGCATTAGAATCGCAGTGTTAATTAATATTATATGAAGATTCAGCAAAAAACGAACCGGGAACATGAAACCGCCGTTGAAAACACTTCCTTCCCATGATATAATGCCCGCATGACAGTACGATTTGAGCCCGGTGCGGCAAAGCGGGAGATGACACCCGTTGACAATCTTTTCTTCACTGTGTACATGCCGGAAGCTGACGGCATGTTTGTGAAGGTTTATCTATACGGACTGATGCAGTGTTATCACAGTTCGCTTTCCGATGATTCCATATCGGATATGCTTGGTATCAGCGAGTCGGAAGTACGGTGCGCGTTTGTTTACTGGCAGGCGAAAGGACTTGTCCGTATCGTATCCGATGAACCGCTGGTTGTCGAGTATCTGCTGTCGGAGCAGCCGGCGCTCACTGGCGCAACTGCTGTGAAATACCGTCCGTTCATCGATGCGCTCAACCAGCTCCTCGCACCGAGACAGTTGAATCTGCGCGAGATGAAAGCAATGTATGACTGTATTGAGGTTTATGGACTGGAGGAGCCGACAGCACTGGAACTTACAGCTTACTGCATCGAGCAGAAGGGAAAGCGGGTTTCTGCCAATTATATTTTGGCCGCAGCGCAGTCATGGAACGAAAAGGGAATCGTGACGCCTGAGCAGGCGAAAGAGTATCTGGAACGCTATCGCGCGGACAAGCACGGAGCTGCGGAGATCCTTCTCAGGTGGAACAAAAGACGCAGACCCACCAAGGACGAAATGGACCTGTATGATAAATGGGTACAGGAATGGGGATTTGATTCGGAAGCGATCCTTGCGGTCTGCCCGCAGCTTGTTGAGGTCGGTTCTCCGACTTTCGCTATTCTGAACGACAGACTCGAGCAGATGAAAGAGCGTAACCGCACGACCGCCGCACAGATCAGCGAGCAGACAGGAAAGGATCTGGACGACAGGGAGTTCACGAAACGGGTGTTTCAGCGCCTTGGCAAGGAAGAAATGCCCGGCCGGACGGATGTCTCGCAGATGGGAATGTTCCGGAACGAAAAGGGGATCCAGGAAGAAGCGATCCTTCTTGCCGCGGACAAGGCTCGCACAGCAGAACGCCCGTTCGGTGCGCTGAAAAAGATTCTGATCGACTGGGCTGCGCGGGGCATCTGTTCCGCAGACGAAGCGGAAAAAGATCTTTCCGGAAGAACGGCGGAAGAATTTGCTCCGAAGAGACAGGGACGCAAACGGAACTACGGTTCCCAGAATTTCAATCAGAAGGTTGTCCGCATGGACGGGCTGGATAATATCATAGTTGATTTGGATCAGGACCTATGAGGGAGAGTCTTAAAAGATATTACATTGCATTGCGGCAGAGAAATCTTGAACTGTCGGAACGACGTCAGGCGGAATGCGAATCGAAGAATCCGCGGCTGAAATCGCTCCGGGAAGAAAGAGGACAGGTTCTCTGCGCTTTCGCGTCCGGAAAACTGACATCCGATCAGGCGCATTCACGTATTGCATCGATTTCAGCTGAAAGGAAGAACCTTCTGATCGGGATGGGGTTCCCAGCGTCCTATCTGGACCCGGTCTATACCTGCCAGAAATGCAAAGATACAGGAGAGGTGGGGGAAGGCGCGAAAAGGCTCTGCATCTGCGCCTTGAAACAGATGCAGAAGGAACTGACAGACGGAGCGGGAATCAATTCTGAAGAGACGTTCCCGCATTTCGATCCGGCTGTTTATCTGAACAGTGATGAACAGAGAAAAAGGGCTCTTTCCTACAAAAAGTATTTCGAGGCATATTGTGAAAAACTTCCGAACCCGGAAAAGCCGAACATTCTGATGGTCGGAGACGCCGGAACAGGGAAATCCTTTTTCGGAAACGCTATCGCTTATGCCGCGATCGAAAGAGGAATCGAAGCGGTAAGGCTGACAGCGTACCGCCTGATTGAAGATGCGCTGGAAGGAATCGGGGGAGACAGCACGGCACTGAAACGCGATATTAATGCACCGCTTTTGGTTCTCGACGATCTGGGGACAGAGCCGATGATCCCGAACGTGACGCTTGAAACGGTTTACCGTGTGGTCAATGAGAGAATCACCAGAAAGCTGCCGACGGTGATCATCACAAACCTTGCCAGCGAGGCACTTTCGGAACGTTACGGCGAGCGGATCACGTCGAGAATCGTGGACCGCGATACTACGGGGATTGCGGTATTTCGCGGAATTAATTTACGTACGAGGCAGAACTGATGCTCTATCTGGTCGCGACACCAATCGGAAATCTACAGGACATCACGCTTCGCGCGCTCGAAACCCTTCGGGCATGCGATACCGTCTATTGTGAGGATACGAGAGTCACCCAGCAGCTTCTGCGACATTATGCAATCGAGAAGCCGCTTATCAGCTGTCATACGCATAACGAAAAGGCGCGGAGCGAGGAGATGGTGCGAGCGCTTCGTGAGGGGAAGGATATCGTTTATGTCTCTGACGCAGGAATGCCGGGCATTTCTGATCCCGGAGCAGTTCTCGTATCCGCCTGTATCGAGAATGACTTGCCCTTTACGGTCATCCCCGGCGCATCTGCAGTGCTGACAGCTGTCATTCTGTCGGGGATCGAAGCAAGGCCTTTCAGCTTCTTTGGCTTTCTTCCGAGGGAAAACAAGCCGAGGAGGGAAGCTCTCGAACAGATTGCGGGAACAGAACATCTATGTATCCTGTATGAAAGCCCTCACCGTGTTCAGAGCACCCTCAGGGATCTGTATGACTGTGTTGGAGATTGCAGGGCGGCAGTCCTCAGAGAACTGACCAAGAAGTTTGAGTCTGCGTACCGCGGGACTCTGTCCGAATTGATCGGCCGCTTTGAAACGGAGCCAAAGGGGGAATGTGTAATTGCTGTTCTTCCTGTGAAAAAAAACGGAAATAACGAAACGGATCCCGAAGTGCTGATTGATGCGCTCCTGGAAACGATGTCTGTAAAGGACGCGGCAGCGGAAGCTGCGGGAACGCTCGGTATACCGAAAAAGGATGCATATGCACTGGCGCTTCGGCGAAAATCTGCGAACCGGGACAATCAGACCGTTTGAAACCGGGAGGAATGTGAAGCAAGAGCATATTTCCGTTGTTTGCGCGCCGTATACCGGCGCCCTTTTTGTGCCAGGAAGGCAGATATTTGTACCCAACGAAGAAAAAGTGCAAAAAACATGCAGATTATCATGTAAAATTTTCTTTACACACTTGACTTTCTAAAAGCTGTTGTGTAGAATGCAAATGTTGCGCGTGTGGGCGTGTTATGTCCGTATGCGCAGGGCCCGCAGCGGAGGTTGCCGGCAGCCATTCCGGGTAATTTCGCCGGGGCTCAGCGTGCATGAAGATGCACGGGGTAAAAATAGCGGACGCCGTGCCGTCCCGAAAGCGCAGCCGAAAGGCTGTGCGGAAGTATTAAAAGGGAAACACACGGCTCTGTGTACTGCCCAAACAAATTTCATTTTAGAGAGGATCAAAAAAGTATGGCAAACCAGAGAATTCGCATCAAACTCAAAGGCTATGAGCACAGTCTTGTCGACCAGAGCGCCGAAAAGATCGTCGACACCGCCAAGAGAACCGGAGCACAGGTTTCCGGCCCCATCCCGCTGCCCACTGAGAAAGAGATCGTCACGATCCTGCGTGCTACGCACAAGTACAAGGATTCCCGTGAGCAGTTCGAGATCCGCACGCATAAGCGTCTGATCGACATCCTCCAGCCTTCCACGAAGACTGTCGAGGGACTGATGAAACTCGATCTTCCCGCTGGTGTGGACATTGAAATCAAGCTGTAATTAAAACGGAGGTAAGACCAAATGAAGAAAGCCATTTTGGGCAAGAAGATCGGTATGACGCAGTTCTTCCGGACTGACGGTACCATGATTCCCGTCACTGTCATCGAAGCCGGTCCGTGCCCCGTCATCCAAAAGAAGACTGTCGAAAACGACGGTTACGAAGCTGTTCAGGTCGGTTTCTGCGAAGTTCGCGAATCCCTCTCGAACAAACCGATCAAAGGCCATTGCGCCAAAGCAGGCGTTAAGACGCTTCGCTATTTCAAGGAGTTCAAACTCGATGACGCCGCTTCCTATGAAGTCGGCCAGCTGATCAAGGCTGATGTTTTCAGCGAAGGCGACAAAGTCGATGTCACCGGCAAGAGCAAGGGCAAGGGCTTTGAAGGCAACATCAAGCGCTGGAATCAGGCGCGCGGCCGCAAGACGCACGGTTCTCATTCCTACCGCGTCGCGGGCTCCATGGGCGCCTGCACCTATCCGGGCGAAGTTTTCAAGACCAAGCGGCTCCCTGGCCACATGGGCAGCGAAACTGTCACGGTCCAGAATCTGGAAGTCGTCAAGGCCGACGCCGAGCGCAATCTGATCCTGGTCAAGGGCGCGATCCCCGGTGCAAAGGGAACGCTGGTTGCGGTCAGAAGCACGGTGAAATAAGGAGGAAAGATCATGCCGAACGTAGCATTGTATGATATCAAGGGCAACACGGTTGGTGAGATTGCCCTGTCCGAGAATGTTTTCGGTCAGCCTGTAAACGAGAGTGTCCTGCATGACGTGGTCGTAGCCCATCTGGCGAACTGCCGTCAGGGAACGCAGAGCGCACTCACCCGCGCGGAAGTATCCGGCGGCGGCAAAAAGCCGTGGAGACAGAAGGGCACCGGCCGTGCCCGTCAGGGTTCCACCCGTTCTCCGCAGTGGAGACACGGTGGCGTCGTATTCGCTCCGAAACCCCGCGACTACACGATGACCGTAAACAAGAAGGTCAAGCGCCTCGCAATGAAGTCAGCACTTTCTTCCAAAGTCAACGAGAATGAGCTGCTGGTGTTCGACGCTCTGAACCTGGAAGCCCCGAAGACGAAGGAAATGGTCAAGGTGCTGAAAGCGACGAACGTTGAGAAAGCTCTGATCGTTCTCGCCGATAAGGATGAAACAGTTGAGCGCGCAGCGTCAAACATTCCGGGAGTCAAGACGACTCTGGTCGGAACGCTGAACGTTTACGAGATCCTGAAGTATGAGAAGCTGATCCTCACGAAGGCGTCAGCAGAGAAGATCGAGGAGGTTTACGCCTGATGAAGAATCCGTACGACGTAGTGAAAGCTCCGATCCTGACGGAAAAGAGCTACGATTATATCGCGCATCGCACTTACACGTTTGAAGTTGCGAAGAGCGCAAACAAGATCGAGATCGCCAAGGCGATCGAGGAGATCTTCCCCGGCGTGAAAGTTGAGAACGTTCACACGGTCAACAAGCTCGGGAAGCTCAAGCGCCAGGGCCGCACACAGGGCAGAACCCCTTCCAAGAAGAAAGCGTACGTCAAGCTGACCGCTGATTCCAAGGGTATCGAGCTCTTCGACGGCATCGCACAGTAAGGAGGCAGCACATGGCTATTCGTAAACTGACTCCCGCAACGCCGGGTACCAGACATATGAGTGTCTCCACTTATGAGGAGATTACGAAAACCACTCCCGAAAAGTCGCTGACCGAAGATCTGAAAAGCAAAGCCGGCCGCAACTTTACGGGCAAGATCACGGTTCGCCACCAGGGTGGCGGCGCGAAGCGCAAATACCGTGTGATCGACTTCAAACGGAACAAGGACGGCGTTCCCGCTGTTGTTAACGCGATCGAGTATGATCCGAACCGTTCCGCAAACATCGCGCTTCTGTTCTACGCAGACGGCGAAAAGCGTTACATCATCGCTCCTTACGGCCTGAACGTCGGTGATACGATCGTTTCCGGCGAGGACGCGGACATCAAGATCGGAAACGCGCTTCCCCTGCAGAATATCCCGGTCGGCACCATGATCCACTGTGTGGAACTGGTTCCGGGAAAGGGCGCCCAGCTGGTCAGATCTGCCGGTAATGCGGCCCAGCTGATGGCGAAGGAAGGCAAGTATGCGCAGGTCCGTCTTCCGAGCGGAGAAGTCCGTCTTATCCCGATCAATGCCAAAGCGACGATCGGACAGGTCGGAAACCTGGACTATCAGAACGTGCAGCTCGGCAAAGCCGGCCGTAAGCGCCACATGGGCATCCGTCCGACGGTCCGCGGTTCTGTCATGAACCCGAATGACCATCCGCACGGCGGCGGCGAAGGCAAATCCCCGATCGGCCGTCCTGGCCCGGTCACCCCGTGGGGCAAGCCCGCTCTCGGTTACAAGACCCGCAAGAAGAAGAACAAGAGCAATAAGTACATCGTTCGCCGCAGAACGAGTGGCAAGTAATTAGGAGGAGAAAGAATGAGCAGATCGGTTAAAAAAGGCCCGTTCGTAGAAGAACGCCTGTATAATCGCATCCAGGCGATGAACAATAGCGGCAAAAAGACCGTTGTCAAGACTTGGTCTCGTGCCTCCACAATCTTTCCTGATTTTGTAGGCCACACGATCGCAGTGCATGACGGCAAGAAACATGTTCCGGTGTACATCACTGAGGAAATGGTCGGTCATAAGCTCGGCGAATTCGCACCCACTCGCACGTTCCGGGGCCACAGAGGTTCCGAGAAGTCTTCGAACGCGAGGTAAGGAGGAACAATTATGGCAACCAGAACTAGAGAAAAGACGGCCCTCCGTCATGAAAACGCCGATAAGCGCCCGCGCGCAATCGCACGTTATATCCGCATCTCGAGCCGCAAAGTAAAGATCGTCATCGATATGATCCGCGGCAAGAGCGTGAAAGAAGCCGAAGCGATCCTGGCATACTCTCCGAAGTCTGCCAGCGAGCCTGTGCTGAAACTTCTCAACTCCGCTGTCGCGAATGCTGAGAACAACCTCGACATGAACCGCGACGATCTGTATGTTGCTGAAGTCTATGCCAATCAGGGACCGACGCTGCAGCGTTACCGCGCCAGAGCGCGCGGATCCGCTTCCCCGATTCGTAAACGTACAAGCCACATCACGATCATCCTGGATCAGGTCAAGTAAGAGGAGGACAGTATGGGTCAGAAAGTTAATCCGAATGGATTCCGCGTAGGCGTTATCAGAGACTGGAATACGCATTGGTACGCGTCAAAGAAGGATTTTGCAGATTGTCTCATCGAAGACCGTAAGATCCGTGATTTTGTGAAGAAAAAGTACTACGCAGCCAGCATTTCCCGCATCGTGATCGACCGTGCAACCGGCAAGATCTCCGTAAGCATCTATACCGGACGTCCCGGAATGCTGATCGGCAAGGGCGGCGCAGGAATCGAAGAGATCAAGACGAGCATCACGAAAGAAATCGGCAAGCCCGTTGCGATCAATATCATGGAAGTCCGGGATGTGGACGCGGATGCTCAGCTCGTTGCTGAGAACGTCGCTGCCCAGATCGAGAAGCGAATCAGCTTCCGCCGCGCGATGAAACAGGCAATGCAGCGCGCGATGCAGCGTCCCGGCGTCAAGGGGATCAAACTGGCATGTTCGGGCCGTCTCGGCGGCGCCGAGATCGCAAGAAGCGAAGGATACCACGATGGATCTATCCCGCTGCAGACAATGAGAGCGGACATCCATTACGGTTTCGCGGAAGCGAGCACGCAGTACGGCCGCATCGGCTGCAAAGTATGGATCTACAAGGGTGAGGTCCTCAAGCGCGCAAAGCGCTCGGAAGGAGGCAAATAATCATGTTGATGCCGAAAAGAGTTAAGCGCCGCAGAGTATTCCGCGGACGCATGAAGGGTGAAGCACATCGCGGCAATACCATCACTTACGGTGAGTACGGCCTCGTGGCTCTTGATCCCGCCTGGGTAACCAGCAACCAGATCGAAGCAGCCCGTGTTGCGATGACCCGTTATATCAAGCGTGGCGGCCAGGTCTGGACCAAGATTTTTCCGGACAAGCCCGTTACTGAGAAACCTGCAGAGACCCGAATGGGTTCCGGCAAAGGTTCCCCGGAATACTGGGTGGCCGTTGTAAAGCCCGGCAGAGTAATGTTTGAGATCGCAGGCGTTGATGAGCAGACCGCGCGTGAAGCGCTCCGTCTCGCAATGCATAAGCTGCCGCTCAAGTGCAAGATCACAAAGAAAGAGACTGAAGAGAAAGGAGAATGACCATGAAAGCTGAGAAACTCAGAAGCATGAGTGTTGAAGAACTGCTGAAGCAGGAAAAAGATCTGAAAGCTGAATTGTTCAATCTTCGCTTTCAGTCTGTGACCGGGCAGATCAGCAATCCATCCCGCATCAGTGCATGCCGGAAGGATATCGCAAGAATCAAGACCGTCCTTCGCGCTCGCGAACTTGGTCAGGATGCCGAATAAGGAGGTTTACAGCAATGGAAGAACTGCAGAGAGGTTATCGTAAAACCCGCGTTGGCACCGTTGTCAGCGATAAGATGGACAAGACGATCGTCGTCGCCATCAAAACGAAAGTTCGTCACCCCCTGTACGGCAAGATGGTCAACCGTACCCGTAAGTTCAAGGCGCATGACGAAGAAAACCAGTGCGGCATCGGAGATACCGTGCGTATCATGGAAACTCGCCCGATTTCCAAGGACAAGAGATGGCGTCTTGTGGAAATCATCGAGAAGGCGAAGTAATGAGGAGGAGATAATAAAATGATTCAGCCTCAAACTAGATTGAAAGTCGCGGATAACAGCGGCGCGAAAGAAGTTCAGTGCATTCACATCCTTGGCGGTTCCAAAGTGAAATTCGCAGGGATCGGCGACGTGATCGTCTGCGCTGTCAAGTCCGCTTCTCCCGGCGGTGCCGTTAAGAAGAAGGATGTTGTGCGCGCGGTTATCGTCCGTACCACGTCCGAAACTTCCCGTCCCGACGGAAGTCACATCCGCTTCGATGACAACGCTTGCGTTATCATCAATGATCAGAAGCAGCCCAGGGGCACCCGTATTTTCGGGCCGGTCGCCCGTGAGCTCCGCGAGAAGGATTATATGAAGATCGTCTCGCTCGCACCCGAAGTGCTGTAAGGAGGAAGAACAATGAGTAAGTTGAATGTGAAAAAAGGCGATACCGTTGTTGTGATCTCCGGACAGGACAAAGGAAAGCAGGGAAAGATCCTGAATTCCTATCCCGATAAGGGACGCGTGTCCGTACAGGGCGCGAACATGATCACCAAGCATGTAAAACCTCGCCGGCAGGGTGAGGCAGGCGGCCGGATCGAGACGGAAGGCACGATCGATGCTTCCAACGTTATGCTGGTTTGCCCGAAGTGCGGAAAAGCGACCAGGATCGCGCATCAGGTCGTCGATGGAAAGAAAGTCCGCGTTTGCAAAAAGTGCGGCAAGGTCATGGACTGAGACGGAAGGAGATAAAAAATGGCAAAGAAAGAAACTGCACAGGCTGCTCCCAAGAAGAAGGCAGCGGCACAGGCAAAGCCTTTCAGCGGCGTATCCCGTCTGAAGACCAAATATAAAGTTGAAGTCGTTCCCGCTCTGCAGGAGAAGTTCCATTACGAGAACGTGAATCAGATCCCGAAACTGGAGAAGATCATTCTGAATATGGGCCTCGGCTCTGAGAAGGACAATCCGAAGGGTATCGAAAAGGCGGTCGAGGAACTTTCCACAATCGCAGGCCAGAAGGCAGTCATTACGAAGGCAAAGAAGTCTGTCGCGAACTTCAAAGTCCGTGAAGGCATGAACATCGGAGCGAAGGTGACTCTCCGCGGTGAGAAGATGTATTACTTTGCTGACAAACTCATGAACATCGTTCTTCCTCGTGTTCGCGACTTCCGCGGTGTGTCCGACAAGTCGTTCGACGGTAGAGGAAACTATGCCATGGGTGTCAGAGAGCAGCTGATTTTCCCCGAGATCAACTATGACGATGTTGACAAGACCCGCGGTATGAACATCGTGTTCGTTACCAGCGCAAAGAGCGACGAAGAAGCAAAATCGCTTCTCGCGCTGCTCGGAATGCCGTTTGTTCAGGACTAAGGAGGAGGAACCACTATGGCAAAGACATCTTTGAAGCTGAAGCAGCAGAGAGAGCCCAAGTACTCGACTCGCGCTTACACCCGCTGCCGCATCTGCGGACGTCCGCATGCCGTTCTCCGCAAGTACGGCATCTGCCGCGTCTGCTTCCGTGAAGAAGCTTACGCGGGCAACATCCCCGGCGTGCGCAAGGCAAGCTGGTAATTCAGGAGGGTAGAAACAATGACTGATACTATTGCAGATATGCTCACTCGCATCCGCAACGCTCTGGTTGCAAAGCATGAGACGGTCGACGTACCGGCTTCTGCGATCAAGAAAGCGATCGTTGAGATCCTCTTGGAGGAAGGTTATATCAAGGGTTATGAGATCCTGGAAGACGGAATTGTAAAGACGATCCGCATCCAGCTCAAGTACGGCCCGAACAAGCAGCGTGTTATCGTGGGCATCAAGCGTATCTCCCGTCCGGGTCTGCGCGTTTATGCCCGTAAGGATGAGATCCCCAAAGTCCTTGGCGGAATGGGTATCGCGATCCTTTCCACTTCCCGCGGCGTTATGACCGACCGGGAAGCGAGAAAACTCGGCGTCGGCGGCGAAGTGCTCGCTTACGTCTGGTAATGAATGAACGGAGGAATATAGAATGTCTCGAATCGGAAAACATCCGGTAGCAGTTCCTGCCGGAGTGACAATCACGGTTGGCGAAAACAATTGCGTAACCGTGAAAGGCCCGAAGGGTGAGCTTACGCAGTCTTTCTCGCCGGAGATGATCGTCGAGCAGGAGAACGGCGTGCTCACCGTAAAACGTCCCAGTGACGACAAGCGCCACCGCGCCCTGCACGGCCTGACCAGAACGCTCATCAACAACATGGTAGTCGGCGTGACCACCGGTTTCGAAAAGAAACTTGAGATCGTCGGTACCGGTTACAGAGCGCAGATGGACGGTAAAGACCTCGTTCTGAACCTGGGTTACAGCCATCCGGTACGCTTCGCGAAGATGGATGGCATCGAGTTCGAAACTCCCGCACCGACGAAAATCACGGTCAAGGGAATCGACAAGCAGAAGGTCGGCCAGGTTGCAGCTGATATCCGCGCCACGCGTGAGCCTGAACCCTACAAAGGCAAAGGTATCCGCTATGAAGGTGAGTTTGTCCGCCGCAAAGAAGGCAAGACCGGTAAATAAGGTAGAAAGGAGTAACATAGAATGTTTGCTAAGATCGATAAGAACGCTGTTCGCAAGGTCCGTCATCATCGTCAGCGCAGAGATCTGAATGGCACGAGCGAGCGTCCGAGACTGAATGTCTACCGCAGCACGAACCATATCTACGCGCAGGTCATCGATGATACAACGGGTAACACTCTGGTTGCTGCTTCTACGCTGGACGCGGAAATCAGAAATGAACTCAATGACAAGACCAAGACCGAAGCGAGCAAGCTCGTCGGAAAACTCATCGGAAAACGCGCTCTTGAAAAAGGCGTCAAGAAAGTCGTTTTCGATCGTGGCGGTTACCTCTATACCGGCCGTGTTGCCGCGGTAGCCGAAGGCGCTAGAGAAGCCGGCTTGGACTTCTGAGGAGGAAATCGAAATGAGAAACGACAGAGAAAGAAAATTCGAGCGTGAAGTTCCCGAATTCAAAGAAAAACTCGTTGCGATCAACCGTGTTGCGAAGGTCGTTAAGGGCGGTAAGAATTTCAGATTCACCGCGCTGATGGTCGTCGGTAATGAAAACGGTAAGGTCGGCGTAGGTCTCGGCAAGGCTGTTGAGATCCCGGAAGCGGTACGCAAGGGCGTCGAGGACGCGAAGCGTCATATGATCGAGGTCCCGATCGTCGGAACATCGATCCCGCATCAGGTCGAAGGAAAGTTCGGTAAGGGTCATGTCCGCATGCTCCCCGCTGAAGAAGGTACCGGCGTTATCGCCGGCGGTCCGGTCCGTGCGGTCCTCGAGATGGCCGGCATCAAGGATATCCGTACCAAGTCTTTCGGCTCCAACAATCCTTCAAACTGCGTCAAAGCAACGTTGAACGGACTTTCCCAGCTCCGCACTGCTGAGCAGATCGCTGCGCTGCGCGGGAAGACTGTTGACGAGATTCTGTAAGGAGGGCGCCAGAATGCTGAAAGTTACATTGGTCAAAAGCCCTATCTCCAGTCTGAAGAGCCAGCAGGATACATTGAAGGCACTGGGCCTCAGGAAACTGAACCAGACGGTCGAAAAACCTGATAACGCCTGTATCCGCGGACAGATTTTCAAGGTAAAACACCTTGTTAAGGTCGAAGAAGCATAAGGAGGGTCTATCAGTATGAAGATTCATGAATTGAGACCGACCGAAGGCGCAAAACATGCTGAGAAGCGTGTTGGCCGCGGAACCGGATCCGGAATCGGCAAGACCTCTGCAAAAGGTAATAAAGGCCAGAAAGCGCGCAGCGGAAGCAAGAAGAACGGATTTGAAGGCGGTCAGATGCCTCTGGCACGCCGTCTCCCGAAGCGCGGATTCCATAATCACTTTGCAAAAGAATATACGGTTATCAACCTTTCCGACCTGAATGGGTTGGAGGACAACGCAACGGTCACTGCGGAAGCTCTGAAAGAAGCAGGCATCATCCGCAAGATCGAAAAGGACGGCCTGAAAGTTCTGGGCGGCGGTGAACTCACAAAGGCTTTGACCGTCAAGGCTGCTAAGTTCTCGAAATCCGCAGAGGATGCGATCCGGAATGCAGGCGGAACGGTTGAGGTGCTCTGATGTTTGATACATTCATCAATGCTTTTAAGGTCAAGGACATTCGTAAGAAGATCCTATACACGCTGCTTCTGATCGTCGTCTATCGTTTCGGAAGCGCTGTACCGATTCCGGGTGTGAACATCGCGGCATGGCAGGCGGCAACAAAACAGTTGTCAGCAATGTCCGACTTCATGAGCTTGATGTCCGGTTCTGCGTTCTCGCAGTTCACGATCTTTGCAATGGGTATTTCACCCTACATCACGGCTTCCATTATCCTGCAGCTGCTCACCATGGCGATTCCTGCCCTGGAAAAAATGAGCAAGGAAGAGGACGGACGTGAAAAGATCGAGCGCATCACCCGCTATGCAGGTGTCGGCCTCGCGGTCGTACAGTCGATCGGCATCATCGTGTCCTACAACAACGTTATTCGGAATTCTTACGGTTCTCCGATCGTGAACGGATCCGGATGGACTTTCGTCGGAAACGTCGCGATCGTAGCGGTCTGCGCCGCTGCCGGTACCGCGTTCTTAATGTGGCTCGGCGAGCGTATTACGGAGAAGGGAATCGGAAACGGTATTTCACTCCTGATCTTCGCTTCCATCGTATCCCGTGTTGATGAGTTCATCATCGAACGGTTCCGTGCGATTGCCGCCAATCCGACGGCCGTCAGCACATGGATCGTATTCGTGCTTTCTTTCGCGACGATCCTCGCACTGATCGCATTCGTCGTTTTCATCGACAAGGCAGTCCGCAAGGTTCCGGTTCAGTACGCGAAGCGTGTGGTCGGAAGAAAGATGTACGGCGGCCAGGCTACCTACATTCCGATGAAGGCAAATGCCAACGGCGTGCTTCCGCTGATCTTCGCTATGACGCTCATGCAGTTCCCGGAGATGAT
>JAEEGL012451080.1_pt1 | contig 23328 bp, 43 predicted proteins | sample 9134231 | NCBI WGS metagenome assembly JAEEGL01 (sample SAMN16246548, study PRJNA631951) | gut metagenome | biome: gut microbiome; feature: rumen; material: fiber-attached | host: Bos | place: Iran: Karaj | collected 2018-10
TCTCTTTTGTACTTGAAGCGAACATCTTTCCGTCCCTGATAACAAGTTGGTGAATTGTACCATTATGCTCAAAAGACTGAGACTTCTTCCACTTTGGCAATTTCTGAGCGTCAGAAATACCACGCAACAAGTTCCCTAAACTGAAACCTACTGCGAAAGCACTGAATATTAAGCTAACTAATTCCATATTATATATTATATATTATTTATTCTTTGTCGGGTTCTATCGCAACTTTTACGGTACCGATATACTTAGATGAAGACACAGCATATTCGTGATAATTAGGAAGTTTCTTCTTATCCTCGACAAACTCACCGAACTGGATAATTTTTTCTTCCTTAATCACCTCTTTTCCTGTGTCGGGATCGGTGACCAACTTATTGACCGTTGTCTCGTATGCTCTTGCATATCCCTTAAAGGGAATCTTCTTTACTGATGAATAATCCATATTATTTATTATATATTACATATTACATAATTATCTACACAGTCCTTTAGACTTCCCGTAGTCAGGATTCTTTTCAAGGTCACGCAGAATGCCGTCGAGACGGTGCAACTCGGCATCGTTGAGAGCGTGAATACAGTCGATGGCCACCTTCTGACCTATAAGGTGACGCTTGCTGATCGGGTCAGCGACTTTCAGAACATCGGCGACATCCTTGGTTGTCACTTCCTCTGGTTGCATTAACCAGTACTCACATATGAAGTCATTCACGATACGATCAATGTCTTCTGTTGTACATTGATCGGCAGGCTTACCGGCAATATCAGCCACCCATGGGGCTTTCTTCAGATTCTCTACGAGATCATCCAGTTCAAAGCCTATGTCTTCAGAATCGAACTCATTGGCACCCATGGCCTCGCACAGCTCGTTGAATGAATCGCTGAACCAGGCAATACCTGTGTGCATACCTTTACCCGTTATATGCTCGATGGCATACTGGGCTGTCTGCTTCTGTAGCTGTTCAATTGTCTTTCTCATAATTATGTTCATTTACAACTTTTTATAATCTATCCTTTTGCGGTCGATATAGGTAATCTCGAAACCAAAATCCTTTACTATTGGATCGTTTTTTACATCTTCTGTATAACCTCCAACGTAACGGTCGTACCCGAAAAGTGTAACCCATCCATCTCTATTTTCTCCGTCCCTCATAATATTCATGAAATGTCGCGAAAGATCTTGTTTGGAATTGTGTCCAGGATGACAAATATTCTCATCTCTGAACATCATTACATACCCACATAGTATCATTTCATTTTTAAGATGTAGAGTATTAATTATCGCACTTCTCCATTCTGGGTTTCTACATAATTCAGATAGCCAGATAAGATCCTGCTCGTGCGAAGGTGTAAATTCCTTCTCCGGCAGTTGCTTGGGAGAATCCTGTTTTTCCTGTATCTGCTGCTCAGTTTCTGTCGAGGGCTCGTAAGTTGCGAGGGCTTCCTGCATCGCTTTAATAGCATATGCCGGAACACTTTTGATTTCTTTTTCGCTCAGCATAATAGTATCATAAAGTCTTTTTAAGTACTCCATGAAGAAATTGCCAGGGTTCGTGCGCCATATATTGGCAGCAGACTCATGTCCGTAGTTCTTATAATATTTGAGTTTGATAATTGTCACTAAATTCTTTCCCTTAATCTCGTCGAAACCAAGATTATTTTTGAGGAAGTTCTTTTCTTCGTCCGTTAAGTCGTCCAGCTTGAAAGATGTAAGAGGATTCATCTCTAAAAATAGATCTATACGCTTGTCAACTTCTGGATTCTTGTCGGGTTGATAGAAAATTAGCACTTTTACATAGTTGGCGGTGTAGCCACGACCTCTACGAGAAGGGATAGTACATGCAATGTCAACATATTCCTCAAACTCTATATAGAAAGGAGAATGTTCTTTTAAATCCTTAGCCACTTCGTTCAATACCCTTTTTCGGAATAAACTATAATCTCTATATTCTCCTGGAGCAATTTTGTCTTTTATGTAATTCGTAGACCATACTACATATCCTTTCTTTCTGTGATCAGCCAGCAGAATATAGATATGATACGATGCTTTGCACTCGAATTTAAAGAAACTGCTCAATTCAAAAATATGAACTCCTTCTTTCCAATTACAAAGGATTTTCCATGTCCTATCAGGAATGCGAAAATACACATAGTTCTCACCATTATATTTCCTGATCTCAGGATTCTCTATTATCTGATAAAGGCCCCAGACAATACCAGTGTCCTTACAATCCTTATCGAACAGTTTTTCCTTTAAATCTTTATTCTCATATTCTTTCGCCTTTGCCAAATTACTCAAAGCTTCTTTTATGCTATCATATCCCCTGAGTTTGTTTTCATTATTCCTGGACAGGAGAAAACTAAGAGGAAATTGAATCTCAATTTCAGGATGCCTGTATACACTGGGAAAAGAAAGTTCTCTCATCCTAATCTGGTCGAGGAAAGGTTTCTGGTCTTTTAAGTCCTTATCCTTGCTGAAATCAAACTTGTGGTCACCGAAGTCAGCTTGCATCTTTAGCATAATAAGCCCAATTATGCGCCACTCATATTTACTTTTAAGTCTTGTAGGTAAAGAGAAAGCAGAATTGGAAGCGTATATTTTATCGCTTCTTTTATTCACCTGCATTACACTAACTTCCGCGCGCATACCTTATTATTTAGATTTCTATTCTGTCTTCAGTGCTTTAATACTCTTCACTGTCTTATGTTCCTTAAAGAGTTTCATTGCCATATCCACATCTACCACTATTACTTTTCCCTGACGAGCTACGGCAGGGGTGATAATGGTGTCTACTAATTTGCGTGCAGTCGGGTAGCTGCAATTAAACAATTTCTTTATACCGCTCATACCATGAACGTATCTCTTGGGCTTGGAATCTGTAACACTGTCATTTTGCAGGGCTACCTCATTGAAGCGAGAGGATTTCAGCATCCCCATAAACTGGTCAACTGTAAGCTGCCAGATTGGTGTACTGCCTGATGGTACCTGTAATTTTTCCATACTCTACTATTTTTAGGGTTATTTTATCTTTACTTTCATAATTATTTAAAAAAAAATGTCTACCTTTGCAACCAGAAATATTATCCGGAGATCGAATCATATTGAAATCCGGGTACAAAGATAGTATATTTGGAAACATAATCCAAATTATACCTATCTTTTCTTGGTTTAATTAACTTTTATTATATATTTCGTATGAAGAATTTATATCAAACCCTGTTAAATATAGGAGAATTGATTGAAAAGAGACTGAAAGAAATACAGATGTCACACGCTGAATTGGCAAGGGCTGTAAATATGGATCAGTCTAACATGAAGAAGCTGCTCGGTAAACCATCAATGGATACGGGTAGACTTGTACTGTTCTCACAGGCCATGAGATATAACTTCTTTATGGACTTTTCCAAGAACGAAGATTATAAAAAGTTGAAGGATGATGAGTTTAGAATAGATGACTCTATCCATATCGGCGGAATAATCAAGGTTGTTATGCAAAGTTTGAAGATAACCCAGGAGGAGTTATGCGACAGACTGATGAAACTTGAGGAAGGAATATCATACAGGAGAGGGGATATCAGTAAACTGGTAAATAGAAAAACTATTGATACAAATAAATTGTTGAAAATCTCAGAGGCACTTGACATTAACTTCTTTGATTTTTATTGCATGGATGCATTTGAAAGGATAAGTTGGGCACAGGAACATTTTGCAAATCTACCAGGATATAAAGAGGAGAATGACAGCTCAACCTTCGGTTTGGAAATGAAGAGAAAATCTAAGGAAACGGCTGAGATTGTCGAAGAATTGTCAAGGGTTAAGGCAGAATATGCTGTACTTCAATATAAATATAAGGTACTACAGAAGCGGTTGATGGACGCCGGAATGCCTTTCGAGGTAGAATAAGATCTTTATATTAACTTAAATTAACCTCATAATGCATGGGGTTCAGCAACACTTCTCAATAATTCCGATCAGTTTTACATTCTGTTTTTAATCCGGAAAATACAACAAAAAGGGGATGTGAAATGTTAATTTACCTTTAAATGCAACATTAATTATTTTGTTGTATTTTTACTTCTAAATCCCTTTTTTGTTGTATTTTAATGGGTGTAAATCCCTTTTTTGTTGTATTTTAATGGGTGTAAATCCCTTTTTTGTTGTATTTACACCTTTCTTATAAAAAAAGAACTTATTTTGATAAAGGGGAATGCGTCTTAACAGACGCTTTATATTTGACAAAGCATCAGGTGTGTATAGGTGTGCACACGCACATACCCACGCGCGCGAACACACGGGTGACGAAGGATGCACCGGGAAAAATCAAAATCAAAAAAACGACCGACCCTGGTCGGAATAATCAAGCTTTTTTATGCGCGTTAAAATTTGTATTATTTTGTATCAAAGTCTTTATTACGAATAATGGGTCTATGACTGGAAAAGAAATAAAGGATGCAGATAACAAGGGAAGAGAAATTCAGATGATGAGAACTACAACGGTAGAAATAAATACGCACAGTTATACGCACTGGTCCCAGATAAAGTAGGGGAATAAAGATGGCTGGGAATATAAGATTGGGGTAAAAATAGTCATTTTGGCGAAAAGTGTGCGTAAATTTGTGCGTAAAATGAAATAACCCCCTGAAAATCAGAGGGTTATTGTAGTCGATAGGGGAATTTGCATTTCCATTGATTATCAATATGTTATATCATATTTCATATATGTTGATATTACTTAGAGATTACTTGTCGTTTTCTTGTTAAAAACCGCATGTTAATTTATTTTATTCATATAATACGACAACGCATTATCTACGCCATCCTGCTTGATTATCAGCCCTTTAAATGGTAATTCTTTATCTGTCGCAATGTCACTGCATGACAGTTCCATGAATACGGTCTCAGCATTTGAACCGCAAACACTCTCTATCATATTAAAGTCCACTATGTATTTGCCGTCTATCGTCTTTAGTTCTTGCTTAATGAACCTAAGAAACTTTAAACATACATTATAGAACGATATATGCTGCTTATTAAATTCTTGTTTTGTCATTTCGCTATTCCCCTTTCTTTCCAAAGAACTCATAAGTCTTGCCCATTGTTTCAAACAATCCCAGAAGAATATCATATGCTTGTTCCTGATGGGCTTGGTCTTTACTGATCCTAGCTATACGATTCTCTAACTCAATAGCCTTACCTTCTCCTTTAATCATAGAACCGATACCACGAAGTAACCATTCGGCTGACAAGTCAGGATAAGTATTTAGGATTTTCTCTAACTTGTCACTACCAAACGAGGAATTTGCGCTAAGAGCATTTTTAATCAGGCCATTAGATAGGCCACAATCCTTTTCTGCCCTAAAGTTTGCAATACCTTTAAAGTCCAGATACTCCTTAAATCTTTCAACTGTTCCCATAAGTGCAAATATTAAAAAATGTTATTACTTAGAAATTTCTCCCACTTTTATTTGGAAGTTATTGGAGAATATACTAATTTTGCACCGTGATTGGTTAATTAATAACATCACACGGCTTCGGCGGGCAAGGATTTTACAACCCTCGTCTAAACGTTTCGCACCGCAAAGATAGGAAAAAAGTCTAAACCCTCCAAGCCTTTCGAGAATTTTCTAAATCAATTAATTAAAATTAAGATTTATGACGGTAAGTACAGAGGATATTAAGAGCATCAAACCAGGCTCTACTGAAGCCTTCAATTGTGATTCTGCAAAGATGTATTCTGTTGCTGCACAGCTTTCCACTATCAAGAGAAAAGAGCTTCCTGAAGGTGTCGTAGATTACGAACACAAGAAGTTCTTTGAAAAGAACATTATCATTATACGCGCTATGCGCGAGGGTGATGAACGTGTACTTAATGACTAGTGCGCAGAATTTAAAGTAGTAAATACAAACTGACAACCTACTATGACTGACAACGAACTCAAGCGGCTTGCGCACTTCATTGTGATGGAGCAGGCGAACAACGAGCAGTGGCTTGATGCCTACGCAAAGGCACATGCCAAGCTTACTAAGCCTCAGACAAGGCTTGTATCTGCCAAGGAAGCTGCCAGCATGCTTGGTATCTCAGTCTGGCAGCTATACCGCATCAAGGATGACGAGAACAACGTTCCTCAGTTCTCCTATATCAAGGGCGAGAGTCAGTCATCACCCCTGAAGTTCAACTCGACGACAATAGTAGACGAATACAACCGCTATCTGGCTAAGAAGAAGAATAAGGTTGTAAACATCTCGGTAGCAGTGTGATGGTCGCACGGTAGCCTCATAAGCTACAGGTTGGTTTCGATTACCACTACCGCAACAATAAAAGACGTTCTTTGACATCGTTGGTACAAGGAAAAACCTCCGAAGAACGAGGATAATCATGGCGAGACTAACAATCTACGACCCATGATGAACGGCGTGAAGGAGGTCTCTGAGGAAAGCTTTTGCTGACCAAGGATGGATAAGGTGAATGGGCATATTCGTTACACTGTCTATGAGCGAATAAATTAAGGAAGGAACAGGTTTAGGCAACTGAATTCGTATGCCCAGAACGATGACTATATATATAATAAGGTATATATGGTTTGCCGTATAGCTCAGGAGTAGAGCGGCGAGGACTAACTCGTGCGTCGTTGGTGCGAATCCAACTACGGCAACAAAGAATTCAATTTTTTATCATCTTAGTTTTAGGTAAACGAGTTTTTGATTTTTTACCAGCCAGCCCCCTGTGAAGGTCGCTGGTATTTTAACAGAAAGTCCTTTTTTAGCCAAATAAATTGTATTTGTTAAAGCCCCGTGGGAATACGCTCATGGGGCATTTGCGAGACTAATTAATAAATTTATGAAATATATAACTTTTGACGTAATGCTGAGTCGACGATTCATTTGTACGCTCAGAATGCCGATAACGTTTGATGTTATCGAGGATTATATTAAAGGTAAACCTGTAATATCAAACAAAGCTTTTTCTGCCTATGTCGAGCAGAAACGTCCATCACTGAAAGATAAACCTTATAAAATTTGCATTTAAGATATGAGAGAAGAAATGGAGAAGTGGTTGAAGGAGAACCCTGATGCCACACTGCGTGATGCCTTTGAGGCAGGCTGGTACGGATGCACTGATGCTTGGTGCAGAGGTAAGCGGGAGAAGATGGAAAGTTGTATAGAACTAATGAAAGAACTTATCCGATAATAATTCAAACGGGGTGGCTGTACACCCTTAACAGGAGGGGCTTGGCCTACTCTTGAACTACCTTTTCATATTGTATATCAACCATTTACAAATTACGGGCTGTGTATACATATAAAAATGACGGTAGATACAGTAGCTCATTCGTCCGGACAAGTTTCCTGCTGTAAATGCATGTGCAAACGATGGTAGATTCAGCCGCATGCCATACACCTTGTAAGCATAAATAATAACTAAATAAATAACTAAAAGAATGGTAATAACAAGGAAGATTGATGTCTTCGTATGTGAGAACGATAAAGACCTACGTAGGGCATACTACGAGAAACTTTATGCCAACCGAGACATTGCAGTGAAGGTTGCTAACATGGCCATGAGCCATTTGTTTGCCTTAGACAACACAATGCCGTACCTATCCCAAGAGGACAAGGAGAAGATAGAGTTCCTGGGGTGTAGCAGTCAGAAGGCAACAAAGCAGAATGCGCCGTATGTGGCGGCAAGCGAACTTTTCAAAGGTCAGGCCGACATGAGTATGATTAGCTGTGTGTTGCAGAACGCCCAGAAGATGTACGCTGATGACCGAAAGAAGGGAATGTGGAACAAGTCGCTGAGGAGCTACAAGCAGAACATGCCAGTACCTTTCAAGCGTGAGAGGTTCATCAATCTCAGGTTTGCTGAATATGTTAATGGCGAAGAAGAGAAGCGCAAAGGCTGTTTCTTTACCCTGATAGGCGTTCCGTTCCAGATGCGATTCGGACGTGACAGAAGCGGTAATAGACTTATTGTGGAGCGCGTTGTCAGTGGCGAATACAAGATGTGTACCTCATCCCTGCAGTTTGATGGCAAGAAGATTTTTCTTCTGCTATGTGTGGATATTCCAAAGAAGGAGGTCAAGCTCGACGAGAAGAAGACTATGTACTGCTATCTGGGTGTGATGAACCCAGTAATCTGCACCTGCGATGTTAGAGCCTCCAAAGAGTACGACAGTGGCTACAAATGGTTTGAGATAGGTACGGCAGAAGAGTTCAACTACCGCCGACGCCAGATTCAAGAGGCCGTCCGTCGCTGTCAGATAAACAATCGCTATTCCGATGGTGGTAAAGGTCGCAGGCGCAAGTGTCAATCTATTGAGCGATGGCATGAGAAGGAAAACAATTACGTCGATACCAAGCTGCATACTTACAGCCGATTGTTGGTAGACCTTGCAGTGAAGCACGGTTGCGGCAAGATTATGCTTCTTAACCAGAAGCCGCGTGAGGATAAGGCGATGGAGGATAATTTGAACGGTGAGCCTTTCGTGCTCCGCAATTGGAGCTACTACGGATTCAAGGAGAAGATAGCCTATAAATGCAAGATGGTTGGGATTAAGTTAGGTCAGGACAAAGAAACTCAAGAAGAATAAAAATGATACGGGTGGGCTGTACCGCCTTAACGAGAGGATTTTTTCACTCTCGAAGTAGCCTTATTTTCCTCATACAGAACAACTTGCGCAATATCTGTTGCTTGTGGCAGCAAAATACAAGCTATATACAGCAAGGTAAAATACTCTGCCCATGTTCCAAGGGTTGCTTGTGGCAGCAAAATACAAGCTATATACAGCTCATCACCTCCGGTTACCGCACCCGTGAGCGTTGCTTGTGGCAGCAAAATACAAGCCATATACAGCCGCTACATACAGCGCCCACCACGACATTCATCTGAAACTGAGCAATATTTGAGGTAGTAAATGTAGACTACATACAGCCCGTTGTTCATGATGTTATGTCTTGTTGAAAAAACGAATAAATCATATATCGGGGCGGCTGTACGTCCTTACCGCGAGGAGCAATCACTCGTGAACTGTTTTTTTTTAGATGCAAGATACAGCGAGTTCAGTTGTTTCAGAATAACAAATACAGCCGCCTCAGAATGCCAGGTGTATATGGCTTACAAAATATGGTGATATACAACAAACATTAACGATATGAATAACGAGAAGAAATTTGGATTAAGCCAAAACATCAACGGAGTAGATGCTATGGCGTACATGGCGAAGCTCATTGAGAAGAATGAGAAACAGGAGATTGAGATTGAGCGTGGTAAGCTCGCAGTAGGAATCCTCAAGCAGATGAACAACCGCAGCCGCCTGCTTCTGGATGCTGCAAAGTTTGAACTTAAATGCAAGGAGTTTAAGAATAGCAATGCAATAAATAATTAAATAAGATGAAACATGAACAAGTGATTTTGGGATCAGTTCCAAGTAAGTCGAACTGCTACAGGATAGTTACTCTTGGAGGTCACGGCTCACTGGCTAAGACATCTGCAATGAAGGAGTTCGAGAAGAAGTTCTACCTACAATGTGGAGCTTATCGAAACAAGAATATTGCAGGTTTCTTTGAGTTGTATGCTGATGTGTATTTCCAAAGCAATCAGCCAGACCTTGACAACTCCCTTAAAGGACTTCTAGACTGTCTGCAGAACTGCAAGGCCATCAAGAATGACCGTAACTGCGTGAAGATAGTGGCGAACAAGTTTATTGATCGCAACAATCCTCGCATAGAATTTACGCTTGTCGAGGTTAATGGTGTTGAAAGACGTGACTCAAAAGAGCCAGGTCTATTTGAGTGATTATGATTGACGTTTACGAGATAATCAAGGAAATCAGTGCCAAGAACAAGGAGAACTGCAAGGCTCCTGACTACGCGACATTCGGCGATATTCAGATGGAAGTGACGAGACAGTTGAAACAAGAGATAAACAACCTGATAACAGCCAAGAAAGTGCGACATCACAGGACACTCAACTCCTTTAGCTTCGAGGTGCTGGAAGAAGAAACTAATAAACAATAATTTATTTTAATTATGGAAGGTACAGAAATACAGGCTGTTGAACAGCCACAGGTGGAAGTCCTGTCAGTTGACAGTGCCGCATCATTGATGGCACTGAATCGTAGCGAACTTGACGTGCAGATTACGACGGCGAAACAATATCCTCGCAATCTTGCACAAGTATTAAACAACATTGAGACTCTGGCAACAATGGATGAAGAGACCGCAGCGTCATGCTTCTACATTCTTCGCCGTCAAGGAAAGGCTATTGAAGGCCCAAGTGTCCGCATGGCCGAGATAATTGCTTCGTCTTGGGGTAATATTCGCGTGCAGGCTCGTATCATTGCCAACGACGGAAAGATGATTACCGCACAGGGTGTTTGTCATGACCTTGAATCAAACTATGCCGTGAGTGCCGAGGTTAAGCGTCGTATCACCGACAAGTACGGCAAAACTTACTCTGAGGATATGCAGGTGGTTACTGGCAATGCAGCCTGTGCCGTTGCCATGCGTAACGCGCTGTTTAAGGTTGTTCCGCAGGCTCTTATAAAGAAGGTAATTGCCAAGGCAAAGAAGGTTTCAATTGGCGAGTCCATGTCTCTTGAGGACAGCCGCGCCAAGATGCTTGAATATTTTAGCAAGATTGGTGTTGATGAGCGTCACATCTTGGACTATCTCTCTATCGAGAAGGTTGACGAGATTGATGTTGATATGGTTGTTGAACTTCGCGGACTTGCCACAGCATTGAAGACTGGCGAAACCACCGTACAGGAAACGTTCTTCTCTAAGCCTACTGGTGATAGCAACACTGAGGAGGTCGATCCCAGCAAGGGTTTGTTTGGTGACCAGACGGCAGGCGATAATAAGACTGGTACTAACAAGCCTAAAAAGGATAAGTGATGGAGCAGCGAACTATTGAATGGTACAAGAGCCGTCTTGGTAAGATTACTGCCTCTGAGGTTTCAAATCTCATGAAGGAGAGGAAAGAGCCAATGACAGAGGAAGAGCTTGCTGCATGGAAGGAACAGAATCCGAAATCAAGGGCTACTACTAAGACAGTTCCCTTCTCAGACGCTTCCTTTACTTACCTTAATAGCAAGGTGATGGAAAATTATCTGCCTCTTACTTCGACTGATATTCATTCGAAGAATATAATAGAGGAGTATATAGAGCAGCATAGTTTTTCAAACAGAGCTACCGAATGGGGAACGCTGATGGAAGACAGCGCAAGAGTACGTTATGCGGAAGTAATGGGCTATGAGGTTCTGACAGTAGGTTTTGTTCCTTACGATAAATATCCAAACCTTGCTGGTGGAAGCCCAGATGGCTTGATACGTGAGGAAAAAGGTGGTATCGAAATCAAGTGTCCTTTCACTTTGGAGAAACACTTACAACATCTTCTATATGAAAAGCCAGAAGATTTGAAGGACAATGAGCCTGACTATTACTGGCAATGCTGTATGAACATGCTTGTCACTAATTGCGATTTTTGGGATTTTGTTTCGTTCAATCCATACGTTTCAAGAAGCAAACAGTTGAAGGTTCTAAGAATACCACGAATAGATGAAGAAATCAACCTTTTGATGGAAAGGATTGACCTTGCTGTAGAGTATATCCGCACACAGATGGACAAGATTAACAACATGGAAATGATTATCAAGTGATATGGAACTAACAGGAAAACTTATAGCTGCACTTCCGAAACGTAGTGGAGTTTCACAACGAACAGGCAATTCATGGGCAAGTCTGGAATATGTAATGGAAATCCCAGGTCAATATCCACGTCATTTTGTCTTTACGGTCTTTGGCGAGGATAGGTTGAAGCAGTTCAATCTCAGAAAGGATGAGGAGGTGACGGTTCAGTTTGACATTGATGCCCACGAATACAACGGACGATGGTTTAACGAAATCCGTGCTTACAATGTTATTCGTGCAGGTCAGCAGCAGGCAACTCAGCAGCAGGCAGCATCCGAACCTGCACCTGCTGCACAGACTGCCGCACCACAGCAAGCTCCTGCACCTCAACAGCAACAGATTTTTGACAATGCTGGGCAAGCAGGAGATGGTAGTGCGGATGACCTGCCATTTAGTTAGGGGATAGGCGAAGGTCTGACTCCTATCCCCTAAACGTATTCAGACCAATATATTCTCACGTGCGAGGCTGCAAGGTTTACGTGAGGCCCTCTGATTATTCAGTGTGCTTGCAGCCTTACTTGGGGATTGGGATGCCAAAGGCCACGGCACCCCTGGGGTTCAAACCACTTGACGGCTTTGACCTGTCATACTGGTGTCGCGCGTTCGACTCGCGCAATCTCCACTAAAAATGAAAATATATGGACGTAATATTAACCAGCACGTTTCTTACAAGATTCTCACTTAACGAGCAGTTGGTGATGATACGACTATTGCTAACTGCTGACGAGTATGGTATGGTTGAATTTAGCGATAGAAACATAGCAAGAGATACTGGATTAACGCATCAACAGGTGCGAACAATACATCAAAAGTTATTGCAAGAAAAAGTGATTGTTAACACACAATCTAACACAGCTACTAACACAAAACAAACTTTTGTAAGGTTTTGTAGATGTGATAGTTACAGAGTTTTTAAACGATTAAATAACACAGAATACAACACAAACTGCAACACAATTGAAGAGTTTGAAAATGTATGGAATTTATACAATAAAAAAGTAAACAGAACAAAGGAACTTGTAAAGAAATGGTTTAGTCTTTCTACCGATGAAAGAAGGAAGATATTTGATTATATTCCAGTATATGTGGCATTGACCGAAGAGACATACAGAAAGCAGTTCTCTACGTTTCTCAACCAACGAACGTGGGATAACGAGAATATCTATACTCAAGGTATCTCAGTACCTGTCTCAAGCTTTAATGCGAAGCTTGTTGAAGACCAGACGCTCTTTCCTCAGTTTGTTGAGCGTTTTAATATGATGGTTGCAGGCACGAAGATACCACAGGTTGACTTGAAGGACGGCTTGACTGAGAAACGCAGGGTGTTGTTCAATATTGCTTACTGTCTGCATTTCCACAAGATGAAGCAGGTTATGCAGAATGTCATCAACAATCCGCGTCTGAACGGCTCTACTGGTTTTGTCGCTGACTTCGACTACATCTTCAAGCCAGATAACTTTATTAGAATTTACGAAGGTTATTAATTTGATTTAAATATGGGTACGACAATAGGAAGAAAATGTAAGACTTGTGGCTATTCTTGTGGCCTTGATAACACACATCTTTGGTGTCATTGGCTTGGAAAACCACGACGTAGAAATGCAACTGAATGTGAGGATGGTTATAAAGAAAGGGATTAAATATTATGAAAAGAATAGGAGAAAGCCAGTTACAGCGTATCATTCGCAAAACAGGACGAAAACCAATACAATGCAAGTGCAAACTATGTCAGAAGCAGTGCCACACACCTTGTCTTGGCACTCCACAAGACATCTTGAAACTGATTAAGGCTGGATATGCGGATAGACTATCATGGATTGATTGGGCGACTGGTATTTTAATCGGAGTGACCGACCACATTATAGGTATGGTGCAAGCCAAAGTCGATGGCGACTGGTGTACGTTCTTCCACGACGGTCTTTGTGAACTTCATGACAAGGGACTGAAACCTACGGAGGGCAGGTTATCGCATCATTCTGTGCAACTTGATAATTGGGTGCCGAAGAAAAGCATCGGTTGGAACGTTGCAAAGGAATGGGAAGACGAGGACAATGCTCCCGTGTTGCAAGAAATCTATGACGAGTTAAAGAAAGCCAAGGGATATGACTTGGAAATATCAATATAATTATGGATGAAGCAAAGATACTGCTACACGATGACGAAGCGGAAAAATACGTTGTTGGTGGCTTACTGAACAATGCCGAGTTGTACTGGAGTGTGGCAGACAGGTTGAAACCTGCACTCTTTGCCAATCCAAAGCTGTCAAGGACAGTGCGCTGCATCATCGAGATATTCAAGCAAGGCGATACGGCTGACTTTATCAGTGTAAACAGCTACATGATGGCACACCAGGACTTCAACAATCCTGAGCTTTGGGAGATTGCCGAGTATTCTTCCTGCTATATCTCTGCCAACTTCCAGCAATGCTTCTCTATCATTGAAGACCTATATACCAGACGAAGGTATTATGAGCTTGGTGCAAAGCTAATGCAGTTCGGTACTGATCCGACATCGACATTCGAGGAAATCCAGAAAGACATTTCCCGTGTTCTTGACGAAGGTGCTGAGAAGAGAAAGCGCGTCAAGTCATTGCGCGACGCAAATAAGGAGTTGAAGAAGCGCGTTCAAGACAACTACGAAGGAAAGTCTGACACGATGATTCCTACTGGCTTCAAGGAGGTTGATGAACGAGGTGGTTTACAGACTGGTGATTTTGATGTTATAGCTGCCGAGAGTTCTGCTGGAAAGACATCGCTTTTAATGAGTATTGCCGTTAATGCTGCACAGAAAGGTATTCCTTCAATGATATTCTCGATGGAAATGCAATCTGCACAGATAGCCGCAAGAATAGTATCATCAAAGGCAAAGATAAGCAGTGGTATTATTCAGTACAAAAAACTAAGCGATTGGCAGATGAACGAGTTGTCACAGGCCATGAAGCAAACTGATGAGCTGCCTATATACTTTGACGATGACTCGACTGTCAGTTTTGACAGCATAGTTGCCAGTATCAGGATGAATGTAAGGCATCTTGGAATCAAGCTTGTCGGTATAGACTATCTGCAAATACTTGCATCAACAGGACACGTAAACAATCAAGAGCAGTTTCTTGGTGCTATTTCCCGTAAGTGCAAGAATCTTGCAAAGGAGTTAAACATCTGCATTGTTGCCCTCTCACAGCTTGCAAGGAACACGACAGATCCAAAACCAACGATAAGCCGCGTAAGAGCATCTGGACAGATTGTGGAGGCTGCTGATACGGTGGCTATGATTTGGAGGCCGTCTGAATATGGCAAGAGTTATACGGACTTTATCGTTGACAATGTACCTAAGACTGCAGAGCTGATATTTGGCAAAGGCAGAAACGTCGGAACATTCAACTGCATAGTAGGCTTTGACAAGGAAACTACTCACTTCTACGAATACGATGGCGAGGTCAAGCGTCATGGCGAGATACATATTGATGGAAAGAAGAAAGGAAAAGATGAGAACGATCCTTTGCCACAACCAGAGCAAGGGCAACTTCCTTTTTAGTGTTTATGAATAATTATCTATCTTATCAAACACTTTTTTGATATGGAAGAAATTTGGAAAGACATTCAAGGTTTTGAAGGATTATATCAGGTTAGTAATTTAGGCAGAGTTAAGAGCCTGGATTGTTGTGTAAAAAATGGCAATGGTTTAAGAACTGTTCATGGCAAAATACTAAAACCATACAAATCTTCTAATGGATATTTATTTGTTGGTCTTGGAAGAAAAAAAAGACATGCTTCTGTGCATAGATTGGTAGCGAAAGCATTTGTAAACAATCATCATAATATGCCAGACGTAAATCATAAAGACGAAAATAAGTCAAACAATATTTATACAAACTTGGAGTGGTGTAACCATAGTTATAATGCTTTATATGGTACTTGCCAAGAAAGACTCCGTAAGTTTAAGAATGTTCCTGTTTATATGATAGAAAAAGGTACGAATAAAATCATAAACAGATTTGATTCTATGAAAATTGCTATGGTGAAAACAGGTATATTGAAAGAAAGTATTTCAATGGCTTGCAGAGGTCGTTGTAAAACAGCAGGAGGTTATATATGGAGATACGCGGAAAAGTCCATTTGATGTTTGAGCAATCAGCAGTTTTTCGTGACGAGTTCAGAAAAATCGGTTATGAGGCATATTGCTACGACATTCAGAATAATTTCGGCAAGACGGACTTCCAGATTGATTTGTTTGCTGAGATTGAAAGGGCTTATGGGGGGGGGTAAAAGTATATTTGACAAAATTACACCCGACGACTTGATTATGGCTTTCTTTCCTTGCATCTATTTCTGCGCGACTTCCCAGATGTTGTTCAGCTTGACGCATCGGAACTACAAGAACTATTCGCTGAGAGATAAGACCGACGCGATATTGAAACGATCAGCCAACCGCGAGTATTACTTCAAGTTGGCGGTCAAGATGTATTCGATAGCGCAAGGGCGAGGCTTACGGCTCATCATGGAGAACCCGTGGAGTGAGCAGACATTCCTCAAAGCGAACTTCGTGCAAGCACCGACCATCGTTGACCAAGACCGCACACTACGCGGAGACTACTTCAAGAAACCGACCGCATACTGGTACGTCAACTGCGAGCCGACACACGGTCGGTCAATCCAGCGCGACAAGAAAACACGTCGCATCTGTGGTCTCCCACCAGGTGAGCAAGCGGGCGTATGCTCCGAAGAGCGCAGCATGATTTCGCCCGACTATGCCCGCAACTTCATTTGTGACTTTATTATTGGAAAGAAACAAAAAATAACGGAATTGACACTATTTGATTAATAAAAATACAACTATGAAAGATTTACTTTTTGAAAATTGGCACCAGTGGAAGGTCTGCATGGTGTCTGGATTGAAGAGCTTTGCATGGGGATTCGCAAGAATCTTTTCATGTATCGTTCTTGGAATTGTCAGCATCTTCGTATGGCTGTGGCGATTCACATGTAAGCTTGTCGGTAAGTACCCGAACATTGCTCTTGGTAGCTTTATCGTTATTGCAGCAATAATATGGTTGCTTACATTTGTAAGCATGAGGGCAAGAGCCGTAGGTGCTGAGCAACAGCGCGATTTTATTGCATGGCAGTATCAGGACTTTAAGAATAACCACGGATATGAATGAACAAGAATTAAGAAATGAGATCATGAGTAATGGAAGCAGAGGGAGTAAACTACACATGACTGACGAACAGAGAAGGCTACACTATCCCCTACTCTATCCGTTTGACCAGGATTACGAAGACGATGACGACGATGATGAGACAATATAAGGACGGAGAGTACTACTATGCTCCCAAAGGCAGGTTTTGGGGTGTATGGCAATATCATGATAACGGCAACGGTGGAGGCTACGGTATTTTTATCAAGGAATACAAGTCAAAAGACGACGCCAAAAGAGAGGTTTACAGACTAAATAATTGGAAATACAATGAGTGAAATCAATGAAGCATTTACTAAAGAGTTTGCAAAGAATCAGTATAGCATTCCCATTGTAAAGTGCTGTGCAAGCTGCGCAAAACATGACCAATGTGGTGATGAGAATCTTCGTATATGCAAACCAACAGGAAGGAAACACCGTTATGACTACCTATGCGGAAGTTCATGGGTAATGTCTGAGAATCTTTCAAATGCAGGCAAAGGCGGTGGAAAGGTCAAGAAGTCGGCGTATCTTAAATTTGTCATTGAGCATGGAAAGTCTATGGCAGAGGACTGGGAGCGCGAACACGGAAGCAGGTATCTTGAAAAGAGATAGTTTTTATTTAGTTTTAACAATTTAATTATTTTCATTTATGGAAGCAAATTACAGAAACAGAAGTGGCTACTGGAAAGAGGTTTCTATTTCCTACAGTGCCCAAAACGAAAAGGGCTTCTCAGTGAAGCACAAGGAACAGTATGTTGTCGAGGCACTTGACTTTATTCAGGCTCAGACACGTATCACCAAGGAACTTGAGTGTGCCAACCGAAAGATTCTTGTTGACGCCATCAAAACACCAAAGTACGGAGAGATATGCTTCAATGAGGGCGCAAACATTGATGATTTCTTCAAGGTGCGCATTCAGGTTACTGAGGAAATAGAGGTTAAAAGTCGCAAGGGTGGCACGAAAATTAAGACAAAGCTGCGTACCCGTGAGCATCTTGTACAAGCCAGCAGCGACGCTGGAGCACGTACAGCCATCCAAGAGTGTGTATATAAAGGCTCTACAGAGGATTGGGAAATCATTCAGATAACAAAGACCAAGTTCCTGGGTGTGCTTGAACACGATAAGCACCTTGCCAATCTTGCCGAGGAGCGTGCCAAGAAGGAACAGAAGGATGCCGAACTGAAGAAGTAATGGCTGTCACTGTTAAGAAGGATTCCAAAGGCCCCAGCTATTTCGTGTCGCATAAGCGTGTCGGGATAACTGAGGGCATTTGGTTGACTATAGATGAGTTGATAGAACTAAAGAAACTAATAGAAGAGATTGTATGAAGTCTAAGAAACTCTGGTATGCCGTGTCAAAGCGTGAACAGGGCATGGTATATACCACAAAGCCTGAGAGACATGAGTTCTTAGGAGTATGGAGAGGTAATATAGAAGGATGCTATTGCTCTGTCGTTGCCGACATGGAGGCATCAGGGTTTCTGAGGCTTCCGCAATTGACATGGAGTGACGAACCTGTTGAACTTAATCTGACGATAACACATGGATGACTGGCTTGTTAGTGTAGAGAAAGACAATAAGATTGTCGAGCTTTATTATTCTGAGGAACTGCACGACATTGATACAATACGTGCAATACATAGGGGCTGTAATGTCGAAGCCGTACAGATTGCCGTAAGTACAAGTGCAAGAAATCAAAAGAGCAAATGCGACACGAAATTGTTATCAAAGCGTGTGCGATGTATTGAGACTGGCGATATATATCCTTCCTCTTTAGACTGCGCTGATGCCTTGGGTATTTCAAGGTGGAACATCTACAAGTCCATCCAACGAGGTATAGCGACAAGGGGATTGCATTTTGAATATATAGACTAAGAAATAACTAATGGAAAACGAGAATTTAAACGACCTGTATTTCTCTGAATGGAGTAGTACGGGATTTAATGCGAAAGACTATGGAGAAAGATAAGTGTTGCGGTGAGTGCTGTTGGTTCTGCTTTGAAGAGGCAGGTGGATGGGGGCAGTGTATGAAAATGGATGTATGTGACTCTATGCATTGCTCTGACTTGTGTACTACTGATGAATATGTCAGCCGAGAAGAAATGAGGCATCACATGGCGGTACTGTTGCAAGCCAATCGTTACAGGCGAGACGATAACGTTCCTGCCATCTACAAGATGCCCAACCCGACTGAGTTAGGTAAAGCAATTGATTTTGCCATAAAATACATGAAAGTTTTTAGCAAGTTATGAAAGAGACAATATACATTTCATTGCCAATAGCGCATTACGACTTGGAAGAACGTAAAAAGTACGCCCAAAACATTGAGGATGCGCTTTCACATTTCTACGATGTTGTAAATCCTTTGAAGAACGGACTTCCAGAAGATGCAGATTGGCGAGAGCATATGAGGGTAGATATTAAGAATCTGTTGGAGTGTGACAAGATATTTATGTGCCGAGAGTGGGAAGTAAGCAAGGGCTGTAAGTTAGAGCACGACGTGGCTACTTCCTGCGGTCTTAGTGTAATATACGAAGTACAGGAGTGGGAGTATGAGAAACGACGAAATAATAGAGATTCCAAACAGCCTTGATGAGCAGGTGACAAGAATTATCAAGACTGCAGGCATTCAAGGACTGAATATCGAGAAGGCCGTAGAGCTTGGTGCTATAGACCGCATTAGCAATATGCTCTGCCTCATGCACAGCTGTATATGCGTCGCCTATCGGGTGTATGGTAATGTTGACTATATGCTTGAGACACTGCACGGCAAGAAGCATGACATTAACCGCGCCTGCAAGCAGTTTGAGAAAGACTACGAGCGATTCATGAACTTCTGGCGAAGGACGTATCAGACTACTGAGGGCGCAATAGAAATGAACCATGAGACAGAAAAACTTTATCATCAAGTCATGCGGTGGGCGCAGTTCCCAGAAGAATGGCAATTAGGCGACAATCAGTATAAAGAAGACGATGCCGATGTTATGGTCTATGTGCCTTTGCATGATGTTGATTTAAGGCTTCACAGGACAACCGTTGAGACAGAACCGCTTTCTGAACCAGTAGAGAAGTGGTGCGTGACTAAACTGGAGGTTGCGACACGTAAGCAGACTACTGTCTATACGGACATTGACAAGGCCAGTGCCATGATGTCTGCCAAGCGACTGAGTGCAGAAGATACAGAGAATATATATACCGCCACCATCCTGCATACCATTGATGAGCGTCGTACCGATGCCCTGCCGATGAAAGCTTACATGTGTGGCGAGTGCGTTGGAAAGATAGGAAAAGAATTTAAGAAATAAAAGATATAATTATGAGTATGATAGATTGGGCAGAGCGTGAATGTAGAATCGCCTGCAAGAAAGAAAACCCGAATTTTAATTTCGACAGTGATGATTTCGATTATGGCTGCAGTTGCTATAAGTCTGCATTAAAGGCATATAAGAGTCTTTGTGAGGATGAACACAGTGGAGCCAGTTGGGGATTTACGAAGAATATCTTGATAAGACTGATGGAAAGTCAACCTTTGACTCCGATCACTGACGAGGATTTCTTTAGTGTTAAACGTGGAACGGCTGTAATTCCATTAGAGTCTGATGAATATCTGAAAGAACGTGGTTTGAAATCAAATCTACAATGTCCGCGAATGTCGAGCCTATTCCGCGAGGAAACACTTGACGGCAAGGTCAGCTATCACGATGTGGATAGAGCCTACTACATCAACGTGGAAGAGCCGTCGGACACCTACAGTTCATGGTGCGGCTTCATCGACGAAATGTTTCCCATCACAATGCCGTATGTTCCGAAGCGTGGAAAGTACAAGATTTACGCTCAGACCTTCCTCACGGACAAGAAGCACGGCGACTTCGACACGAAAGGCATTCTTTACGTCATTACGCCAGACGGCGAGCGTGTTGATTTGAACATCTATCGCACCGAGGGTGACGATGGGAATTGGAAAGACATCACTAAAGAAGAATATGAAGAACTGCTTTCGCGTCGTATTGACAAGCTAAACATAAAGGTTGCCGACCATTTGTTGTGGACTTTGATAAGCAATAGCTCAAATGATGACGAAATAGCTGTTAGGGAAAAGGCATATAGAAATGTCTCAGAAACCAAGAAGCAGGAAATTCACGAATCTCTTCGTAAGTTGTGCTTGTTCTTTGAAAATCCCGACAACTACCAATACAATACGTTTCATATTCATCAAGCTTTATGCAACGGAAATGAAGAGGCATATAAGGACATACCAGAACTTGTTGAGATAGGTCGTTTCCTGCAAAAGACTCTTGCAAACATTATGAACATATAAGCGTATGACATCAAGTAAATTCAGAACGGAATTGGAGGCTCAAACTGAACATTTTGAAAACATGGGGCTTGGAGGAAGACATATATGGGTGGCAAGAGACGCAAACCAATGCCTTTATGTCTATACTAAAAAGCCAGAATGGAACGAAAGAACAAAAAGATGGAGAGGTGCTTTTTATGGATCGTTTTGTCATAATGCCTTTCCTTGGTTAAAAGCTGGTTGCTGTATAGGCTTTGAGTTAAACACATTAGAACAAAATCCGATAGTATGATTATGAATAACAATAAAATGGAATTACTGAGCAAGAAGGTTACAGACTGTGACTTTTCTGTTCGCGCTCTCTGCTGTTTGAGGTTTGCCGACATCGAGACCGTAGGCGACCTTGTGCAATATAAAAAGAATGAACTTTTGATGTTCCGCAACTTTGGCAATAGAACACTTTCAGAACTTGACGATTTCCTGCACGACAACGATCTTGACTGGGGAATGAAATTCTATTAATTATGAGTATAGAAGGTTTTTTCATCGTTCTTTGGCTTTTAAGTTGCATAGCTTATGCAGAACTTGCAGTAAAAAAAGATATAGAACCAAGTTTTTGGTCTGTCCTGTTCTGGTTACTTCCAATAGTAAACAGTTGTATTGTGCTTATCTATTTCCGACCGGATTTCAATAGTTTAAAAAAATTCTGGAAACAACTTAATGAGAATTGACTATGGCAAAGACAATATATGAAATGGCAGTTGATTATGCAACAGAAGATGGTGAAGGTGGCAAGACAATAGTTATTAAGTGCGAAAAAGACGCAGCTATATTTGGTGCAAACTATGTGCTTGGAGAGATTGAGAAACTTGTTAAGTTCAATAGATGGGCTGCACAAGATTTGTATGAATTGGTTGAACAACTAAAGAAATAAGGCTATGAAAGCAAGATTATTTGACGAAAGGGGTGAAATAACCTTTAACCCAGAAGACGTTGAGGAAATAACCATCGAATATGGTGGCTATTCTATCCTTATTAAGTGGAAAAATGGAGAATGTGATAGAGCAACTTATGTCGGTATTTAAAGAAATAAGGCTATGAATACATTTCCATGCGATATTTGCAACAAGTGTGTCATGACAAAGGTTGTATATCAGACAGTTCTAACGCTTAATGATAGTGAAGAAAAGTGTGAATACGGTTGTACTTTGTACAATATTCCATGTGACACAAATGCTGGTAGTAGATGCAAGTCGGTAAGAAAGTGGTTGAAAAAGAACAACTAAAGAAATAACTATGGCAACAATTACAGAAGATTGTTTCTCATGTGATTGGTATAATCCAAGGCATACTGGTTCAGATATGCCAAAATGTGATAAATTAGAAAAACCAACTAATCCTTATAATCCAATTTGCAATCATGGCAACAATTAAATCATACACAGACTTGCGTTATCAAATATATTCCTTAAAAAGAAATGGTAGTTTTGATAAACCTATTACCATGCCATTATTGACAAGAAAAGTGGCTAATAAGTATTTTAATGAATGTGCGCAATGTGCAATTGTTTCTATTGATGAACATGGCTCTATCGTTGAAATTATTGATAAAGATTTAACTCCAATAAATGAGACAAGTAAAAAACTTAATACGAAATAATTATGGATACATACGAAAAAAAATATAATGAAGCCATCAAACGTGCTAAACAGCATTGTGCAGACTATGTTGTTGAAACTATATTCCCCGAACTCAAAGAGAGCGAGAATAAAAAGCCCAATGGCGCAATTGTTATGGAAGATTTCAATGAAGGCAATGGATTCTATAAGGTTAATCTTGCATACCTCAATAAAGAACAGGTTGAAGACATAGAAAATATTATTAAAAGGTGGAATGTTCAAAAATACGATGAAGAAGCAATACGGGATTGTATTGGTGTTATTCTTACAGATGCACCAGAACAAAGGTTTGTAGATTTCAACACGTCCCTTAAAGATTGTCTTGCTTGGCTTGAAAAGCGAGGTGAGCAGCAAGATATAAATCCATCAGAATATATCAATGATATGGAAGGTAATGGATGTTATCTTAAAAACGCCACACAGAAGCCTGCTGATAAGGTTGAACCAAAGTTTAAGGTTAAATTTGCAGGCAGTGAATACAA
>JAEEGL017197504.1_pt1 | contig 23328 bp, 27 predicted proteins | sample 9134231 | NCBI WGS metagenome assembly JAEEGL01 (sample SAMN16246548, study PRJNA631951) | gut metagenome | biome: gut microbiome; feature: rumen; material: fiber-attached | host: Bos | place: Iran: Karaj | collected 2018-10
AATATAGTCAAGCATTCGAAATGCTTTACCTTTCACGGGGGTGTAGCTCACTTGGGAGAGCGCTTGAATGACATTCAAGAGGTAAGGGGTTCGATCCCCCTCATCTCCACCAGAAAAACAGTCTGTCCGACAGGGCGGGCTGTTTTTGTTTGTGAGGGGTGAGAAGTCCTTACATAAAACCCGGGGTCCCCGAAAAGTCCAAAGACTTTTTGGGGAAAGGAGGAGCGGCGGAGTGAGCGAGAGCCGCAGCATTCTGCTTTTTACGGCGACGGTGCGAGCGATACGCAGCCCGTGACGACGCCGATCCCCCTCATCTCCACCGGGAAACAGTCTGTCCGACAGGCGGGCTGTTTTTGTATTGAGCGGGGTGAGAATCCCTTACATAAACGGCATGTTGCGAAAAAGGGACACGATCAGTGTTAGAATGATGATGCAAAAGCAGAAGGGAGCAGTAGCGTAAAATAAAAAAGGAGTTGTTTACGATGAAAAGAAGAATAAGATTGAAAAAGTATGCTATTCATATCCTGCCTATTCCCGCGGTTACTTCCGATATGTTTGAATACCCTATTGATAAGAATGCACTTATTTCCTGCGTCACAAGGACGACTCCGTTTTTGGTCGGAGAAACGGACTTGTCAAAACTGATTCTGCCCTTCAATGATGTGGAGGATGCAAATGTTCCCGGTGCTTTCAACAGCGCTTATGCCAGAGAAATTATTCGGTTTATTAAATCAATACCAGACAGTGTCACGGATTTATATGTTTGTTGTTCAAAGGGTGGTTCAAGGAGTCCGGCACTTGCAGCGGCTCTTCTTAAAGCATCAGGTCGAAGTGACCGGACCGTATGGAAAAATCCTTATTATGTTCCAAATAAACTTGTTTATAAAATTATGCGTGATGAACTTGGGTATTATATACCATGGATAATTGTAAAGCTAAAATCATTTGACAATGAAATGCAGTTTAAGAAGGCAAAAAGAAAAGGCGATTCCGGAAAATATGAAAGATGGCAGATACTGCATTAATTATTTAACAATCAGAAAGCAGGAAAAATTGATTAAAATATGAAGCGATTGTTTGTAATATCCGCGCACAAATCCGTTTTCAACCGCACAGCAGAGTCCTTCGGCGAACATCTGGCAACAGCGGAAATGTGACTCGTGAAAGCCGCGGGGAGCAAATTCCTTACGGAAGAAAATGCACATAAGGCGGAATATCGGCAGATCCCTGCGCAGAACGGAATTATACTCCCTGCCTTGTGACGATAATTTGTCGCCGTATTTGATGTATTAGGGAATAGTTTTCAGTATTAAGATTTTATAAAGATAATTAATACCGCTGCACCGTATTTTCATTGTCTCCATAATGTCTCACAAACACAGAAAAACAGTCTGTCCGACAGGGCGGGCTGTTTTTGTATGTGAGGGGTGAGAAGTCCTTACATAAAACCCAGGGTCCCCGAAAAGTCCAAAGACTTTTTGGGGAAAGGAGGAGCGGCGGAGTGAGTTCGATATCTGTTTGTTTGTCAATCAGCGCAGGTGTGAGGTATTCGGTGACAACGTATTGACCTGCACAGTATATCTGATATAATGATTATATTCACAAAACCGGGACGGAGATGTGCGTTATGAAAAAAGCCAAGGACCCCGCCAAAATCGAGAAAGAGATAGCCAAAAGGCAGAAGCAGCTTAACAAAAGAGAGGGCAAAAGCTACTATTTTTACCTGTTCTTCATAATCGGCATAGTTTACATCACAGATGAAGTTGCCTCCGCGATAGCGTCTTTTATGCAGCAGGATATTGCCAAGGATATCGCTTCTCTGGAGACACTGAACAAAATCACATTTCTTTCGTTTCCTCTTATGGCTCTCGGAGTCATATACAAGCCGCTTGCGGACAGGTTCGGCAGGAAGCCGTTTCTTATTCTCAACACCTTCGGAATGTGTATGGGTCTTATGATTGTTTATCTGACGCATAACCTTGCCGGATATATCGCAGGAACCGTTCTGACACAGTTCTTCATAACCCACGACATGCAGGTCGTTTACATAATGGAATCCGCTCCCGACAAACACAGGGCCAAGATTTATTCCTCAATAAAATGCATTGCCATGCTGGGCGTTACACTTATTCCGCTTCTGAGAAAGACAATGATGCACAGCACCTCGGAATGGAGAAACGTATTTCTTGTTCCGGCGCTTCTCGGAATTGCCGTGAGCGCAACAGCCATCTTTCTTGCAAAGGAAACAGATGCGTTCAACATTGCAAGAATCAATGAGCTCAGGGGAACGGCAAAAGACGTTGAAGAAAAATCAAGCGGCGGAGGAATTATCAACGCCCTGAAATTCGGCTTCAGACACAAGCAGACAAAGTGGCTGTTTCTCGCTCTCGTATTCTGCGAGACCGGATTCATTTTTACTCTTGACTATCAGTCCATAATGACATTCGGCTTTGTGGATAATGCAATGGCACAGGGGCTTTTTACCAACATTGAAGCGGCGAGTGAGAGCATTCTCATGAACGAAATCACGACCGCTCTGTTCTTCTATCCCATTGGATGTGCCATAAGCCAGCTCATTCCCGGATTCATTTCAGACAAAAAAGGAAGAAGGTATTCGGCAATAGCCATGTCCGCTTCTGCCGTTGTTCTGTTTCTCGGTTTCTGGCTGGGCGCGGAAAAGGGACTTCCTCCGCAGATAGTGGGTTTCCTCTGCGGCGGCAGCGTGGGAACATTCTGGGCCAATATTGACACCATTTCGCTTATGGCAGGTGAATCCACCCCTACAGAGCTCCGTTCCTCCATGCTTTCGGCAATATATCTGCCGCTGGGGTTGGGAATCGGATTCTCCTTCGGCATGTCATTTCTGTTCATGCAGCTTTTCAGCGAGCAGGCAATCGGCATCATTTCACTGTGCCTCACCGTGCCCGGACTTCTTGCGGACTTCTTCATTCTTTCGCTCAAGGTTAAAGAAACTGCCGGGGTAGATCTTAAGGAAATCGACGGTTCCGAATTTGACTGACGGCTGCCGGCAATGGATCCATATCGGTTGTTTATTTGAAGTAAATAAATAAAAGACAGCGGAGCAAAGCTTTATTTCAAGCAGTGCTCCGCTTTTTTCACTTGGTTTTATATTATTATTTTTTTAAAGAGTTTTATTAATTCAATGTTTTACTTTTTTTTACTTTTGTATATAATAATACATGAAAACAATACGGGAGGATTAAAATGAAAACACTTGTAATTTATTATTCGAGAAAAGGCGAAAACTATGTAAACGGCAGCATTAAGAATATTGACAAAGGCAACACGGAGATTGCAGCCGAATACATCCGTGACGCTGTGGGTGCGGATTTGTTTGAAATTGAGACGGTAAAAGAATATGACAAATCATATATGACCTGCATTGAAGAGGCGAAGGCGGAGCTCAGGGAGAACGCACGCCCGGAGCTCAAAGCGTATATTGATGATATAAGCGCTTACGATAATATTGTTATTGCGGGACCCTGCTGGTGGGGTACCTACCCCATGGCGGTGATAACTTAGCTTGAAGCTCTTGATTTTACGGGCAAAAAGGTGTTCCCTGTTATGACGCACGAGGGCAGCGGGCTCTCCGGTGCGCCTGCCGCGCTCAAAAAATACTGCAAGGGCGCACAAATCGGCGAAGGTCTTGCAGTTCACGGCGGGAGCGCCGCAGGTTCAAAGAGCACGGTTGAAAAATGGGCGAAGAATAATCTGTAATACAGAATAAAGATTGAAAAATAATAAATTAAGAAAGTTGAGATGCTGCCATGAAAAAAATAACTGCTTTGATTATTGCTTTTGTTATGATTATCTCACTTGCGGGCTGCGGTGCGGGCAACGGAAGCGAACCTGCCGGTGAGGCGACTTCGGATGCGGACGGTTCCGGTGTTACACAGGCAGGCGGAAGCGACGGCACTCAGCCAGCAGGCACGGAAGGGAAAAAGATTCTGACGGTTTATTTCAGCTCGGCAAACACTGCCGCTGTGGATGCGGTATCATCCGCGACGCCGTCGGTTAAAAACATGGGTTCAACGGAATATATTGCCGTATATATAAACAGCAAAGTCGGCGGAGATATTGCGAAAATCACGCCGGTAAAGGACTACCCCGAAAGCTATAACGGCACGCTTGACGCAGCGAAAGCGGAGCGCGACGGTGACGAGCGCCCCGAATTTAGAAATCTTGACGTAAGCCCCGAAGATTATGATGTTATTTTTGTCGGCTACCCGATGTGGTGGTATACACTGCCGATGATTATGTATACATTTTTTGACACCTACGATTTCAGCGGCAAAACCATTATCCCCTTCAACACTCACGAGGGAAGCGGCGACGGCGGAACGTATAATGAAATAAGGGAGTTTGAGCCGGACGCAACGGTTTATGACGGGCTTGCAGTCAGAGGCGGAAGCGCAGAAAAATCGGATGAAGACATTGACAAATGGCTCGCCGGTCTCGGCTATTGACCGAAAAAATGTAAGCGGACATTTATATGAATTCATTTATAATTAAAAGATGTGTTGACGCGGCGATGACGCTCGTTCTGTTTTTGCTTATGGCATATCAGGTGACGGGCGGGGCGCTGCACGAGTGGCTGGGGATTGCGATGACGGCGCTTGTGATTTTTCACAACATTCTGAACCGTTCCCGCTTGCGCGCATTCGGAAAGGGCAGATACACCCCTTACAGAATTGCTCTGACGGTAAACGACATTTTGCTGCTGCTCTGCTTTTTTGCAACTGCGCTGTGCGGAATCTCAATGAGTTCTCACGCGGTTGCGTTCATCAGCGGATTTTTGCCGTCTTCAGTTGCAAGGGCCGCTCATCTGGCGCTCTCGCACTGGTCGTTTGCGCTAATGGGGATTCACATAGGGCTTCATCTGCCGCAGATGACTGCAAAGGCAGGCAAAAAGGTTAAAACTGCCCTGCTTGCGGTGCTGTTCATCTTTGCGGCGGCGGGAATGTTTCTGCTGATAAAAAACGGATTTTTCGGTTATATGTTTTTACAGACAAGGTTTGCGTTTTTTGATTATGAGAAAAATTCCGCCGTTGTGATTATTGAAAACATGCTGATGCTTGCTTTCTTTGTGTTTGCAGGCACGGCGGCGGCTCTGATAATGAAAAAGAGCAATAAAAAATCTACATAAAAAGGGATGAAAATATGAAAATAAAACAGACTGCGGGAAGAGATCAGCTGGGCGGATTTGCGCCGATGTTTGCGCATCTCAATGATGACGTGCTTTTCGGCGAGGTATGGAACGAGCCCGTTCTTGACACGAAGACGAAATGCATAATAACGGTTGTGTCGCTTATGGCAGGCGGAATCACCGACTCATCGCTGAAATACCACCTTGAAAACGCGAAAAACAACGGCGTTACAAGGGAGGAAATTGCCGCAATAATCACGCATTGCACGATGTATGCGGGCTGGCCGAAGGGCTGGGCAGTTTTCCGCCTTGCAAAAGAGGTCTGGAGCGAAGAGTGCAAAGCCGTTACGGACAGAGACCGTTTTCAGAGCGAGATAATGTTCCCGATAGGCGAGCCGAACCCATACGGCGAATATTTCACGGGGCAGAGCTATCTTGCTCCCGTTTCAACACAGCAGGTGCCTGTTTACAATGTAACCTTTGAGCCGGGCTGCCGTAACAATTATCACATTCACCATGCAAAAAGCGGCGGCGGGCAGATGCTTGTCTGCATAGGCGGAAGAGGTTATTATCAGGAGGACGGCAAAGATCCCGTTGAGATGACAGAGGGCAAGGTTGTCAATATTCCCGCAGAGATAAAGCACTGGCACGGTGCGGCGCCCGGCTCGTGGTTTGCGCACCTTGCAATTGAGGTTCCCGGCGAAGAAACATCCACCGAGTGGTGTGAAGCGGTTCCGGACGAGGAATATTATAAACTGAAATGAGTTAAGGGCCCCCGAAAGGGAGCCCTTTTGTTTTATATTTTCACTTAATACGTTATTACAGAGTGATTCCTATGAGGGAGAGGACTTTGTTTAAAGCGTTGCGAAGGAAGTTTATAACCGATTTAAAGAAATCAATTATTTTTTCAAATACGGTTTTTTCGGCGGGTTCTTCTTCTCCTTCAACGGTAAAGTCATACAGAGCATCGGTGCCGAGTGTGTTGCCGTTGTTTGCTTTGAGGTCTTTGCCTAATTTAAGCGAATACTTACCGTTTCCGAGACCCGAATAGGTGAGAACGGTGTAGCTGTTGCCCGCATCATCCTTGACGAAGTCGGAGAAGCTGACAGTTACGCCCTGCACCGCTTTGCCGTCGGAATCAATTATTGTTATCTGTTTGAAGTTCTCCGCCTGATTTTCGGTCATACCGCGGGAGAAGGTAATTGTGATTTCGCCGCTTTCGCCGAGGGTTTCATTTGCAATGGGTTTGCCGTTGACGGTAACTGATACAACTTCAAGAGGGTTGTTGCCGTTGCCCGTTCCGGTGCCGTCGCCCTTTACGGTGAATGCGATTTCCTGCTTTGTGCCGAGAGTGCTGCCGTTCTTTGCGGTAAGTTCCTTGCCGATTGTAAGGGTGTATTCACCCTTGGCAATACTGCCGAGCGTTACGGTGAACACGGTTTTGTCTTCGCCGGGCGATACGGTGCACTCCGCTTCGGCACCTGCTGAATCCTTGACCTTGATTTTACCGATATTGCCTGCAAGCACGGTTGAATCGGTGACATTGTTTGAGAATGTAAGAGTGATTTCGGAGCCGGCGGGTATTCTTGCGCCCGAGAGGTCTGCATCGCCTGCCTTTGCGGAGACGAGCGTGAGAGTTTTTTCGCCTTCGCCGCCTTCGTTGCCGCCTTCACTGCCGCCGTTGCCTTTGCCTACGGTAAATGAAACGGTGGTTTTGCTGCCGAGGGTAAGCTCGGTGTTTTTGGCGCAGATATCCTTGCCGAGAGTAAGGGTGTATGCGCCTTCGGCAATTTCGCCGAGATCAACGGTAATAACCGTTTTTTCGCTGCCGGCACTGACAGTTACGCCTGTTAGCTGCGCGCCTTCGGAATCGTTGACCTTGATTTTTGAAGCATTGTTTTCAAAAACGGTTGCGTCGGTCACATTGTTTGAAAACGTGAGGGTGATTACGGAGCCGGAGGGAACGGTTGCGCCTTCAAGGTCCGCCTCACCGACCTTTGCCGATGTGAGGGTGAGGTCGCCTGCCGCGGCAAATGCGGTGACATTGAGAACCATAAGAAGCGCGAGAAGAATGCTGAGAACAGAGGATGTTTTTTTCATTTTGATTCTTCCTTTCATCAGATATTATTATCTTTTTTCTTTTTTATTGTAAATGCAATCGCAGGAACTGTGATGACTGCAATAATACCGGGAATTATATAGGGAACGGCTTTACGCAGACCGCCGTTCTCTTCTTTTTCGGGTGTGTCTGCGGATGAGGTCTGACCTGTTGCGGATTCGGAAAACGCCGGTGTTTCAGCCGGTATGCTTTCGGATTCATCGGTTTGCGAGGTTAAAGGCGGTTGCGTCTGATAATCGGCTGTGTTCTGCTGAGTTGTATGAGCTGACGTTACGGTCGGGGTTGTTGCGGAGTTTTCAGTTGCTGCCGGCGTTGTTTGTTCGGGCGTTTGCGCCTTTGCGGCGGTAACGGCTCTATGGGTAATCTCACGCCGTGTTTTTTCGATGACGGATGTCTGCTTTGCAACGACTGTTACTGATTCAACAGGCGTTTTTGGTATCGGTGCTGCTATGGGTTTCGGTTTTGCGGCTGTTGAAGAGGGAGCCGTCTGCGTTGCCGGTGCCGCCTTTGCGGTGGTGAAGCTTATGTAGCTGTCTTTACCGAGTGTGACACCGCTTTTGGAGGTTATATCCCTGCCGATTTTAAGCAGGTATGTTGTTTCCGGCTCAAGCGGAGAGACGGGAACTATTGTAACAATCCGTTTGATTGAAGGGTCAACCTGGTCGTCGCCCATTTCGACATTCACCGGTATATTTTTGCCGTTTGCATCCGTCATTGAAAAGCACTTCATATTGTTTTCTTTTACGGTGAAATGAACGACATTTTTATTGAAATTGAGAACAATACGCGGAGTCAGGGAAACATTCTGAGAGCCGTTTGCGACACTTGAGGATTCAAGCGCCAGCGGTTTGTCTTTGCCTCCTCCCGTTCCGTCGCCGTTGCCGCCCTCGGCGAACACCGGGAAGGCAAGAGAGAGAACAATCAGAAATACGGTTGCAAAGGAAGTCAGGCGTGATGCATAATTGTTATTCATTCAGGCACCTCTTTACACATTCAAAACCGACGGCATTCCAGCGGCGGTAGCGGCAGTTGTAGCAGCTCACCGCATCATCACAGAAAAGCTCGTCTTCGCAGTCTTCGGAAAACGACGGGCAGTTTTCAGCTGTATAAGCCGCCTCGGCAAACGAGGATTTTCCGCCGGTGAAAACTGTTTTTCCGTTTGATTGAGTCAGATATTTCATTGGTTTTTCTCTTTATTCTTTTTGATTTTGGGTTTTGGCATATATGTGCCGTTTTCTTTTATGATAACCGAGGTAATTCTGCCGCAGCTGTATAGCAGTTTTGTGGGGTGAACGAATTTTAACGGCAGGTCATCCGTTATCTCGCTGCCGTTTTCATCGGTAAAGCGCTCAACGCCGTAAACGGCGGCAAATGAGGACAGGGTCCAGTCGGTTTTGTTCGGGAGAGGCTGGAGTTTGCCCTTGATTCTGCCCTCTTCTCTGCCAGCTCTGAGAGCCGCCCCTGCGAGCGCTCCTATTATGCCCCCGCCCGTTCCGCCGTGTTCGCTCAGATGAAGCCCGGAGCCGAACTCTGCGGCTGTTTTATAAGCATCGTCTTTAGTGAGAACCTCGTTCTGAGCACGTTTGCCGAAACTGATGAGGGCGGAATAATCAAGAGACGGGGAATCGGTCAGGATACAAAGACCGGGGTCGGAGCCGTCGGCGGAATTCTCTTCAAGGTATTTTTCGCAAAAGACGGTAAAAGCGGAAAGATCTTCAGTCTCTGCAGTGCAGCACATTGAGCTGTTGTGAGAGGTATATGGTATATCCTCGTGAATAAAGAGCTGGTAGCGCACGGTGAAGCCCGCCTTTGCCAGCCCCCTGACCGCTGCTTCGCCCATCATATTTTCAAGGAGTTCGCCGGTGCCGATGCTGTCGAAATTGTCGGTGTCGTCAATGCAGACAAAGAGATTCATTTATTCACTCCCCCGCTCCGTTTTAGGCTCGCGCATTTCGGTGCCTTCGATTATGGAGGCAAGCTGACTGTCAGTGATTGTATAATTGAAAAACTTTTTGTAAAAATCTTTTATTTCGGTGTTCATATCAACCTCAAATGTGTCGGGATAAAGCAGGTTCATAAGCCAGAGGATTGCAAGGGGCGTTTCAAAGCTTGAGGGGTGACCCCAGCGTGTGATTCCTATCGGAATCTGAAAGACCTGCCCGTTCTTCACGCAGGAAAGCCCCTGCCATTTGGAATCGTTCAGGATATAATCATCCACCTGCGCTTCGTTGCAGATTATTATATCGGGATTCCATACATAAATCTGCTCGAGTGTGGTGTATGCCTTTTCGCCCTCAATGCTGAGTCTGCCGCTTTGAACGGACACGTTCTGTGCGCCGGTAAGGGCAATCCACCAGGCGCAGAAACTGCCTTCGTAATCTGTGCGGACCGCTTCGTTTACGGAGTGATAAAGGCGGATTTTTGTTTCGGGTTTTTGCGCTGTCTGTGCCCTTTTTGCAACGGAGCGGAAATATGAAACATACTCCTTCGCTTTTTTTCCGTTATTAAATGCTTTGCCGAGAATTTCAACCGATTCAAGCTGATCTTCGGCGGTGTCGTAGTTTATGACTATGTAAGGAATTCCCATAGCGTCGATTTTTGCGCGTTCCGTTTTATTGTCATAAGTGCCTCGGTTGACGACGAGCAGGTCGGTGTTTTTTGCCATAATCTCCTCGGCGTTGACGGAGCCGCTGTTTTTGACGACAACGGCGTTTTGCAGCGAAGGGCAGATTTGCATAAGCAGGCGGCTTCTTGCCGCATTGTTTGTGAAAGAGGTAATGACATCTCCCCTGCCGAGCATAACGATTACGGGGCCCGAAAACGGACACAGAACGCAGACCGAACGGGGTTCGGCAGGAACGGTTACCTCTCTGCCGACGCTGTCTGTAATGACAATGCCGTCGGCAGAAGGAGTGTTTTTGGCGGTGCATCCGCACAGTGAAGCGACAAGTATTATAAATGTGAGTGTAAGAGAAACAAGGCGTTTCATGGTCGGCTCCTTATTTATTATCAATGCCCGAAACGGCAACGGTTTTTACCGTTTTGCCGCTGTCTGTATGAATCTCAGCCACCTCGGCGTGCACTCCGTAAACCTCATACAGTGTTTCCGGGGTGATAAGTCCGCCGGGGGTGCCTGTGCGCGCGGGCCTGTCTTTGCATAGCATAACCACTTTTGAGTCAATGCCCTCCGATTCAAAATAAAGCGGATGCTGCAGGGTATGCGTAGCCATAAGCACGGAGATTGAATCTTTGCGGACAAGGTCTGTGAGGATTTCAAGAAAGAGGAGTTCGTTTCTGAAATCGAGAGAGCTTGTCGGTTCGTCGAGAACAATCAGGGGCGCATTCTGGGCGATGGCGCGTGCAAGGAGCACGAGTTTGCGCTCGCCGCCTGAGAGCTCGGTATAAGCTCTTTCGGAAAAACGCTCTATACCGATGCGCGCTATTGAAGAATCACATATTTCGTAATCATCTTTTTTCGGTGCGCCGAGAAGCCCCGAGCGCGCGGTTCTGCCCATAAGCACAACCTCCCTTACGGTATAAGGGAAGGCAGGCGTATGAAGCTGGGGAACATAGGAAACGAGTTTTGCAAGCTCAGGACGGGAAAGCGAGAGAACGTCTTTGCCGCAAACGGTGATGCTCCCGGAATAATTCCGGTGAAAACCGAGCACGCAGTCGAGAAGAGTGGTTTTACCGCTCCCGTTGGGACCGAGCAGACAGATTATTCCGCCCTTTTCTGCGGTGACGGAAAGATCTGACAGCAGAGGAGATTTATCGTATGAAAAAGAGAGGTTGTCTATGTTTAATATCACGTCGCAAAACCTCCCTTCGTCTTTTTGAGAAGATAAACGAAAAACGGTGTGCCGACGAGGGCGCAGAGTATTCCGACAGGGATTTCGGAGCCCGTGAGCGTGCGTGAGAGCAAATCAACAAGCACCATAAAGCAGGCACCCAGAGATATACTGACGGGGATGAGTTTCTGATTGCTGTTGCCGGTAATCATACGCCCGATATGCGGAATGACAAGACCTACCCAGCCGATTGTTCCGCTTATGCATACGGCGGCCGCCGTGCAGAGGGTTGCGCCGCCGATAATCAAAACCTGACATTTCCGCACGTCAACGCCGAGGGATGCCGCCTCCCTTTCGCCCATTGAGAGGACGTTGAGCTTCCAGCGTGAGAGGAAGATAAGGAGCATACCGACGCCCATCGGAATTGCGGCGAAGAGATGGGAATAATTGACGGATGCGAAGCTGCCCATAAACCAGAATGTGATTGATGGGAGCTGACTGTATGGGTCTGCGACATATTTCATTATTGAGACGAGGGCGCTGAAAAACGTGCCTACAATTACGCCGCCGAGAATCATAGTGATTGACGTGGTGACACGTGAAATTCTGCCTGCAAAATAACTCAGCAGAACTGCCGAAACGGCGAAAGCGAATGAGAAGATATAAGTGAAAACTCCGCCGCCGAAAAAAACTATTGCAACGCAGGCACCGAAACCGGCTCCGTTTGAGACGCCGAGTATGCCGGAATTGACAAGCGGATTGCGGAAAACGCTCTGGAACGCAGCGCCCGACACGGCGAGCGACGCCCCGACAAAGGCGGAGGCGATTGCTCTTGGCAGGCGCAGGTGAATAACGGCAACTCTTGCCGCATCGGAAACGCTCTGAGGTTTTATAAGAGAGAAAACAACCTCGCTTAACGAAAGATGGTATCTGCCGAAAAACAGAGAAATGAAAACGGCGGCAAAGGGCAGAATGATAAGCAGCGCCCGGACGGGCAGTGACAGACTGCCTGCGGTTTTTGCCTTTTGCATTTGCTTTCACTTCCCTTCCGGTATTTTGCAGAAATTAAAGAACGGTTATTTCATCATTTTCTTTGACGGTGCCGCCCTCAAGGACGATGCCGAAGATGCCCTCCTTCGGCATTATGCACTGACCGACGAGTTCTCTTATTGCGCAGCCGTCGTGGCACTCCTTGCCTATCTGGGTGACTTCAATTACCGCCTCTTCGCCGATTTTAAGCTTTGTGCCTACGGGAAGAGTATAAAGTTCGATGCCCTCGGTTGTGATATTCTCCGCAAACATACCGTGGCACAGACCGTCGGTGCGCATACCCTGCGCTTTTTCAATACTCTCTTTTGCGAGCAGGCTTACCTGACGGTGCCATTTGCCTGCGTGGGCGTCGCCTTCAAAACCGAAATCTTTAATAAGCTTGCCCTCGGGAATTGATTTTTTTGGGGTTTTCTTTTTTTCGCTGATATTTATTGCAACTACTTTTGCCATATTATCCTCCCGTTCTGTTGAGGCCGTGGGGGACGCTCATATTTTCAAAGCTGTGCCCTGCGGGTTTTTTCAGAATTATTTTTTCAATCTCCTGTGTCAGTCTTTTTTCATCATTGACAAAGGGCATAAGGTTGAACGCCGTGTCGTAGCCGAGACAGGGTTTAACCCTGCCGTCGCACAGAAGACGCACCCTGTTGCAGGACCGGCAGAATTTGTGCGTTATGGGGTTTATGAGCCCCACCCTGCCTGCGAAGCCGTCGGCAGTGTAATATACAGCCGTTCCCTCTTCCAATTCAGCAGGGGTGAGAAAAGGAAACTGCCTGAGAATCTCGGCGCCTGTGACGATGAGAGATGCGTTTTCGCCTTCATCGGAGAAGGGCATAAGTTCAATGAAGCGGACGTCGATTTTTTTGTTTTTTGCGAGATTAATAAGACTGCCCGCTCCGTCGCTGTTGACGCCTTTCATCAGAACGGCGTTGATTTTTACGGGAGACAGACCTGCTTTTTCCGCTTCGTCTATTCCGTCGAGAACCTTTCTGAGAACATCGGCTCCGGTGAGGTGGCGGTAGGTGCTGCCGTCGGTGCTGTCGAGACTTATGTTGACGCTGTCGAGACCCGCGTTTTTCATTTGGCGGGCAAGCTGAGAAAGGTAAACTCCGTTTGTTGTGATGCCGAGCGTTTCAATGCCTTCAATGCTGCGGATTCTGCCGATTATTTCGCAGATGTCACCTCTGACAAGCGGTTCGCCGCCCGTGATTCTGACTTTTTTTACTCCGCATTTTGCGAAGGCGCGGACGAGCTTTTCGATTATTTCGGGCGAAAGCTCCGTCTCTTTTTTTGCACAGCCGCTCTTGCCGCAATAAACGCAGTTGAGATTGCAGCGCTGAGTTACGGAGACCCGAAGATATGAAATTTCTCTGCCGAAGTTGTCATTCATTGTGATAATCGCTCTTTCCGCCCGTTTTTTCGAGCAGTTTTATTTCTTCAATAACCATATCCTTGCCCATCGCCTTGCACATATCGTAAACGGTGAGAGCGGCTATTGACGCACCCGTTACCGCCTCCATTTCGATGCCGGTTTTGTATGTGCATTTTGCCCTGACATATATGCCGAGAGCTGTGTCGCTCTCCTTTTCAAAATCGACGGTTATTTTGTCAATGGGGATATTGTGGCACAGCGGAATGAGCTCGCTTGTTTTTTTTGCGCCCATTATGCCCGCAATTCTTGCCGCTGCAAGACCGTCGCCTTTTTTAAGGTCGGAGCTGAGAAGCGCTTCGAGCGCATCGGGCTTCATTTTTATTCTCGCGTAGGCGGTTGCCGTGCGTTCGGTTACGGCTTTTTCGCCGATATCGACCATTACCGCTTCGCCGTTTTTGTTGATGTGAGTCAGCATATCAGACCTCCGTATAGCCTCCCATTTCATCGAGGCGGGCTTTGAATTCATCCGAGTAAAGCACTTCGAGGAACGCTTTGACCATGGGATTGTCAAGGAACCGTTTGTCAATGAGAAATTCGTAGGTTTCGTTGCATACGGGGATAAAATCAAGGTCATACATTTTTGCTGCGGAGTAAATGCCGAGACCTGCGTCCGCATTGCCGGCGGCGATGAGAGCCGCCACTGCCGTATGCGTAAACTCCTCGTTGTTATAGCCGTCTATTTCATCGGGGGAAATGCCGTTTTTTTCAAGCAGATAATCGCACAGTATTCTTGTGCCCGCTCCGCGCTGGCGGTTGACATAGCGGGCGTTTTTTATATCGGCAAATTCTTTTATTCCCAGCGGATTGCCTTTTTTAACCATAAGCCCCTGGACTCTGCCTACTCCCCTGACGGCTTCGGCGTTTCCCGATGGGATATATTTTTCGATGTAGGATTTATTGTAAACGCCCGTTTTTGTGTCAAGCAGGTGGATGCCGCCCATATGGGCGAGACCGTCGCGCACGGCGTAGATTGCGCCCATACTGCCGACGTGGGTGGATGAGACTCTGAAGGGCGCCCCTTTTCCGGCGAGGAAATCGGACACTTCATCAATAAGCGGGTCGTGGCTGCCGGTGATGACAAGGGTGTTTTCAATCTGCCAAAGAGGTTTATTAAGGCGGACCTGCACTTCTTCGCCCGCTTCAATGCCTTCGCAGTCCTGCGCGACGAGAATAACGCCGTCTGCCTTTGTGAAGCTTGTTATTACGCCTGCGCCCCTTGCGAGCGGAGCTGCGGAGAGCACATTGCCGATTCTGCCGAGCGAGACGCGGACATACTCGGTATATTTGAGGGAGGAGACAATCTTTTTTGCAAGCACCGCCTTTACGGTTACGGCTTCTCTTCGCTGTCTGCCGTAATACATTGAGACGACATCGCCGACTATTTCATCCATTATAACTATTGCCGACACGGGATAGCCGGGGATGCCGATGACGGGCTTGCCTTTTGCCTCGCCGAGGACGGCGGGCTTGCCGGGTTTTATTGCTATGCCGTGAATGAGCACGGTGCCGAGAGATGATATGATTTCGCTTGTGTAATCGTCTCTGCCTGCGGATGAGCCGGCGGAAACGAGGACAATATCACATTCGGAGAGTGCCTTTTCGACGGCTTGTTTTATAAGCTCTTTTTTGTCGGGAACAATGGGATAAACCTTTGAGAGCGCACCGAAATTTTCAAGCATGCCTTTGAAAACGGTTGAGTTGAATTCGATAATATCGCCTTTCCCGGGATTGCCTGTGGGCGGGACTATTTCATCGCCCGTCGGTATTATGCCGACAAGCGGTTTTTTTATGACTTCGATTTCGGTTATGCCGCCTGCGAGGAGGGCTCCGCACAGAGAGGGTGTGAGAGTTGCGCCCGAAGGTGCGGCCATATCGCCCATACAGATATCCTCGCCGACCTGACGGACATTCTGCCAGGGGTAAACGGCGGAGATTATCTGCAGTTTGCCGTCGCCCGCTTCAATTAAATCTTCAACCATAATAACGGCGTCGCAGCCGTCGGGAACGGGGTCGCCCGTGTCAACAACAGTGTAGTCATCGGGCAGAAGGGTTACGGGCGTTTTTTCGCTTGCGCCGAAGGTGATGCGCGAATCAACAGCTACACCGTCCATGGCGCTTGCGTTGTAGTGCGGCGAGCAGATACGGGCGTAGGCGGCGTTTTTAATAACTCTGCCGCAGGCATCCGTGACGGGGACGGTCTCGCAGGCACCTGAAAAGCCGACCGTTTCAAGGCGGCTGAAAAATGTTGATTTTGCCTCTGAGAGAGGCACGTTGTTCAAGTAATTGTGTTTCATAGTTTATACACTTCCACGCTTGTTCCTTTATTGAGCCCTTCGGCATTTCTCGGAATTCTTATAAACCCCTGCGCCGAAGACAGGACGGATATTACGCCCGATTTTGTATGAAGAGGGACAATTTCGTTTTTCTCATTTATCTGCACGCAGAGAAATTCCTCTCTGCCGTGGTTTGAAGGGATATTTACACAAAGGGTGCCCGTTGACGCAGGTTTGTCGGGCGGAAGACTGAGAATTGATTTTATATATCCGGCAACAATAAGTCTGAAAACGAAATATGCCGCAAGCGGATGACCGGGCAGACCGAAGACGGGTTTGCCTTCAACCATTCCGAATATTGTCGGTTTGCCGGGCTTCATGGCGATTCCGTGAAAGAACGCTTCGCCCAGGGTGCCGATGATATCGACGGTCATATCTCTTGCGCCTGCGGACGAGCCGCCTGAAATGATAACGGCATCGGCTTTTCTGAGACAGTCGGTGAGGGCGTTTTCGATTTCATCTCTTTTGTCGGCGACCGCTCCGTAATCAACGGCATCGCAGCCGTATTCGCGCAGTGCGGAGCAAAGAAGGTATGAATTGACATCTCTTATCTGACCCGGTTGCGGTTTGCCTTTGACTATCTCATCACCGGTAGAGATGACGGCAACCGCCGGTTTTTTGTAAACGGTGACTTCGTCAATGCCGAGAGCGGCGAGAATTCCTATCTGCGGAGCGCCGATGAGAGTGCCTTTTTCAAGAGCTGTTTCACCCATGGAAATATCGTCGCCTTTTTTGGTGACATTCTCATAAGGCGCAACGGATTTATAGACAAGACAGAGCCCTTCGGCAGTATCGGTGTGCTCAACCATAACGGCGGCATCCGCCCCTGCGGGGAGCATTCCGCCGGTTGAAATCCTTGCGCACTGACCGCGTTTCAGGGTGAAATCCGCACTCTCGCCCATAAGTATTTCGCCGATGATTTCAAGCTGTGCGGGAACGGACGCGCCCGCTCCGAAGGTATCGGCGGCACAGACAGCGTAGCCGTCAACCGTAGTCCTGTCAAATGACGGAACATCCTCGTGCGAGACAATGTCACAAGCGAGGACTCTGCCGCGGCTGCTTAAAATATTCACATTTTCGGTTTCGGGGTGAAGGTGCGATGTTTTCTCTTTGATGAGAGCGACCGCTTCTTCTCTTGTAAGGACGTTAAGCATCAGATTTTCCACCCGGATGTAAAAGATTTTGCCCATTGTGATTCGGGGCTTGAAAGTATATCGGAAGGCGCGCCGTCCGCTTCAATTCTGCCGCTGCCCAGCACAATCAGGCGTTGCGCCGAATTGACGGCGAGTGCGGGCGAATGGGTGCTCATAATGACGGTGCATCCGTATTTTTCTTTGTAATCGTTAATTGCTTCGGTTACCAGCTGTGCTCCCCTTGCGTCGCAGGCGGAGGTGGGTTCATCGAGCAGAAGAAGCTCACATTTTTTTGAGAGAATGCGGCAAAGAGCCAGGCGCTGAAGTTCGCCGCCCGACAGTGATTTTGCTTTTTTTGAGGCGAGGTTGTCAAGCCCGAGTTTTCGAAGCAGAACGGACGCCTCTTTTTCATCCGCTCCGCTGAGGGTTATATTCTTTATGAGATTGCCGCGAAAGGCGTAGCACTGCTGTGGAAGATACAGAACACTCGCCGGCGTTTTAACGCTGCCTTCGGTTTTTTTGATAATTCCCGCAAGTATTCTCAGAAGAGTTGTTTTGCCGCTGCCGTTTGCACCTGCGAGAGCTGTTACCGTGCCGTTTTCAAACACAAGCTCCGGTATGTCAAGAACGGTTCTGTCGCCGTAGCATTTTTTGAGACTCTTTATTTCAACCATCGGCGTTCTCCCTTACTGTAAATGATGCAAGCGCATTGACAATAAAGGCAATCAGCAGAAGGATGATGCCGAGGGCGATGGCAAACGAGAATTTGCCCTTGTTTGTTTCAAGCATAATGGCGGTGGTCATAACCCTTGTTTTCCACTGAATATTGCCGCCGACTATGCTCACGGCGCCCACCTCGGCTATGGAGCGCCCGAACGCATTGAGGACTACCGAGAAAAGAGAAGAGCGCCCCTCCCCTATGCAGAGCCGCGCGGTTTTAAGCCCCGAAAATCCGAGACCCCGCGCGGTTTCAATCACAGGTTTTGATGCGCTCTCAATAAATGACGATGTAAGACCGATAACAACCGGCGTTATCAGCATAACCTGGGCTACGACCATCACTCGGACGGTAAAAAGCATATTGAGTCTGCCGAGCGGGCCGTAGTGGGTAAAAAGCGAATACACCACAAGGCCTGCCACCACGGGCGGCAAGCCCATAAGAGTATGTATCAGTTTTTTTATAAATGATTTTCCGCGAAAGGACTGTGAACCGATAAGCGAGCCGAGTGGCAAGCCGATAAGGCAGGAAATAAGCGTGCTGAAAAAGGACATTTTCAGGGTAACGCCGATAATCTGCAGCAGTTCTTTATCCGGCGGAAAAAGCAATTCAAACGCCTGCCTGAAGCTTTCCATCGGAATTATTTAAGCAGGGTAAAAAGTGCGGTGCCGTATTCTTCTTCACCGTATTTTGCAATAAGGGCGCCCGCCTCGTCGCCGAGCATCCAGTCGATAAACGCCTGTGCGCCTTCGGTGTTGACGCCGTCAATTTTTTCGGGGTTAACGGCGATAAGAGAATAGGTGTTTTTCATATCCTCGCCTTCGGCAAGGACTATGTCAAGGTCAAGTTCATCCTTCATGGAGAGGAAGGTAGCTTTGTCGGTAAGGCAGTATGCCTGCTGCTCGCCCGCCATTGTAAGGCAGGCGCCCATGCCCTGACCTGCGCTGATATACCAGCTGTCATTTGCGGCATCGGGAGCGTCGTCGCCCCAGATTTTGAGCTCCGCCTTGTGGGTTCCGCTCTCATCGCCTCGTGAGACGAATTTGCTTTTGCTGTCTCTGATTTTTGCAAATGCAGAAGCGGCATCGGCACAGTCCTTGATTCCTGCGGGGTCGTCTTTGGGACCGACGATAACAAAATAGTTGAACATAAACGGAAGCCGCTCAACGCCGTAGCCGCCGTCTATGAATTCCTCTTCCGACGCCTTTGCGTGAACTAAAATGACATCGGCGTTGCCGTCTATTGCCTTCTGGATGGCGGCACCGGTGCCTGCCGACTGAACCTCTACCCTGTAGCCGGTTGCCGATTCAAAGGCAGGGAGAAGATAGGGCAGAAGCCCCGAATCATTGACCGATGTTGTTGTTGAAAGGCGGATGACGGGATTTTCGGGTGTTTCAGCCTGAACGGAGGTTGTCTCCGGCTCATCCGCCGGTTTTGCGCCGCAGGCGGAAAGCCCTGCGACCAAAGCGAGAGCCATAATAACAGCAAGTATTCTTTTCATGATATTTACTCCTTTTCAAACACGGAAGGCACCGCCGTTTCCCGCGATACCCTTAAGCCGATGAATGTATTTCGGCTTCGGTCTGCCGCACGTATGCAGGCACTTAGCCCGGCAGACTCGGACAATATCACAAATTAAATATATCATATATAATTCTGAAATAAAAGTATTTTTATTGATTTAATAAAATTTCTGTGATAGAATAAAATCGGTGATTAGTATGAAATTCGGAATAATATGTGTAAGCGACAGATGCTACAGAGGCGAATGCGAAGACAGGAGCGGTCCCGCCATAGCGCAATGCGTTGAAAAACTGATGACGGAAAAGGAATACCGACTTGTGCCCGACGAGAGGGAAATGATTGAAAATGCGATAACGGAGCTTGCAGACGGCTGCGGCGCGGATGTTATCTTCACGACGGGCGGAACGGGCTTTGCCCCGAGAGACATAACACCCGAGGCAACGAAAGCGGTCATTGAAAAGGAAGTGCCCGGAATTTCAGAGGCAATCAGGGCAAAAAGTCTTGAAATAACTGACAGAGCCATGCTTTCGAGAGCGGTGAGCGGTATCAGAGGGAAGACACTTATTATCAACCTGCCCGGCAGCCCGAAGGCGGTTTGCGAGAGCATAGAGGTAGTGCTCCCGATTCTTGAGCATGCGGTTGAGACAATCAGCGGAAACACGCAGAACTGCGGAGGAAATTACGGCAAATGAGTCTGAAATCCGAAATACAGGGCTTTGACATATCGGCAAAAAGCGCAGTTGTGGTCGGCTGCGGAGGTCTCGGCACAAACGCCGCCGTTCATCTGGCGGGTGCGGGAATCGGCAGACTGCTTCTGATTGACTATGACACGGTCGAGGAGCGCAACCTCAACAGGCAGTATTTTTACACTGCAAAAGACACGGGAGAAGAAAAGGCGCGCCTGCTTTGCGAAAGATTAAAGGCATACGCACCCGATGTTGACACGGAATATTTTGCGGGAAGATTTGAGGATGCGCCCGCCCGCGGTTATGACATAGTCATCACTGCCGTTGACAACATTGCGGCGAGGGCGCAGGTAAACGCCTTTTGCAAAGAGAATAAAACCCCCTGCGTAAACGGGAGCATAAACGGTTTTTTCGGCACGGCATACTTATATCTGCCCGGTAAAACCCCTGACCTGGAGGCGGCGGGATGCCTTAACGAAACGGGCATAAAGAACCGCTCTCCGAGCACCACGGCGGCGATTATCGGCGCATTCGAAGCGCAGCTTGCGGTTGATTATTTTCTTGGAAAGACAGCAAGCGCAGGCAGATTATTCATATATGACAACAGCGAAATACATTCATTGACAATAAGGAGTGAGGAAATTGACTGAGTATTGCGGCTACATGGGCAGAGTTCTGCTTGTTGACCTTACGAAGCGGACCTTCAGCGAATTCCCCTGGACGGACAAAGACAGGGAGCGCACACTCGGCGGCAAAATTATGGCGGGCGACATTCTGCTGCACCACATCAGGCCGGGTATGAAGGCGTTTGACGAGGACAACTGGATTGTTGTAACCACAGGTCCGCTTACGGGCTGCGGCTGCCCGAACACCTCGAGATTCAACATATCTACTGTTTCTCCGCTGACGGATATTGTAACCTCGTCAAACTGCGGCGGCGATTTCGGTCTGTCACTCAAAAGAGCTGGATATGACGCGGTTATTTTTACGGGCAGAAGCGAAAGCCCCGTTACCGTTCACATCACCTGCGACAATGTTGAATTTGAAAGCGCCGAAGAGTTATGGGGACTCACGACGGGCGAAGCGCAGGAGAAGCTTTGCGATTACCCGGGCAGGCTGGTAATAGGACCTGCGGGTGAAAACAAGGTGCTTTACGCCTGCGTTTTCAGCAACGAAAGGACTGCCGGCAGAGGCGGAGTGGGCGCCGTTTTCGGCGACAAAAAGCTAAAGGCGGTAACGGCTGTCGGCACAAAGCTGCCGAAGCTTGCAAATGAAGAAAAACTTAAAGATCTGAATAAAAAGTGGACAAAGCTTCTGCATACGCATCCCCTTACGGGCAGGCAGCTCCCCAAGCTCGGCAGCGCCGGTCTTATTGCCCCGATGCAGGCGCACTCCATACTTGCCACCAAGAATTTTTCTGCCGGCAGATTTGACGGCTTTGAAAAGGTTTCGGGCGAGGAGCTTGCGGAAAATCACCTTGTTTCAAACGCCGCCTGCACGGGCTGTGTTATACGCTGTGCGAGAAAGGTTGTTGTAAACGGCAAGGTTGTAAAAGGTCCCGAGCTTGAGACTCTCGGTCTGTTCGGACCGAACATTCTCAACGATGATATTGAAAAAATCCTTAAATGGAATTATGAGCTTGATGAACTCGGTATGGATGCCATCTCCTGCGCCGGCTCGATTGCGTTTGCAATGGAGCTTGCCGAAAAGGGTATTCACGATTTCGGAGTTCATTTCGGCGAGACGGACAACATTTCGCAGATGTTTGAGGACATTGCCTACCGCAGAGGCGAGGGCAACGACATAGCGGATGGTTCGAGGCGCATGAGCGACAAATACGGCGGAAAGGAATTCGCGATAAACGCCAAGGGTATGGAGCTTGCCGCCTACGAGCCGCGCCACGCAGTCGGTCAGGGTCTGGGCTACGCCACCGCCAACAGAGGCGGATGCCACCTCAATGCGGGTTATATGGTTGTTGTTGAAGGTCTCGGCCTTGATGTCAATTCACTAACACCGCACGGCAAGGCGGCAATAGGCATAATGTTCCAGAATCTTATGGAGGCGATATCCGCAGGCGGCAGCTGTATGTTCACGAGCTATGCCGTTCTGCCGGGCTTCCTCATCGGCAAGCCGAACATGCTCCTTACCAAGATGGTGCTTGCCGCCTTCCCCTATGTGGGACCGGTTGTTAACCTTCTGAGCCACTTCACAAAGGTTCCGCAGCTCAATATTCCCCTTCTTCCGCACGCTATTGCCGTCAAACACGCAACGGGGATGAAATCGAACATGGCAAAATACCTCACCTGGGGCGCTTACGGATATAACTGCGAAAGAATTGCAAACGTCATTCTCGGGCAGAAAGCCGGAGCAGACAAGCTGCCGAAACGCCTCACTGACGAGCTTCAGGATCCGGACAATCCCAAGACGAAAGTTCCGCTTGAGCAGATGAAGAAGGTCTATTACAGAGCAAGGGGTTGGAAGGACGGAATACCGACCTGGCACAGACTCAAGACGCTCGGTTTTGACATTGACAAATCTGTATATGACGCTGCAGTCGCCGCTGCGAAAAAGCCGGATTAAGGAGGGAGAAAGATGGCAAAAGCAAAGGTAAAGCTCTTTGGTGTTTACAGAGTTGACACCCATATTTCCGACATTGAGATTGAAGCCGAAAAGCTCTCTGACCTGCTTGATGAACTCAGCAGAATAGCGGTGGGCGAGCATAAAAGCAGCATCTCATTCAGCGATGCTTCCGTATTCATAAACGGCGAGCATTGCAAGAAGAAAAAGCAGAAACTTAACGACGGAGACGAAGTCTGGCTTCTCTCCCCGGCATCGGGAGGTTGATTATGGCTTTCAGAATTGATGAAAATATATGCGTCGGCTGCGGTGGATGCGCTTTCACCTGCCTTTTCGGCGCGATAAGCGCGGCAAACGATGACGCTTCGCTCTATGCGATTGACGAAACAAAATGCGTTGAGTGCTCGCAGTGCTCCCACGTATGCCCAGTCAGCGCAATAAATGCGCCCGACGGATACAAACCTATTAAAAAGGTTGAGATTATTGCTGAAAAATGCAAGGGCTGTTCACTTTGCAGCAAGGTCTGCAAGGCGAAAGCGCCCGAAGGGAAAATAAAGGAGCCGTTTGAAATCAATCAGGAAAAATGTTTTCAATGCGGCGTCTGCGCTTCAAAGTGCAGGTTTGAGGCAATAGAAGTGAAATATTGATAAATATAACGGTAAAAACGCCGCACAGGGCAAAGCTCTGTGCGGCGTTTTGATTTAAGATATTATTGTTTTTTGCCTTTATTACGGGTTTTCAGATGATTGTGAGCTCGCGGGCGACATCTCTGTATCCGCCGTCGGTTACATATTGAACGAGGGT
>JAEEGL011234400.1_pt1 | contig 23326 bp, 18 predicted proteins | sample 9134231 | NCBI WGS metagenome assembly JAEEGL01 (sample SAMN16246548, study PRJNA631951) | gut metagenome | biome: gut microbiome; feature: rumen; material: fiber-attached | host: Bos | place: Iran: Karaj | collected 2018-10
AAGGTTGTCTTTGTTGACATAAGACCTGATACCATGAATATTGATGAGAACCTCATAGAGAAGGCCATTACGCCAAGAACGCGCGCAATCGTTCCCGTGCACTATGCAGGTGTTGCATGTGAGATGGATACCATCATGGACATAGCAAAGAGGCATGGCCTCTATGTCGTTGAGGATGCAGCTCAGGGCGTTATGTCAACCTACAAGGGGAAGGCTCTTGGGGCAATAGGAGATTTTGGCAACTACAGCTTCCACGAGACCAAGAACTACAGCATGGGCGAGGGCGGAGCGCTTCTTCTTCGCGATGAGACCTTTGCCGATGATGCCGTGATCATAAGGGAGAAGGGCACGAACAGAACCCTTTACAAGCTTGGCAAGGTTGACAAATACAGCTGGATAAGCCCCGGCTCATCCTATCTTCCAAGCGATATGAACGCAGCGTATCTGTATGCGCAGCTTCAGATGGCTGATGAGATCAACGAAGACAGAATGGATCACTATAACCGCTACATGAGTGAGCTTAAACCCCTTGAGGAAAAAGGGCTTATCGAGCTTCCCTATGTGCCGAAGGAGTGCGTACACAATGCGCACATGTTCTATATAAAATGCAAGGACTTTGAGGAGAGAAAAGGGCTTATCGAATATCTGATGAGCAATGATATCCTGCCTGCATCCCACTATGTGCCGCTTCATTCATCAAAGGCGGGACTTAAATACACGGAGTTTTTTGGAGAGGACAGATATACTACGAAAGAGAGCGAGAGGCTCCTTCGCCTGCCAATGTATTACAGGCTTACCAATGAAGACCTCGACGAGGTTGTCATGAGGATCAGGGAGTACTACAGGTTTACTTAAGAGTTGGAGACTTTTTATGGAGAAAACGCCAAAGAGTTTTAACATAATAGCTTCCTTTCTGGCTGTGGCTTTGCTCATGGCAGGAGCAGCTCTTTTTGGCGACTACTATTTTGACCTCAACGACGATGTGCTGATGAAGGATATTCTCTCGGGTGTCTACACAGGGATACCGGAGGCCAATAACATACAGATGCTGTATCCTGTAAGTGCCTTTATTGCCCTTTTTTACAGAGTGTATAACGGCCATGACTGGTATGGCATCTTTTTGTGTTTTTTTCAGTATCTGTGTGTATTCATCGTGGCCTTTAAGCTTATTGAGGGCAGGAGAAGCAAACTGCAAAAGGCATCAGTACTTGCAGCGGTGTTTTTCTTTATGGCAGGATGTGTCGGCTCACATTTTCTGTTCGTCCAGTATACCTTTACCTGCGGATTTTTATCTGCGGCGGCGGTAGTTCTTATCTTTACTCATGATGAGGGAGACAGGAATCTTATATATGCCACCCTGCTGATAGCGGTAGCTTATAACCTCCGCTCCGAGATGCTGCTTTTAACTCTTCCGGTAGTTGGCGTTGCGCTGCTGATAAAATGGGCGCTTACCGGGAAAGAGTTTCGGGCGTATGTCAGGTTTTGCATAGCCCTTTTGTGTGTTATCATCATCTCGCAGGTGGCGCACCGGATAGCGAATTCCCCAGAGGACTGGAGGGAGTTTAACCATCTCTTTGATGAGAGAACAGAGCTGTACGACTTTCAGTACATCCCGGAGTATGACGGTAACAGGGAGTTTTATGAGAGCATCGGACTTTCCGAGAGTGAGCAGCAGCTTCTTGTAAACTACAACTTTGGAATAGATGATGAGATAAATGCGGATACGCTTTCGGCGGTTGCAAGCTACGCCGCACAGATTCGCACCGATGAGACGCCGGTTACAGAGCAGCTCAAAAATGCGTTATCTATGTATCTCTACCGGCTCAGGCATGTGTCGCTTCAAAAGAGCTATCAGTACCCGATGACGGATTTTCCCTGGAACATAGTGGCGATAATCCTGTATATCTGTGTCATCTGCTGCTACGCTTTTGATAAAGATACCCACAGGGACAAAAAGAAGATACTGATACCCGCAGCGCTTCTTCTCACACTTTTTGCCTGCAGATCGGCTCTTTGGCTGTTTATCATAGTAAGGGGAAGGGATCCGATCAGGATAACGCATCCTCTGTATCTTATGGAGATAGTGACCCTGGCCGGTATGCTCCACTTAAAGGCAGATGCGGGAAAGAAGGCAGGAACTGCGGCTCTTTTGCTGTGCGGTCTGATTTCAGTGATATCAATTCCCAACCAGATATCCGTTATAAGAGGCGAAATGCAGGCCAGGGACAAGATGCGAGATCACTACGAAGCTCTGTATGATTACTTTGCGGATAACCGGGGCAGTTTTTACTTTATAGATGTCTACACATCGGTCTCCTGCGGAGAGGACATGTCGGAGGGAGAGACAACCTTCTCTGAGAAGATGTTTGAGAATGTGGACAACAGCTTTGGCAACCACGACCTGATGGGAGGATGGGCATCTAAGAGCCCTCTATACTATAGCAAGATAAGAAGAGCCGGATTTGAGAATATGCAGGATGCGCTGCTTGAAGAAAACGTATATATGGTTCAGAATGTGTCCGGTGATACTGAATGGATCAGGAACTATTACAGCGAAAAGGGCATAGACATAGCCATGGAAAGAGTGGATGTGATAAAAGATGCATTCGCTGTCTATGAGATAACTAAGAGATAACTAAGAAAAGAGACTTTAAAAATGACTGGTGAAAAAGAGATTCTTATAAAAGGCGACAAGGTATCACTCAGGCTTATGACAGATGATGATACGGACCTCATCGTCAGCTGGCGAAACAACGAGCGTGTCAGGGGCAATTTCGTGTACCGTGAGAAATTCTCAAGGAGCACGCATGAGAGATGGATAGAGGAAAAAGTAAAGACGGGGAAGGTTGTACAGTTCATCATCTGCGAAAATGACAGTGATTACCGCCCGGTGGGAAGCGTCTATTTCAGAGACATTGACAGGGAGAAGAGGTGCGCCGAATACGGTATTTTCATCGGAGAGGATGATGCCGTCGGTAAAGGCTACGGGAATGAGACGGTGATACTTGCCGTGAACTATGCAAAAGATCACCTTGAACTGGATGAGGTGATCCTGAGGGCGTTTGTCTACAATACCGCAGCTATCAGCAGCTATGAATACGCGGGATTTGTCAAGGTAAAGGATCTGCCGGCCGTAGAGTGCAGCGATGGTCAAAAAAATGATATGATACTTATGAAGAAAACGTTCTTACGATGAAAGGCCGTACAACCTATGGACAGGAAACTTTTGAGCTTTGTCATTCCGTGCTACAGATCGGAGAAGACTCTTGAATCTGTTGTAACGGAGATAGAAAACAACATGGATAAAATGCCGTCGCTGGACTTTGAGATCATAATGGTCAATGACGGATCTCCCGATGATACCTGGAATACAATATGCCGGATCGTACAGACAAGGAACTCTTCAGGGGTTCTTGGAATTAATCTTGCCAAAAACTTTGGACAGCACGCTGCTATAATGGCCGGACTTAAGGCCTCGAAGGGCGACTACGTCATATGTCTTGACGATGACGGACAAACCCCTGCGGATGAGGCGTGGAAACTGATCAGGGCGCTGGAAGAGGGGGCGGACGTAGCGTATGCAAGGTACGGCCGCAAGCAGCACAACCTGTTCAGGAACTTCGGGACATTCATGAATGAGTGGATGGCGACGGTGATGCTCGGAAAGCCCAGAGAGCTGTATGTATCCAGCTATTTTGCCGCACGCCGCTTTGTTGTAAACGAGATGCTCAGGTATGAGAGTTCATATCCCTATGTAATAGGCCTTGTTCTTCGCACAACGAGAAATATCGTAAATGTGGACGTCAATCACAGAAAGAGGGAAGTAGGAAGGAGCGGCTATAGTCTGGCTAAGCTTTTCGCCCTTTGGATTAACGGGTTTACTGCCTTCAGCATCAAACCTCTTCGCATTGCGACCGTTTCGGGTGCAGCCCTCGCTCTCTTTGGCTTTGCCTACGGTATTTATACCGTGATCAAAAAGTTTGTAAATCCTCTGGTGCCCGTCGGCTTTTCCGCGCTTATGAGCGCGATAATGTTCATAGGTGGCATGATGATGCTTATGCTTGGAATGATAGGTGAGTACCTGGGAAGACTCTATATTGCCCAGAACAAAAATCCACAGTATGTGATTCGGGAGACGACCCGCGATGAAAAGAAATGATGATGCAGCGGCCTGGCTTATGTCAGGCTTGTTTGGCATTTTGACAAGTGCATTTTTTATATTCGGATATCAGCTCGAGACCATGGATCACATCGACCTTTCCAATAAAAATGTGATCACGCTCTTTTTGGTGATGTTTCTGGTGATAACTCTTGACGCAAGGCATGTTTTCAGGGGATATGACTATGCAAGGCAAAGCGGTACAAAGCTCTTCGGATTTATACCGCTTCCAAAGCCCTCGAAAGACGAATCTGTTACGCGAAGGGACTTTTTGATAAACCACTTATCGCTCATGGCTATGGGTATTCCGGTTCTTCTGGCTGAGTTCCCCGGATTTTTTGTCTATGACGCTCAGGAGGAATTAAACGAAGTCCTGACCAGGACTTTTTCCACCCATCACCCGCTTTTGCATGTTCTTCTTCTGGGCGGGACAATAGCGCTTGTGCATAAGATATGCGGATCCTGGAACGTGGGGATCTTTGTGTATATATTTCTTCAGATGATCGTCATGACTGCGGTGTTTGCCTACGCCATCACCTATCTCCAGAAGAGGGGCACGGGCAAAAAACTTCGGATACTGTTTCTTATCTTTTACGGAATGTTTCCGACTATTGTGATGTACAGTCTCTGTTCATGCAAGGACGGACTGTTTTCGGCATTACTGCTCCTTCTGACTGTATTTCTTATTGAGCTGGTAAAAGACAGGGACGCATTTATCGCTGACAAAAAGAAAGTCGCATTATTTGTGGCATGTGCGGTTTTAATGCCACTGCTTCGGCACAACGGGTTCTACGCCTATCTGGTATTTGTGCCCTTTGCGCTTATCTATTTCAGAAAGAGCCTTTGGAGAGTGCTTGTTTCCATGCTGATCCTGCCGGTTGTACTGTATCTTGTACTGTCGTCGGTGCTCTCACATGCACTTTCGTCTGAGGGGACGCACCACCAGGAGACCCTGACTGTGCCGATAATGCAGCTTGCCAGGGTTTATGCTTATGAGGGGGACAGTATCGCACCCGGGGATAAAGAGATCATAGAGAGCTACATACCTGCAGACAATCTTGCTAAATATACGCCAAGGCTCTCGGACCTTGTAAAGGTGGATTTTAATAACGAACTCTATGAGAAGGACAGTGCGGCATTTTGGGGTGTATGGGGAAGGCTCTTTTTAAGCCATCCTATGACATACCTCAACGCATGGTTTCTTACGTCCTACGGCTATGTCTATCCGCCGGCGGCATTTAACGTATACAAGGGAAACAGCGTTTATACCTTCACCTATGATGAGAGTTCATATTTCGGATATGAGGTTGAACCTCCGGGAGTGAGGATTTCTCTTATCCCGGCGATCGACAGACTGTACAGATATCTGTCGATAGGACCTCTTAATGCAGAGCACCCCGTGCTTTATCTTTTTTTCGCGCCGGGACTGTATGTGGTTATTTACATGTTTGTGTTTGCGTACAGACTTTCCAAGAAGCGGTTTTCATCGGTCCTTCCTTTTCTGCCGATGATGCTCACCTTCTGCACTGTGCTGCTTGGTCCCACATATCTGATAAGATATGTGCTTTATCTGTGGCTCACCTTCCCGCTTCTTTGCGTGTTTGATTAAGAAATGCAGGTGTGCTATCATATTTTGACGGTTTTTAGGAGGAATAACTATTCCTGTTGCCATATAAGGGGACTTTATGAGAAAAATAATCAGTAAAAGCACAGCCATAAGATATGTTGTGCTTATTTTTGCACTCATCGGTATACTGGCCATATGGCCCTGCAGGATTTTCACCGGTTTACTTGAGACGTCTGGAGGCGGAACCATCGTCGATGGACCGCAGCTGGTTAATTTTGAGTACGGCAATTACATGCAGGAATTTATAGCTCAGTACGATAGACTCAGCTCGGTGGATGTTTTCGTTGAATACATGAGTGGAGGCAGATACATTTCCTGTATTCTATATGATGAAAACGGCGCGATAATCTTTAAGACTTATGTAGATACCGCTGATCACCATATTCCCGGATATTTAAACATACCGATGGAGATCAATCTGGAAGTCGGCAAAACCTATGCGCTCAAGGTCAAGGAGTGCCGATCCAAGTTCTTCATTGCTTTTGAGGATATACCACAGGACAGTGCCTATATAGGTAATCTGACATCGGATTACCAGCTGGTCGAGGGCAGACATCTGGCGGCGCGCTATAACTGGCGGATTCCCGTATCAAGGAACAGATCGCTTCTTTACATCGGGATCATAGGAGTTGCAGCCGTATTAATCTGTGCTTTGAGCGGGCTTTATTATAAGAGGAATCCGGACAGGAACAGTCTGATGACAGTTGGCGACGTTGTCAAATACACAGCCAATCCGGTTGCGGCACTTTTCTTTGGTGCTCTCATGGTAATGGTATTCCCGCTAAAGATCTTTGATTCGAGGCCGCTTGACATAGTCTTTTATGAGCTCGGTATTGCCATTGCTGCTGCAATCGTATTTTATGCAATAAACCACAAGGCTGTTAAACACGAGATTGGAATAAGTTTCTGGCAGAGCCTCAAAAATGAGGACAGGCTCAGGTACATACTGATAATGTTTTCCATGGCAATGGTTATATGGTATGGTTCATCATACATGAATGACCTCTATGACATTTTCCACTATCTCTCGGAGAGACGAATGGGCATTTGGCTGATAGTGATGATGCTTCTGACATTTTCCTTCAAAGAGGTCTTTAACCTGTATAACCTCGTATGGATCATCGGATCCGTCAGTTATGGAGCGCGTTTCTATGCTCTTCACAGGATGGCGGAGACAGAGAAGGAATACGATCTTAACAATCTGGTGCTCAAGTATAATGTGATCATCGTTGTGCTTGGTGGGCTGCTTGTCATTAACCTGATCAGGGTTATTGTCAGTGCAGTCAGAAATCTGGTATCAGGAGGAGAGCATGAGGGGAAAGAGCGGGTGCGTCCCACAGTTTTTGGCATTATGCTCTTTGTATTTCTCGTGATGATAGTTGTCCTTCGAAACACAAGGGTTTGGGGGATATATCTTGCCATCACCTTTATCGCGTTTTATATAAGACTTGCTGTCTGGGATAAAAAGAGAGATTATTACAAGATCCTCTCCGGCGGTCTTATGATGAATTTTGCAATATCACTACTTTACAGCTACCTGCACAGATACTTTACCGGCTACGTGAGCGGAAGGTTTGCGTTTATCTTCCACACGGTGACCGTCACTGCCGAATACCTGACATTTATGGGGGCGGCGGTATGTGTTCTGCTTGTTGTAAAGATAGTATCCCTTCCCAAGGGAACAGGTCTTAAAGAGATCTTTGTGTCTGCCTGGAAAGAGATGACCCTGTTTGGATTTATCATGTCATATGCCATCTTTACTGTATCGAGGACTGCGTATGTGGCTATCGCAGTGGTCGCTCTGCTGGTGGTGTGCGTGGTAATGTTCTGGCACAGGAGGGATTTTTTAAGGATCATAGGAGTGTTCGTGCTCTCGCTCATCCTGTGTTTTCCTGCAGCATTTACGCTTCAGAGGGTACTGCCGACCATATCTTCGGATCCCGTGTTCTATCCGATAGATGATGCCGATGAGTTTGTGAGGGGCGGAGCTGACTGGGACAGCACCAACTTTATGTGTGTCGAGAGGTTCGTCAATCTCTTTGAGAGCAAGATCCTTGGCATGGATGTCGGCATGTATGAATATCCGATTGACAGGAACAACTATGCCGATGACGGCAGAGGGGAGCTTCTTTATGACGACTATGGAAGAGAGATTGACAATGACGAGGATAACGGCGGCGGAGATGTACAGGAAGGCACTGATGATCAGGGCAGGATACCTGACATAACTAATCCGGACAATGAGGAGCCTGACTATCTTGCATCTCTTGGAATCACAAGGGCTGAGCTTATTATGCTGGCTACGGAACTTGAGGGATATGTCGATCTCTCCAATCCTCTTGACGTCATATCGAACGGAAGGCTCAGCATATTCAGATCGTATATGCAGCAGCTTAATCTGTGGGGGCATGAGGAAATGGGAGCGATGCTCTCAAACGGAGAGATTGCGATCCATGCGCACAACACCTATATTCAGGTGGCCTACGACCACGGAATACTTGCAGGAATTCTTTTCCTTACAGTACTTATAATGGCACTTGTGTGTGGTATAGGTTATTATAGAAATAGCAGAGATACGGATCCGCTTTCTTTAATAACTCCGGCGATCGTGATCGGATTTATGGTGGCGGGTGTGTCAGAGTGGGTTTTCCAGTACAGCAACCCCATGACCATAGCTCTCATGCTAGCCATAGCACCACTTACCTTTAAGGTCAGAGAAAAATGAGTAATAAAGAACCCTTTAATTATCAAAAACTATACAGAAGAATAGGCCTGATCCTGTACGATGTTATCTGCATCATTGGGGCGAGCTTTCTCGCTATCCTTATAAGGTACGAGTTCAGCTTTGATTCAATCCCGGATCATTTCATGACTCCGGTGACGACATTTCTGCCGATAAACATTGTGATCACCATTGCGATCTTTTATCTGTTCAAGCTATATGACAGCCTGTGGGCGTATGCCGGTGAGAAGGAGATGCAGAACCTGGTCATGGCATGCACTCTTTCCGGGGTACTGAATGCTATCGGACTTCAGTTTTTTAAGTCTGATACCCAGCCGGTGCCTCAGAGCTACTATTTTTTGTATACATTTCTTCTTATTACGGGAATTTTTGTCAGCAGGTTCTCCTACAGGTTTTTCAGGAGCAAAAAGCATATAGCCGGAAACCGCAACAACAGTAAGGCCGTGATGATCATAGGAGCCGGCGAGGCTGCTAACATTATCATCAAGGACATCCAGATAAGCAATTATTCGACTATGTCCATAAAGTGCATCATTGATGATGACACCAACAAATGGGGCAAATACATCCAGGGCATCAGGGTTGTAGGCGGCAGGGAGAAGATTGTCGAGTGCGCCGATCTCTACGACATAGATGAGATCATCGTGGCGATTCCTTCGGTTTCGAGGGCTGAGCTCAAGAAGATACTTGATATCTGCAAGAATACGAACTGCAAGCTCAGATCCCTTCCCGGAATGTATCAGCTGGTAAACGGCGAGGTCAATGTATCCCGCCTTCGTGATGTGGAGGTAGAGGATCTTCTCGGAAGAGACCCTGTCATGGTAGACATGGATTCCATAGCGGGCTATGTCAAAAACAAGGTTGTAATGGTGACGGGAGGAGGCGGCTCCATAGGATCCGAGCTTTGCAGGCAGATTGCGGGACACTTCCCCAAGCAGCTTATCATACTCGATATATATGAGAACAATGCCTACGAGATACAGCAGGAGCTGAAGAGTAAGTACCCCGATATGGATCTGGTTGTTCTCATAGCTTCCGTAAGGAATACTCGTAGGATAAACCTGATATTTGAGACGTACAAGCCGGACATCGTTTATCATGCCGCTGCGCACAAGCATGTTCCTCTTATGGAGGACAGTCCGACAGAAGCCATCAAGAACAACGTCTTTGGAACCTGGAAGACAGCCATGGCGGCAGCGATGAACGGAACCCGCAAGTTCGTCATGATATCCACGGACAAGGCGGTCAACCCCACCAATATCATGGGAGCCAGCAAGAGGATCTGTGAGATGATCGTCCAGACCTTCAACAAGCACTATGACACGGAGTTTGTGGCGGTTCGGTTTGGAAATGTACTCGGATCCAACGGATCGGTAATACCTCTTTTCAAAAAGCAGATCGCGGCGGGAGGTCCTGTAACCGTGACGGATCCTGAGATCATAAGATACTTTATGACTATATCAGAGGCGGTATCTCTGGTACTTCAGGCAGGAGCCTTTGCAAAGGGCGGAGAGATCTTTGTCCTTGATATGGGAGAGCCTGTCAGGATCCTTGACCTGGCGGAGAACCTCATCAAACTATCCGGCTATAAGGTGGGGGAAGACATAAGGATCGAGTTTACGGGACTTCGCCCCGGAGAGAAGCTCTATGAGGAGATGCTCATGGACGAGGAGGGACTTCAGGATACCGAGAACAAGATGATCCACATCGGCAAGCCTATCGATATGGACGAGATGAGGTTCTTTAGCCAGCTAGAGAAGCTCAACGTGGCTGCAAGAGAGGAATCGCCGAATATCAGGGATCTTGTAAAAGAGATAGTTGAGACTTATCATCCGGATGTTCACAGATATACCATGACAAGGGAGAGGAAAGAAGCACTTGCCAAGACTTCCGAGATGATCAATAAAGATGCTGCCGGTCAGTGAGGCAGTCAGATTATGGAGTGATGAATATGGAGCTTAAGCCCTTTGAGAAAAAACTTTATCTCTCATCACCAACAATGCATGGCGATGAGCTTAAATTTATGCAGGAGGCCTATGAGACCAACTGGATGTCAACAGTAGGCGCCAATATAAATGAATCTGAGAAAATGGTCGCGGAAAAGATCGGATCCAAAGACGCTGTTGCGCTCTCGTCAGGAACTGCCGCGCTTCATCTGGCGATAAGGCTTGCAGGCGAGCGGCTCTACGGCCAGCCAAAGGTTGCGCATGGGTGCCTTGAGGGAAAAAGGGTATTCTGTGCAGACATGACTTTTGATGCCACGGTCAATCCAGTTGCCTATGAGGGCGGAGAGGCAGTTTTTATTGATACCGAAGAGGACACCTGGAACATGGATCCGGTGGCGCTTGAGAAGGCCTTTGACATATATCCGGACGTGAAGCTTGTTGTGATCGCGCACCTCTACGGGACACCCGGCAAGGTGGATGAGATCAGGGATATCTGTGACAGGCACGGTGCGCTTATTGTTGAGGATGCGGCTGAGTCCTTCGGAGCTGCCTACAGGGGCAGGCAGACGGGGATTTTTGGAGACTACGGAATAATCTCATTTAACGGCAACAAGATCATAACAGGATCCGCCGGAGGTATGTTCGTTACAGACAGCGTTGAGGATGCCCACAAGGTTCGCAAGTGGTCGACCCAGTCAAGAGAGGATGCCGCATGGTATCAGCATGAAGAGCTCGGATTCAACTACAGGATGAGCAATGTGGTGGCAGGCGTCGTGAGGGGACAGATGCCGTATCTTGAGGAGCATATAGCCCAGAAAAAAGCTATCTATATGCGCTATAAGGAAGGTTTTAAAGACCTCCCGGTTTCGATGAATCCTTATGATGAGGCAAATTCAGAGCCCAACTTCTGGCTGTCCTGTATGCTCATTGACAGGGATGCTATGTGCAGACAGGTGAGAGGGGAGAAGGATGCCCTCTATGAGGCTGAGCCCGGCAAGAGCTGTCCGACACAGATACTTGAGACCATTGCCAAATACAACGCTGAGGGACGTCCTATATGGAAGCCGATGCATATGCAGCCCATCTACAGGATGAATCCGTTTATTACCAAGAGCGGAAGCGGCAGGGCAAGGAGCAATGCCTACATAAAAGAGCATGGTCTTACAGATGTGGGAGCTGATATCTTTGAGAGAGGTCTCTGCCTTCCAAGTGACAACAAGATGACTCCTGATCAGCAGGATATGATCATTGAGATTATAAAGAGATGCTTCGCATAATATGAAAAACACATTTTACGCCAAATATATAAAGAGAGTACTGGATATCCTGATAGCGCTTGTGATAATCGTTCTCTTTTCCTGGCTGTATATTATCCTGGCCATACTGGTTCGGGTAAAGCTCGGAAGCCCCATTCTGTTCAGGCAGCCAAGGCCCGGAAGGGGAGAGAAGATCTTTGATATGTACAAGTTCAGAACCATGACCGATGAACGGGACAGTGAGGGAAGGCTCCTTCCGGACAGCAAGAGACTGACCGGCTTTGGTAAGCTCTTAAGAAAGACCAGTCTCGACGAGCTTCCGGAGATCTTCTGCATACTCAAGGGAGACATGAGCTTTATAGGTCCGAGGCCGCTGCTTGTTGAATATCTTCCCTATTACACTGAGAGGGAGAAACTTCGCCACACTGTAAGACCGGGACTTACGGGACTTGCTCAGGCAAGTGGGCGCAACACCGTGGACTGGGACAAAAGGTTCGAGCTCGACGCGACCTACGTTGAGAACCTGAGCTTTCTCATGGATCTCAAGGTTATCGGCATGACCTTTAAGACAGTATTTGGTCACACCGAACAGGTCGCCGAAGATACAAATAAGGTAGAGGGCAACTTTGCACAGATAAGACAGGAGAGGCTTGATAGGACAGGCAGACTTAAATGAAAAGGAGGGTAGTCAATGTCAACTAATATTCTGATACTTAGTGCCGGAACAAGGAACAAGGTAGTTCAATATTTCAAAAGGGAAATGGCCGGAAAGGTAATTGCAACTGACTGTTCCGACCTTGGCCCCGCGGTATATGATGCCGACAAGGCTGAGATAGTATCACGAATCGACGCCCCCGGCTATATTGATGAGATCATAAGGATCTGCAAAAAGGAAAAGATAAACGGTGTCTTTAGTCTTATTGACCCGGAGCTGTCGCTTCTTGCAAAAAATGCGGACAGGTTCACATCTATTGGCGTTACTCCGATCGTCTCATCTTATGAGCTGTGCGAGACTAGCCTTGACAAGTTCAGAATGTACGACATGCTCTGCAAGCTCGGAATTCCGACTGCCAGATGCTATCCTTCAATTGACATATTTGAGGCCTCAAGGCAGGCGGGGGAGACAGACTTTCCTGTATTTGTGAAGCCTCAGAAGGGAAGCGCCTCCATCAATATCAACGAAGTCAGGTCCAGGGAGATGCTGACAGCTCTTTTCCATGACTTCGACGGACTTATGATACAGGACTACATGCATGGTCAGGAGTACGGCGCTGACGTCTACATAGATATGATATCCGGAAAATGCGTCTCGATATTCCTAAAGAAAAAGATCAAGATGAGGGCTGGTGAGACTGACAAGTCCGTTTCCTGCAGGAACGACAACCTCTTTAAGCAGCTCGCAACCTTCGTTGAGACCGTGGGATACAGAGGGATGATCGATATTGACCTGTTCTACAACGAGGATGAGGACACCTGGTATCTGTCCGAGGTCAATCCTAGATTTGGCGGCGGCTACCCGCACGCCTATGAGTGCGGAGTCAACTTCCCTAAATTTATAATAAATAACCTCGAGGGCAGAGAGAACCCGGTGAGCATAGGAGACTACAGGGACGGAATCTATATGATGAAGTACAACGAGCTTAAGGTTATGCCTGGGGAGAGTCTTGCGGAATGAAAAAAGCACTGATACTTGCCAACTCATCCAGCGGCCTCTATGATTTTCGAAATGAACTTCTTACCGGCCTTATGGATGAGGGCTATGAAGTGGTGATAAGCCTTCCTGATGACATGAAGGTAAGAGAGCTGAAAGAAGAGGGCTGCAGGGTAATACATACCGAGATCAACAGACGCGGAGTCAATCCTGTTCAGGATATGGCTCTGTTTGGCGCTTATAAGAAACTGCTTAAAAGCGAGAGGCCGGACATAGTCATCACCTACACGATCAAGCCCAACATCTATGGAGGATTTGCCTGCAGGATGCTCAGAATCCCCTATATATCGACAATCACGGGACTGGGTTCAACTTTTGAGAGGGGCGGCGTGCTCCTTAAACTGATCGTATTCATGTACAGAACATCACTTAAGGCCTGCAGATGCCTCTTTTTCCAGAATGAGGAAAACAGGAAGATCTTTGAGCAGCACGGCATCAGGGGAAGGAAGACCGTTACTGTGAACGGGTCTGGTGTGAATCTTGAAAAACACAGGTTCGAGGCTTATCCGGGTCATAAGGACGACGTTACAAGATTCCTGTATATAGGGCGCCTTATGAAAGAGAAGGGGACAGAGGAACTTCTCTACTGCGCAAAAAAGGCTCACGAAAAATACGGCGACAGAGTTTCATTCGCAGCCGTCGGTTATTCTGAGGAGGACTTTGAGGAACAGGTAAAAGAGGCCGAGAGCCAGGGCTATTTTAAGACAATTCCCTATCAGAAGGACATCCATCCCTATATAAAAGAGGCCGATGCGGTAGTGCATCCGTCCTACCATGAGGGAATGAGCAACGTGATCATGGAGGCGGCATCAACCGGGAGACCTGTGATCACCTGTGACATAAGCGGCTGCAGGGAAATAGTTAAAAAGGACGTGTCGGGATTTCTGTGCAGACCCAGGTCAAAGGAGTCGCTCTATGAGGCCATCGAGAGGTTTGTCGAGCTTCCTGAGGACGCTCGTGCGGGGATGGGAAAGGCTGCCAGAGCGTACGTTGAGCAGAAATTTGACAGGCGTAGTATAATACATACGTATATTAATGAGATAAAAGCGATAGTTAAAGACTGATGGATAAATCCCATTCATGATTTGGAGGAAATTTTAATGGATCTTTATGAGAAGCTCCTTGCCGGAGAAGAAAAGCTTTCCCTTGTGGGACTTGGTTATGTCGGAATGCCGATAGCAGTTGCCTATGCCAAAAAGATAAAGGTTGTGGGCTATGACTTCAATGCACAGAAGGTTGAACTTTACAAAAAGGGGATAGACCCCACAAGAGAAGTCGGCGACGACGCGATAAAAGAGACAACGGTTGAGTTCACCGCAGACCCTGAGAAACTGCGTGAGTGCAAGTTCCATGTTGTTGCTGTTCCGACACCGGTCAACGATGACCACACGCCGGATCTTACACCTGTTGAGGGAGCAAGCCATACACTCGGCAAGTATCTGACAAAGGGATCAATAGTTGTGTACGAGTCCACTGTATATCCGGGAGTTACCGAGGATATCTGCGTGCCGATACTTGAGCAGGAATCGGGACTTAAGTGCGGCGTGGACTTCAAGATCGGATATTCTCCTGAGCGTATCAACCCCGGCGACAAGGTTCACAGGCTTGATACCATCACCAAGATAGTATCCGGAATGGATGAGGAGACCCTTGACACTGTTGCTAAGGTCTACTCGCTTGTTGCGCTTGCGGGTGTATACAAGGCCCAGTCCATCAAGGTTGCCGAGGCTGCCAAGGTAATTGAGAACAGCCAGAGAGATATCAATATAGCCTTTATGAACGAGCTTTCAATGATCTTCCACAGAATGGGAATTGATACAAAGAGCGTACTTGAAGCTGCGGGCACCAAATGGAATTTCCTTCACTTCTTCCCGGGGCTTGTAGGCGGACACTGCATCGGTGTTGACCCCTACTACCTCACCTACAAGGCAGAGGAGCTCGGATACCACTCACAGATCATTCTTTCCGGAAGACGTATCAATGACGACATGGGCAAGTATATTGCTGAGTCCTGTGTAAAGAGACTTATTGCCAATGATATTGCGGTTAAGAATGCAAAGGTTGCAATCCTTGGTTTTACCTTCAAGGAGAACTGCCCTGACACCAGAAATACAAAGGTTATAGATATCTACAAAGAGCTTGGAGAGTACGGCATCACTCCTGTTGTCGTTGATCCACAGGCTGACGCTGATGAAGCCAGGAGGCTCTACGGAATAGAGTTTGATGATATATCGGCAGTTAAGGACATGGACGCAGTCATCATGGCAGTATCCCACAATGACTTTAAGGACTACAAGCCTGCAGACATCGAGAAGTTCTTTAATCCTGCCCACAAGACCAAGGTATTCCTTGACATCAAGGGCCTTTATGACATGAATGATTATCAGGAGCCGGAATTTGACTACTGGCGACTATAAGGGATTCAAAGTCCGTAAAATTTCATGCTTGCATGAAATTTTAGAGGACCTTGAAGACCGCCCAAACCTGAGGAAAAAAGATACGCGAAGAATGAGCGGATCGATTTCCGAAGGTTTGCAGGATTGCGAGAGCGTAAGCGGAGCAATCCGTATAGTCAAATGAAGTTTGAAAGGATTTATTATGAGCTTTAAAGAATTAAAATTTCCGGAAGACGCTGTCTTCCTTGTCACCGGCGGAGCCGGCTTTATAGGATCCAACATATGCGAGGCTCTTCTTGATATGGGATACACTGTGAGATGCCTGGACAATCTCTCAACAGGGCACATCGAGAACATTGAGCCTTTTATGGACAATCCGAAATTTACATTCCTGAAGGAGGATATCAGAGACTTCGATGCATGCCTTAAGGCTACCGAGGGAGTGACCTATGTTCTCAATGAAGCTGCATGGGGAAGTGTTCCAAGGAGCATTGAGATGCCTCTTTTGTATGAGGAGATTAATATAAAGGGAACCCTCAACATGATGGAGGCATCAAGGCAGAACGGCGTAAAGAAATTTGTCTACGCCTCAAGTTCATCCGTCTACGGAGATTCCACCACTCTTCCAAAGAGAGAGGGGCAGGAGGGCAATGTACTTTCGCCCTATGCTCTGACCAAGAGGACCGACGAGGAGTACGGCAAGCTTTACAAGAGTCTGTACGGCCTTGATACCTATGGGCTTAGATACTTCAACGTATTTGGCAGAAGACAGGATCCCAATGGCGCATATGCTGCCGTTATCCCCAAGTTCCTCAAGCAGCTCATGAACGGAGAGGTGCCTACCATCAACGGAGATGGCAAACAGTCGAGAGACTTTACCTATGTTGACAATGTTATCGAGGGGAACCTCAGAGCCTGCCTCGCATCGTCTGAGGTGGCAGGTGAAGCCTACAATATTGGTGCAGGCGGAAGAGAGTTTCTGATCGATGTTTATCATCATCTGACAGAGGCACTCGGAATGGATGTGGAGCCGGTATACGGACCTCCGAGAAAGGGCGATATAAGGGATTCAAATGCTGATATCTCTAAGGCCAGAAAGAACCTTGGATACGATCCGTCCTATGACTTCAAGGCGGGGATAAAGCTTGCCATAGACTGGTACAAAAAGAACCTGTAAGGAATCATTTGATATGCGCATTGCGATAAGAATGGATGATATAACTGCGGATATGGACTGGAAGAAGTTCCTTAAGGTTAAGGACCTTCTGGATGCCCATGGGATTAAACCTCTTATCGGCGTTGTGCCTGAAAGCCGCGACAGGAAGCTTCATATGGAGCAGCCAAGAGAGGACTTCTGGGAGTATGTGCAGGGGCTTCAAAGAAGCGGCTGGATAATAGCAATGCACGGGCTCAACCACCTCTACACCACGAAGGATGGAGGTCTTTTCCCAATAGGATCCAAGTCCGAATTTGCGGGGCTTTCGCTGCAGAGGCAGCTGGAGATGATAAAAAAGGGAAAAGAGATCCTGAAGGACCATGGGATAATCACTGATATATTCATGGCTCCGTCTCACTCCTTTGACAAAAACACACTCCGTGCGCTTAGGCAGAACGGCTTTAGTATCATCACAGACGGCTTCGGAACCCATCCCTACAGGGAAAGGGGAATGATCTTTTATCCGATATCGCTTCAAAGGAGCAGAAGCCTTGAGGATAAAAGGGATGGCCTTGTGACTTTTGTCTACCATGCCTCGACCATGGATGATAAGGACTTTGAGAAGCTTAAAGACCTTCTTTCTACAGGCAAGGTGGTATCCTATGACGAATACAGGGATATGGAGATAGGCAAAAGATGGGCAGGAGAGCGGGTCATGCAGTATCTGCTTGCGATAGGGAAGAGAACTTTGGTATCAATGCGAAAGAGATGACAGACAGATAAAGGGAATACCGTATGGAAGAAAGCTACGGACAGATCCGTGTTCTCCATGTGCTTGGAGTGCTGGGTCTTGGCGGCGCGGAATGCCGCATAATGGATTTATACAGAAACATGGATAGGGACAGGATACAGTTTGATTTTCTTGTTCATTATCCTGCTGACAAAACAGGAAAGAAGAGTCCGACCTCTGATGAACTGATGGCAGTTCGGGAGCCGGACTATTTTGATAATAGTGTACTTAAACTTGGGGGAAGGATATTCTGCCTCCCGAGATTTACAGGGACAAATCTTGCGGCATACAGGGCAGCGATAAAGAAATTTTTCAGTGATCATAAGGACGAGTGGAAGGTAGTGCAGGGGCATATGACCAGTACTGCTTCTATCTACCTGCCTATCGCGAAAAAGGCGGGTGTTCCGATCTGCATCGCCCATGCAAGAAGCGCCGGGGTTGACAGCGGCATAAAGGGATTTGCTACGAGGATGCTGCGTTCATCCCTCAAAAGACCGGGCGTGACCGATTTTAATTTTGCCTGCTCAAGAGAGGCCGGAATATCGGTCTTTGGAGAGAACCAGCTGGACCAGGGGAGAGTGAGGGTCATACCCAATGCGATCGATCTTGGACGTTTTGCGTATAATGAGAAGACGAGGGAAAAGATAAGGCAGGAGCTTGGTGTCAGCAATGCACTGGTGATCGGTCATGTCGGGAGCTTTAGATATGCCAAGAACCATGAGTTTCTTATAGAGGTCTTTGCGCAGCTCGTCAGGCTCGTTGACAACGACGATCTCAATCAGTACAGTATGCTCCACGGCATGCGGATAAGGCTTTTGATGCTTGGTAAGGGACCGCTCCTTGATGAGATGAAAAAACTGGCGGAGAAGCTTCATGTGCGCGACAGGTGTATCTTTGCGGGCAATAAGTCAAATGCCAGCGACTACTATCAGGCAATGGATTATTTCTGCTTCCCTTCGAGATATGAGGGGCTTCCCGGGAGTGTTATAGAGGCGCAGGCTGCCGGACTTCAGTGTCTTGTCTCTGACAGCGTGACACCTGAAGTGAATGTGACGGAGCTTGTATCAATGAGGAGCATAAAGTCCGAGCCAAGGGACTGGGCAAGGAAGATCCTCGATGACCTGATGCTCTGGGAGGATCACCAGACGGATGCTCTTGAAGAAGAGATAAGGCTCAATCACACACTGACCCAGATCGCAGGTGAGCGCAGGGAGAGCATGTTTGAAAATGAAGACACTCCGGATTTTGATGTCCTTGATGACGGATGGGGATTTGAGAAGGTAAATGTGGCAGACAGTGAGAGCAGCTCACCCAAACAGGGACGTAAGGCCATAGAATTCTCCATAGGAGACAGATCGCAGAGCTCTGCTTATATAATCGGCAAGCTGAAGAACGCAGGCTTTGATGTGAAGACTCAGGCCAGGATGATGACACTGTTTTATGAAAGCGGAAGATTTTAAAGAGACGGGTAAGGAATGAAAACGAGTAAAAAGAACCTCATGCTTATGGTGCCGATGCTGCACCAGGGCGGATTTGAGAGGGTTTGCATAAAGACGGCAAGGCTGCTTAAGGACTATTACAATGTGTGCATACTTATCTTCAGCTCCAGGGATATCAATTTCGATATTACGGGGCTGGAGGTTATAGACATAGATGTTCCTGCCAAAAAGGGACTTGTAAATAAAGTAATAAATGTCTTTAAGAGAGTAAATAAGGTAAGGCGTATAAAGAAAGAGCGCGGTATAGATATCGCCTACAGCTTTGGGAGCAGCGCCAACTATGTCAATGTCCTCTCAAAGGGGAGGGAGAGCGTGCTCACGGGACTAAGGTGCCAGACAGACATGGACAACAAGAGGGAGGTAAGGCTCTTTTGCAAACGCTCAACCCAGGTTCTGTCCTGCTCCAAGGAGATTGTGAGGCAGCTCCTTTCGGACTACAAATACAACAGGAGCACCTTTATTTACAATCCGCTGGATGTTGAGGATGTCAGAAATAAGGCCGCTGAGACCATAGAGGACTTTCCCTTTGCCGGGGATGACATAAAGACCATCTCCTGCATGGCAAGAAATGACCACATCAAGGGTATATGGCATCTGGTGAAGGCATTTTACCTTGCTCAGGTCCGCCACCCTGAGTGCAGGCTCGTTGTAATGGGCGCAGGTAACTGGGACAGGTACAAAGAGATGGCAAAAAAGCTTGGCATCAGGGACAAGGTGGCTTTTATGGGACTTAAGAAAAACCCGTTTCCCTATGTGGCTGCATCCGACATATATGTGTGCTCGTCGAACAGAGAGGGATTCCCCAATGCAGTGCTCGAGGCAATGGCACTTAAAAAGCCGGTCATCTCGGCTGACTGCAAGACAGGACCAAGGGAGATACTCCTGTCTGAAGATGAGTATGAGGGTCTGATAAAGAGAATACCGGACGGCAGCAGCATAACAGAGCCTTTAAGGGGCGAATACGGAACCCTCATTCCCGATATGGATGACAATGAGGATTTTGATCCCGAGAATATCATTGAAGAGGAGCGCATGCTTTCCAATGAAATCGTAAGGCTTCTTGATGATGAAGAACTTTTGAAAAGGTGTGAAAACAAGTCCTACGAGAGGGCACTCTGCTTTACTCCCGAGAGGTACAGGGAGAGTATCCATGAGATTTTGAAGAGGTATGAATAATGCACTATAAGGTAGTTGTTTTTGGAGTAAAAGACACATCTGAAAATATCATAGAGTTTATACAGAAAGAGATCTGCAGCGTTGACCTTGTCATCACGATTGCGGGCAAGGTTCTTGAGCACAACCAGGTATCAGGATACAAGGGCCTGTCGTCTCTGACGGACAGGTTTGGGATCCCGGTCTTTGAGGCAGACAGCTATTTTTTGAACGACGAAAAGACAAGGAAATTTATTAAAGAGAACACCTTTGACATAGGAATTGTGATGGGCTGGCAGAGGCTTATCCCCAAGGAAGTGCTTGACGCGTTTAAGGTGGGCATCTTCGGTTTCCATGGCAACTGCGGATATCTCCCCTTCGGAAGGGGAAGGTCTCCTCTGAACTGGTCTATGATCCTCGGGGATTCCAGGTTTAACTTAAATCTCTTTAAGTACGATGAACACGCTGACAGCCCCAATGTCTTCGCGACGCAGATGTTCCAGATAAATGAGCACGACGATATCAGAACTGCCCAGTACAAGAACATGATCTGTTCCAAAAATCTGATAGCCCTGCTTCTTAAGACATATCTTGAAAAGGGCGAGGTCGAAATACACACTGATTCAAAAGATTTCGATTCATGGTACAATAAACGTACAGCCGCAGATGGAAAGATTGATTTTCACGACAGGACAAGGAATATCTACAACCTTATAAGAGGTGTTGCGGCTCCTTTCCCGGGGGCTTTCTGCTATGCGGACGAGGAGAAAGATGAGAGAAAGGTCACGGTCTGGCAGGCGCATCCCTTTGATGAGATGATAGATTTCTCGGGCTTTGCGCCGGGAGAGGTTGTCGATATATTTGACAAAAAGCTGGTAGTAAGGACTGTGGACGGCTCCCTTCTCATAGACAGATATGAGTCTGAAGTAGAAATTGTAAAGGGCACGGTACTAAAGTAAGAATGAAGAGTATTGCATTTCACTTAAACTGTCTGGTGCAGGGCGGTGCAGAGAGAGTGGTATCCAACCTGGCTAATCAGTTTGCAAAAGAAGGCATAAAGGTATATGTCGCCACAGAGTGGTATGACAAGGATGAGTTCGAACTGGACGAGAGAGTTACCAGAGTACATGTGGGACTGAGAGAGGGCGATGAGAAGAAAAACCGCGTGACCCAGTTCTTTTTGAGGGTAAAGTATCTCAAGGAGTTCGTTAAAAAATATCATCCGGATGTACTGGTGGCTTTTGCCCAGAGAGCCAACTACAGGGCGCTCATGGCAGCAGGAAAGAGCGATGTGCCGACAATAGTATGCTGCAGGACAGACCCCAAAGGGCACTACGACCACTTATCCGACAAGATTCAGATACACGCTCTGTTTCCAAGGGCAGCAGGCGCGGTTTTCCAGACTAAAGGGCAGAGGGAGTTTTTTAAGCCCTATCTGCAGGACAATTCGACGATCATACTTAATCCGGTAAACCCCAAGTACTTTGGAGCAGTGCATCCGGATGTTAAGGAAAAGACGGTCGTGCACCACGCAAGGCTGGTGGATTTCAAAAATCAGCCGCTTTTATGCGAGGCCTTTGTGGAGGTTCACAAAAGGCACCCCGATTATAAGCTTAAAATATACGGACCCGATTCTTTTGACGGAACAAAGGAAATCCTTGACCGCATCATAAAAGAGAATCACGCAGAAGATTATATACTTCTCATGGGCGGATCCGATGAACTTGAAAAGATCATCCCAAAGGGTGAGGTATATGCCTTCACATCAGACTGGGAGGGACTGCCAAACTCTCTCCTTGAAGCTATGGCGATGGGAATGCCGATCGTAGCGACCGACTGCCCCTGCGGAGGTCCGGCAACGGTCATAAGAGATGGGGAAAACGGACTGCTTATTCCGATAAAGGACAAAGAGGCTCTTACCGAAGCACTCTGCAGACTCATTGAGGACAAGGAACTTGCCGCACGCCTTGGAAAGGAAGCTGCAAAGATTGAGGAGATAACCAACGCGCATGCCATTTTTGTGCAGTGGAGGGACTATCTCGACAAGGTAATAAATGATTTCAAAAAGTAAGGAGCTAAGAGATGTTTTCGTTTAATGATTACAGGGAGATAATCAGGGTAATAAAGGAAACAGGAAGATACTGCACCTTTGATGAAGCCAAGGACAAGGATGAGTTCATCATCATGAGGCACGACGTGGAATACTCCGTTGACAGGGCCTATGCCCTTTCCAAGGTTGAGGAGAGCATGGATTTCAGATCTACATTTTTCTTCCAGTGGACCAACAACTCCTACAACATACTCTCGAGAAAGAACAGGGATATCCTCACTGATATGCATGAGAGGGGTCAGAATATCGGTCTTCACTTTGCGCTGAACGGAATGACTGACATGAGGCTGATAAGGGACAGGATAAAGCAGGAGATCAATATGCTCAGCGACATGCTGGGATTTGAGATAAACTCTTTTTCCATTCACAGACCTTCACCGAGTGTTCTTGCCGAGGACATCAAACTCAACGGAATACTTAACGCTTATCAGGACGAATTCTTTACCTTTGATCCCAAGGCGTCGCCGCAGTCACAGCTTGAAGTGAAATATATGTCGGATGCCAATCACATCTGGAGATACGGCTATCCCGACGAAGAGACCATTAACAAACATGACAAGATCCAGATTCTGACCCATCCGTTTGCCTGGACCAAGAAGGGATATGATAATCTGGACAATTACAAGACACTGGTCAATGAGAAGTACAAAGAGCTCATCGATTCAATAGACAATGAGTGCAAAGACTTCGGACCGATCAGGGATGAATTTGACATTAAGCCTATAGACATCTAAGGAGAATGATAAATTGTGCGGGATCTGCGGATATGTATCTAAAAAGA